>Ga0209952_1001028_pt1 | contig 26003 bp, 21 predicted proteins | sample ThiBiot_750_biof_2_FD_183951 | JGI IMG/M metagenome (GOLD analysis project Ga0209952, IMG submission 183951) | Wastewater bioreactor microbial communities from Cape Town, South Africa - Thiocy_cont_750_biof (SPAdes) | ecosystem: Engineered > Bioreactor > Thiocyanate-remediating >...
CCTTTATATCCAAGTTTGACTTAATAATATTGTTTGTTTTTTTTTCTCTTTCTCTCGTCTATTCCGTTAAACTTACTAAATTAACATAGACAATGGTCGTCAATCAATATTTTCTTTATTATTTTTGTTATTGTTCATTGTTTATGAATATATCGAATGTAAAAGAAAGATAAAACGAAATTAAGTATTTAACAATAGCACCGACAACCACGATGATGTTGTGTTTGTGTACGATGTGCATGTGCTAGTTAAAGGCAAGAAAATAGAAACAAAAACAAACAAACGAAGAAGAATTTAACGAGGTGACAAGAGAATTGACGGTCTCTGTTGTCTTTCCCATACATCTGCTACACCAATACATGTTGTATACGAAGTAGGTGTACTTGGCGAAGCATCTTCAAAAGTGAGCGTTGATTTACGTTTGTGATTAGTCGATAGACTCGTTGGAGGTAGAATCGATTGAGGCGATGATGAAGTTGAAGTCGTCGATGAAGAAACAAATGTATTCTTATTCGAATTCGAAGGTTTTCTGTTGATATTATTATCCGATAATGTTGGTAATGATGGCAATGTCGATGGACAAAATAATTGAGTCGGCGGCAATTCTTCGTATGTAAACGGAGGCATTTTACGTTGTGGTGAAAGATTTTGTAATGATGATGTTAAAGTTATATTCGAATGTTCATCATTATGATTGCACATATGTTGAGACGGTGATAGAACGGCATCGTTCATAAATGCTGATTGACAACAACATGAATGAGGTCGTGATGTTCGAATAGGTAGAACATCATAGTTTTGTGTTAAACGTAATTCATATTGATCCGAATAAAGAAATGGTTTCGGTTGAGAACGAAAATATCGACAAGCACCAAATATAACACCACTACATGCAAATAGACCGGTACATATAGCTATGAGAAGAAGAATATATCGAAAACATTTGAAAATCAATTGTTCACGATTGATCTCATTCAATGAACATTCATCAGTAAAACGATAGACAATGATAGTCATAACACCAGCAAATATCAATAACCACAATGAATAAAATGCTAATCGACATGATGATTGTTGTCGTCGACTTAATTTTTCATTTTTCGATCTCAAACGTTCGTTTAATGTCCAATAATTGTACAAATGATGTTGACTTTTACTATTCGATGAATGTAATAATGTCGTTGTTGGCTTTTGAGATAATGAGGAATCACTGATAACAACAGAATCCATTGGTATCAATGGTTGAGGAGAATAAGTTGAGTGCATGATTAATGTTTAATAATAGAATTAATTGATCGAAATACTGTAGTTCATCATCAAAAAGAAAACATGTGGTTTTTATCATTGAATGTTGTCAGAAAAGAAAATGAAGAAGAGAACAGCACGTTATTGATGTAAATCAATTGAGGGTGTGAGAGCGTAGATCCAATGTGCAGAAATACGCGACAAAGTCTTACGAGAAACAGAATATAGGGATAAGATGATAGGAAGAATGTTTGTCGAACATATAAGAAGAAAAAAAGAAACCTCAAGAAAGAAAAACAGAAAGACAAGTTAATCAGCTCTATATACTGTCGAACAATAAGAAAAAAAAACTAACATACATTAGAAACATAATCACAATAATCATGAGAATAAATGTAAACAATCAAATATATATTTCGAAAGAATTCTTTAATGTGAATATTTTGTTAGATATCAAAAAAAATATATATTCTGTATCAATGAATTCGTCGTCTCGCTTTTTTTTTCTTCTATTTTTCCTTTTCTTTTCTTTTTTTTTTCTTCTATTATATTCTATTCTATTCAGTTGGATGAGAGTGAAAATACGAATAATACATTTCAAGGAAAAGATAATATCTTCAATTGTCTAATAACTGCAAAGTCAACAAAGCAATCTGCACAGAAGAAAAACCGAGAAAAAGAATCAAGAAAAATCATGTCGAGCACTTCGAACACACGGATGATATTTGACAAAGTGTCAAGTAGTTAATTATTGTTCTTATCTTCGTTGTCATACGAACACTTTGGAATAGATTAGACATTTTGATTATTAATAATTACCTTTAAATTATTGCCTTCGTTTACTATCAATCGATGTTTCCATGTGTAACAGTTGCCTTATTTTTTAACCTTTCATATAATCAATAAACAAAGAAAAAAAGCCTACGCTCATCTATCACTTTTCACGCAATTCGAAATCGACTATTTTCGTATAAATAAACACAAAACTATCTATTTTAAACTGAAAGCCACTGATCATTCGAGGTAATTGACAAAATAATCTGATAATCGGTTCTTTTTTTCCGCTAAATTTCATCTATGACACAATCTTTCAATAAGAATATTATTTTAAAACAGCCAGTTAGAGAAACAATATGTTGTTGAATGGCGCTTGACTTCTATATTATTTCCTATTTCATCTGTTAATGAAGTTTTCTATTTTTATTTTTGTTTCTTTGATTTTCTTGAACTATCATTATTGTCATATTCAAACGAATGTGAATGAAAAAAATATTTCATCAAGTCAAAATTCACTAGAAACAACGAAATATCAAATAGAATCGAGAAAATCATTGATTTTACTGTTTATTTGTTTAGTTAGTTCGATTGTTTTATGTCTTTATGCCATTTTTCATAATCTACCAGCGACATCAAGCAAAATGAAACAAATTAATGTGAAAAAAACTCGTTATAATCATAATGAACAGGAAATTGTCAAGTCAGAAAACGATAGTTTAAGTAGTTCAACCGAAGAAACAAAGTCAATTTTGTCAAAAACGAATCGTTCGAATAGAACAGATGACAGTTTATAATCAGCAAATTTTTGAGAATTTATTAATTACGACTCAATGATAGATATTTTCTTTTTTTAAGCGATCGATAATATAAATTGACAATGAAGATGAAATAAACGAATATTAAAAAAAATAATCAATGAATGATTATTTTCTCTCTTGAGTATTTACAAAACATTCACTATGATTTCCATTCGAATTGAGTACGCATGTACTTAGCATGTCTCAAACATAGTTGTCGGTTTAATTTGATTATTAAGATCTGTTTGTAGTACGATTGCATGTGGCAAATATTCGCCGTATATGTCCATTAGATTGGATAGATAACATATACAAAAAAGAATCAACGATCGAGAGAATTTCTCGAACGATCACAGTGTCATATCATCGTCATCATCATCATCATCTTCTTCTTTTTATCGTGCATACATGAAAAAAAAAAGGTTATTCGAGTAATTATCGAACGGCACTGCTATATGTGGTATGTCATTGCTACTGTTCTATCTTTTCAACACAGAAAGAAAACCAACAACGAGCAGAACAAAAATACAGTATTTACATTGATATGAAGGTTGGAAAAAGAAAGAGAAACGAAAAGAAAAAAGAAAAGATTTCTTTTGAATTTTCAATCAAACAAAACTAGCGTACTGAAATGACAATATTAGTTGTTGGATCTTGTATTGATGATGATCGAACATGATGATAATGTGTTGACGGATGATGTGATTGAGTATTTGAATTTCTCGAATTATTAGCTAATAATGATGATGTTGTTGTACGTATAACATTATCTTCTTCACCTGTTCGAGAATATTTTATCACTAGGAGACTAATGAGAAATAAAACCGAACCCGTTACCACACATGTTATGCCTAAAACACGAATTGTTTGTCGATTACATTTAAATGATTTCGTCGAGAGATGATCTGTTGTTTCAATATTTTCATTTGTTGATAAATTACAACCATTCAAATGATTAATATAAATTAATTGACTTGCACCGGCAAGAATAAATAAGATGGCAAGTATAAGCATGACAATGCCACAGGGAAAACTACATTGAAAAAAACGATAACAATATCCGCCAACAAGTCCAGCACGACGACGTTTGACAGCATAAGGACTAAATGCGCCTACCATTGAATGCATGATTAGAAGATTTCTTTTGCTCAATGAAAATCAACGAAATTTAATTAAGATTTTCAAAAGAATAAGAATAAGAAATATTATTAACACTGAAATAATTTCATTGATTCAATCTAGAATATGATAAAAGAAAAATCAAGAAATCATGAGCTATTTATGGTAATACATACTTTCTCGCAGTCGGATTTAGACTATACAAAATGATACAAAAACAAATCTAAGCATATCGATAGAAAAGAAATTATAAATCATCAATGTCTATCCCATCTTCATATCTCATTTATACAAATATATATATATATATAAACAGTTCTTTAGCGTACTTTATAAATGAAGATATATCATCATTGTCATTAACTAAACAATCAAGTTATTTAAGATGGTGAGAGATATCGGTAAAAAAACAGTCTCTATTGACAAATTCGATTATGTATTTTATAATATGTCTTTATGTTTTTTTCCCCTCTTTTATTTCTCAGTCTTGGGAAAGCAGTAACTGTCGACTTACAATTGAAGAAGAAGAAAACTGAAGCAGTACCAACAGCTAACATTATTGATATAGAAAACAGCTTCAGATGAGATAAGTGCTTACTATAATTGTGTTGTCTTTGATTAGCTTCTGTTCGACATGGCGACGAAAGAGACAACGAGGACAACATCAGAAGAAGAAAAAACTACACAACAACGAGAAATGATGACGATTGGAAACATTTGTTTTATCCACTCGTCGAATATACGAAAGATTAGACATGAAGATATAAACGAAACGAGTCAAAAGAAAACATATCAGTTTTAGAAGACGACGAATTGTTTCTAAGGAGATTATCGAAATGAGTATCGTCACAACAAGATGCCTATGACCTAAACGATCAACATATGGGTATGCGAGCTCTTCTCTGCCTGTAAGCCTGTATTTTCTTTATACTCGTTATATTATTCACCTAATTATTTTTTCCTCAATATGCCAAATCGAAGACTTTTTTTTTCTCGTTCGTTCTTCTTTTTCTCCGTTGCCTTTATATTCTGTTTTCTTTCATCTATTCTTGATTAATATTGTCCAAAGAACAGAATGAAATAATCATATTGAAAGTCTATCGGAAAAGAAATGAACAACTAAATCTCGTTTATTAAGCCCGTACGCTTTGGGAATAAAACTCGCTTAGTCTATAGAATAATAACACATCTTTACATTTGTCATCATGTTTTCATTACGACGCGTCATCGCTAGTCGACATTTTGCTGAAGATCTTTTTTGAAAACAAAAAAAAAAGAAAAAGAAAAGTAATGCAAAAAATAGGAACAACAATAACTAGAGAGAGTGTTGACAAAACAAAAAAAATGATTGCAAAACTAGAAAAATAATAAGAAATCCAGTCATGTCTCTGTTTCTCTCGTCGATTTTTTTCTTCCTCTATCGTTCTATTATAGAGACACACAAACAAATAGACAGAAAATAGTGAGAAAACTTCATCTCAAATTCGGATGCAACAGACATGTATGCACGTTTCAAGGCTATGAACAATGAAATCTCGATATTCAACAAATTCTATCCATCCATTAATTTGACGCGATCACTCGATATTTCTAAGAATTGATAATATTGAATTCTGTCTATGTGAAATTCTCATAATATTACCTGTGTTATGTCCAAAAAGACAAAACGCATGATATACACATAAAAGACTAATCCATATCATCGAAATGTTAGCTAAATAGAGACAATCATCAGCGAATCGTTTCTCGTTATTATCAATATATTATTTGTATTGACTGCGAATGTTTATTTGCTCTTTTTTTAAGCATCTATGTTCTACTTCCATCATTCGATCCTACCTACTCATTAAGACGAACTAAATCTGCATCAAAATGTTGAGTTAATTCAATAGTAATAAATTAGATGTCGATAAATAGAACTCGAGAAAGATCGCTATTTACTTTTTGTGACGTTGCAAGCGTAAATAGAGATTGTTTCGATCGATAATATTAACCAAATCAAATAGTTAACGAACTCAGTTTGATTGTATTGCTTGTTATGGAGGGCAAAAAAACGACTAAACTTACTGTTTAACTATTTCCAAATCTATAATTCATAGGAAAAAAACAAATCAGCCATTTCCGACGAAACCAAAAACGTGATAAAAGCAAAACATTTGACATTTTTATATAATTATAATAATGCCAGCGTAACGTGCATCGACTCGTTAGTTTCTCTCTCTCTCTCGTCAAAATATTTTCCCAACTAAAGTACTTTAACCACATTCAAACATTTCGTTTTCTGCTTGTCAATTAGAATTCTAAAAAGAAAACCTTCGATAGACACTTATATTCGACATACTTTTTTTTTGTCTCTCCATAGACGATGTCATTTCTTATGCACACACAAATATATCTGTATTTATATAAATAAGACCGGAAATTACATACAGAAAGTCTCTGTATATAAAGAGAAGAAGAGCGATATACTTTCGTGAAATATCGGTTGATTAATAAAGTAATACAAAAGTTCCAGTTAATTTTCTTCTGAAATAAACAAATCTCAGCAAGTAATTCTTTTATAAATAGAACGTTGAACGAGACAATAGAATGTTATTTATTTATTCATTCATTCATTAAAAGACTTAGTTTATAATTTTATCACGCATTAGAGACAAAAACAACATTCAGACACAATAATAACTCGCATACTTTCCCTCGATAGATTATTGACAAGTCACCAACAATAGTAATTCGTTTCTAAGATTGTCGAATACGTACGGATCTAACCGAGTTCGTCTTGTGATTATAAAAAGAAAAGCTTTTCTCTCTGTCTTTCGTCTTGATTTGTATGTTCTTCTAGTAAATATTTCTTGATATAGTTTATATTATCATTAGTTGATTAGATAGATTCTTTCATCAGATATGTGCTCTTTTGGATAGTATCTCTATAATCAAAATCAGTTAATTGATATCGATCGTATCATGAAATAAAACAAAGCGAAATCGTTATTGATTTTGTTTATTAAAAAAAGATCTTTTTCTTTTGTATTCTTTTTCAAAATCAGTCTGTCATTTATCATTATAATCAAAATCATTTGAAATACTTAACATACTCGAAATTTTAATGAGAATATTCTTTAGTAATCGAATAATTCATCTTGTTTTCTATTCGTCTACAAAATAAATGTCAAAAAATTGATTATATTCCATTCAAATTTTCTTTTTCCTCAATTGTAATTTCCAGTCAAATAAAATTATTATTAAATTCGTCAAACAGGAAAATTCTGTTCTTTTTTTTTGTTGTTGTCTTGTATGAATACAATTTGTAGTGCAAATAATCTTTACATATCTAATATATAATTCATGTCTTCTGTTCGATTTCAATATTTATTTAGATCATTGACATCTCACATGGTTCTTCTCATTTAAAATGCAAATTACTTTTTTATTTTTTATCAGTCTATGACATAGATAATAAAATATTCTATTCATCTATATATATATCTAAAACTAATCTAGCTAATAGATTTGTTCATTTAAAAAAAATGATTCATTTTTCTCCTTCTTCTCAATTTATATTGATCATTAGATTTATAAATAAAAACAATTCGTTGTATTTTTTACTAACATCATTAATAATATCTTCTTAAACTAATATAATTCGATTGAAAGCATGTGCTTATAACGGCAATTTACTATGCGAATGACGGGACAACGCATACAAAAAAAACTGAAAGCAAGAAAAGCTCATATACATAACATCGATCATTTTAAGCATAAGTCGGATAAAAAATGATGATGAAAATGCATATTTGTATGGCACAGTTCAAGGTTTATTGTGAACACAAGGTCGTGAGTTACACGCACACGAACCAATAAGAAAAACGTTGATGAAATAATAGTTTAGTCTCAACGGTCTCGAAATGATATCGATATAGAGACGAATGTCGATCGGCATAGCAAAAGAAAAGAAAAGAAGAAACAAAGATGTAATTATATAGTGTATGTATGAATCTCAATAGTGAATATATTCACGTCCAGTTGGGTATTTCTCTTCGCATGCTAATCTTTTCCGTAGCACTCATATATGAGTGACGTCGTGTGTTGGTGAACGACAAAGGAAATGCTCTTGCGTCTTGTTCCTCTTTCTCTTCTCGTTTCTCTCTCTTTCTTCTTCTTCTTCTCTTTCTCCTTCTTCGTTGCATTCTTTTTTTGTTCTTGAGAAAACTTAGCACATGCGATTCTTATATTGAACTTGATGCGTACATATATATGATGTATGTGTATGTATTTCTATGTGCTTGTTGAACAAATGACCAACAGCATAGTGACATTCATCTGTAGAACTAATTTAAATCGCCAACGTCGTCGAACTTAATAATTGTTCCGTCTCGTCGCCAACATCTTACACGGATTGCGTGTGTGTCCGGTCGTTTCTCATTATGTGAAAAAAGAAAGCGCGAGAGAGAGAAGAAAAAAAAACGGAAAAAGAAACGAACGACATACGTAGCCAGTCTATACAAGAGAAAACAAAGAAGGTTACAAGAATTTTTATTAGTATTGATATAACCCGCAACACACAACATCCAATCTGTTCCAACTTCTGTTTCCTCAACTGGTCAGTCATTGCATCGGCACGAGAGAAGATGAAGGAAACACAAAAAACGAAGAAAGAATAAGACAATATCGATGAAAAGAACTTGTTACTAGTTGCCGCAATTCATTTTCTTTTTATTTTCTTCCTAATGATAATGATACATCGTAATTGTCTCTTGTCGTCGATCACAGAGGGTACAACCGGATGGTGAATGATTACGCATAGAAATTACGACAATTTATCAATACAATTGCTAGTTACATAGATATTATGAAACTTTCAAGGTATTTTCAACTGAAACAAATGGATTTTTAATCAACCAATGAGTTATAAATGTCAATAATAATGGTAAACAGCACCTGTTTTTATTAGTTTTATATAATCTCTTGAATATGCTTGTCAATTTTTGTCCTGAGAGAAAGAAGAGAAGATGAAGAAAATCGATCGAGAAGAAGAAGATAAGACACACGCGCATTATATAGTGAGTAATAGATATGATGTAATCCGACAAATGGAATAGCTATCAAATCATATCAAACTACGCTATATTAACTCTGTCACACTTGATCGATTGATGATTGTCTGTTGTCGCCCGAGAAAAAAAAAGAAAGAAAGAAAGAATGTTTGAATTCATTTTTTTGCCTCTCTCCGTCTTCGTCTTCATTCTTATTCTATGATGCAATCAACTGTCATTCTTAACCAGAAACTCAAAGACAAGACTAGAAGATTAACAAGCAGCTTAATCAGATCTAATCTATAGGATAGACTTGGAAAAGAAATAAAAAAAAGAAAAGAAAAAGAACTACACTTTCTTTTCCTCTATTAATCACTTGTCTATTTTGTTCATTTAGAAAACTCTATTTAACAATGATCTAATCCTTAATCTCGTGAAATAGAACTCCAAATCCTTCTGTGAATTCCTATGGATATCGCTGCTCTTATTCGTCGTTTACCTGAAATCATAACTTATCGTAAAGCTGATGATGATCTATTCGATCGTTTAAATTATTCTCATACAGTTGCAATCTTAATCGTATTCGCAATTATCGTTACTAATCGACAATTTAGTCCAAATCAAATTAAATGTTGGGTTCGTATTTTCTTTCTCAACAAAGATAAAAACCTTGAATTATCATCTTTTATATGATTAGGTGCCAGCTCAATTTACTGGTAGTTACGAGCAATATGTCAATCAAATATGTTTTATTACCAATACATATTCATTCGATATACATGAATCGTTACCAGATGATGACGAACAACGTCAAGAACATGAACTGAAGTATTATCAATGGACACCATTTATTCTCATTCTCATGGCTCTTTTGTTCTATCTTCCGCATAAATTCTGGCGCGGTCTAAGTCTTCGTAGCGGCGTCGATTTAAAAGATTTCATCGAAGCTGCACAAACCTATCGTTCAGCTAATATTCGACATGACGATAAATTAAAACTTTTAGATTATCTAACCAACTGGGTGCATACCTATTGTTCGAATAGTTATCGTTTAACTAATTTACAATCGAGAAAATCATCATTTATTCGTATTTTTCATCATTGTTGTTTTCCTATTGGTATTTATACCGGCAATTATTTGATAATCAGTTATTTATTTATTAAATTGCTCTATCTATTGAATTCAATCGGACAAATATTCTTGCTAAATACTTTACTTGGACGACAATTTTGGATGTATGGTATCGATACTATTTATCGATATTGGACGAAACAAATGAGTTTACTTCATACAGGAAATGAATATTTTCCTAAAGTGGTACGTATCGAAATCTGAATAAAAAAAACCGATTATCTTAATCTTAAAATAGACAAAGAAGAAACGTTAATAGAGGAAGAGAATAGTAATTGAATAAAAAGAAGAAAGAAAAAGAAAAGAAATTAATTTTGTCTTTTGTTATTCAAGGTTTTTTGCGATTTTATAATTCGTGAACCGAATCATCCGAAAGAATCTCATCGTTATACAGTTCAATGTGTTTTACCATTTAATTTATTTAATCAACAAATCTTTACTTATCTCTATTTTTGGCTTTTAATTTTATCTTGTTTTAATTTAATTTCCATGATCATTTGGTTATATCGTCTCTCACCCTATCATAATTTTCGTCATTTAGAACGACGTTTAGCTACACATATTCTTAATAAAAATGCTAAACACGACGATGATGATAATGATATGAGAAAAAAGTTCGTCTATCGATATTTACAAGGTGATGGTACGTTTATGTTATATCTCGTTACATCGAATGTTAGTGATTATGTTTGTAAACGAATACTTTTCGAACTTTATCAAGTTTTTTGTGAATCGGATAGAACGAAACGAATCGGTCGAGAATCATTATTTCAACCGATTTTCATTGAACATGATCAAGATGAAAATGATAATAATTTAAATAATATTGAACGAGATCAAAATGAGAATATGATTGATGTTGATGATGATGGCAGTACCGATCAGACAGTAGCTGCTGATTTACCACCAATTCCTAATCCTCGACAAGGACGAATATTTATTGAAAGAGATTCGTTTTCAAAATTATCATCAGACATTCAAGATATTGAACAACACAATGTTGAAGAAACAAATGAAAAATTAAAAATGCCAACGAATTCAACAGGACAACAACGTTTTCGTAGTTCATTAACTCCACTTCTCAAAGACATTCATCGTATATCTGAAGTTCAAACTGATTCGTCCGAATCGACGACAGCTCATTATAAAAACGTCGACATACAATTTGAACCGGATATGACTCTCTCATCTGTACTTCCTTCGGCAACAGTTCCGCCTACATATCTTCCTCCACCGCCACCCCCGCCAGCCTTAAAAGGCCCATCACCCTATGCCACAACTTATTTAACAAATCGAAAGCGAAATGAACACGAATTACCTTATATCGATGACAGTCTATCGAGTAGTTCCATGTCAAGTCGATTAGCACATATGTCAACTAGTCGATCAACTGAAAAGCCTAAACCAAAACCATTATCTTCGACGAATATCTTCTTTCGACGAAGTCACGATGTATAATGTGTGTACGTTTCTCTTTCTCTCTCTCTCTCTCTCTCAACAGATCTGTTGTTTGTACGCAGTGATAATTTCTGTCGTTCTTGGTATTATTGTTTTTCTATTTTTCTATGAGAATTCGACATATATTTCGATTGGATCATCGTGATCTAATTTTGAATTTGTTGTTTCATTTTTTCTCTCACTCTTTTTCTTTTTTCTTTTTTGAATAAATCAATAATCTCGAATTTTTGTGTGAGCCAAACAAGAACTTCATTATCTTTAAAATGAGATAAACTCGTTTTTTTTTTCTTCATCTTTATGACATTCAACATGTCGACAGTGAAGTCTTATCGTACTCAACTCGAAAAAGATCTTATCAATTTATTAGAATTAGATATTGTTGACGATGAAACTGTCGATAAGATCCTGAGTGATTTAATTAACAATGGTCGACAGAGTTTGTCCGAACATCAAGATGATATTCTCGAAGATATCTATCGAGAACAAATCAAAGACAACAGTCAATTATTAGAACTTCTCAAAACTTCGATTATTCATCATTGGTCAACGAATTTATTTTCGACTTATTCATGGTTTCATTCGTTTATTCAAGAATATCAAACTAAATTTCCCGATCTCTACGATCAAATCATAACACGTACGGCTGAATATGGCCGAACAAATTTCGTCACTTCGAATGACAATGGCGAACAAGTTTTATTTATTGTTGTACAATGTTTATTTAATCTCGATAACGAACGATTAACTGACGGATATACATTCAATCGTATTTGGAATACATTAATTCAAATGGGAATCGAAGGAATTCAACAACTAAGCGAATTCATCGATTTAAATCAAATAAAAATCTATGAAAATGTTCTTCGACAAGCATTGAAAGAATATTTTCGTCCGGAATTATTTTCCATTCTTTCGAATTGTCAAATACTCGATTGTCGTGGTTTGTATGAGTTTATCTTGGATGAAATAGGTCGATTTGGTTGGCGATTAGGAATAGATTCTAGCCGAAAGAAAATCACACCGAGAATGTTTCGACAATTTCTTCAACATTTAGAAGTTCTCGCTCCTCTAACAACAATTAATGATGAAACAAAAAAGACTTCGAAAAATAAATATTTAACATTGTCTGATCATTTAATCGATGTTACAATTTGGAATCAAGCTGGTGAATTTCAATCTCTAGCAAATTCAGTTCAAACAATCGTCGATCGTTACTGTCAACATCAAACTCCTACGCTGTTTATTCGCGATTGTTCTATTCCAATAATGTATCTCTTAAAACGAAATGAAAATCTTCGAGATTTTCTCGAATTAATCCACCGATCGTGTTACGATCGAAATCTTGATTATTCACAAATTCATCTTCGTACTCTCATTCACGTACTTCTATCGAATTCCGACGAGTTCGTTCGTCGATTGATTGTCAAACAATTAACCAAACAAAATATCGTTCCATTCATTCAACCGGAAAGTTTAAATATCCATTTCGATATTCTTTCGATTTGGAATTGTACATGTCCGTCGATTTTATCATTCGGCATCGGTCCATGTCTCGGCAAAACAAACTTCCTAAATAATTTCTTTTCAACTCAATTCGAAGAACATCAAAAGAAGAACATCTATTTTCAAGAAACGATCGATCTCAATTTCGGACAGCAGATGAATCTTGCCGATGTACATGGACTTCTAACGAAAGAATGTTTCATTCGAATTCAAACGGTTTTTCATGGATATTTAATTCATATTGATGAAGTTTTTATGAAACAATATCCATCGATATTCAATGAATATTTAGCATTGATCGAATTCAATAAATTTCGATTGATAATTGTACATAATTCGAAAACGAAAACTCCAATATCTTTTCACAGACAAAGTCTGGTTTTATCGAAAACAATCGAGCCGAATTTCGATGTATATCGATTTCTTTTCGATGATATCAAAAAAGAAATGAACAAACGACTCAAAGACATTCATTTTAATATCGAACAAACTCAAACTAATCTCGAACAACTATCGACTGATTATCAAACGATAAATTCACTAGTTAACAATTGTTTCAACAAACTTTCTCTTGACAAAAAAGCAAATGAAAATGAAATTGATTTTCCATTCTATGTTCAATTTTCGAATATATGCTGTCAACGACAACAACAACGAAAACAAGCGTTCATCGAAGCGAAAGATAATTCAAGAGGTCCATCACCATCGTCATTCAATACGAATGAACAATTGCCGTCGTTAGGTTTAGGTTTCGAAGTATTTTTAGAGATTTTACAATTGCCAACGACTCGTCGTCTCGTCGTACTTGATTATTTAGTGTCGAAATCGAAAGGTTACCTTTCAATTGATATTTTCTGGCGAAATGTGATGATTTGTTTTGAACGATGTTCATCGCCTTATTTACAAACAAGTTTAATAAATGCATATGTCGATTTTATACGAGCTGGTTTTGCATTTGAAATAATCGATGGCGATCATTTCTATTTACAACAAGAATTTTTAACGAAAATTTTCATGAATTTAAGCGAAAATCAAGAAAAGAAAATATTCGTTCTAAGTATTCTTGGTCCGAAACAAACTGGCAAAAGTAGACTTTTGCAGGATATGTTCGGAATTCGATACGAAACAACAACAACAACAACAACACGCCTTACACGAGGGTTATATGGCACTCTTGTAAAATCAAATGTTGATAATTATGATTATATATTAGTACTTGATGTTGAAGGTTTCGATCGAACTGATGATGAATTCGATCGTAGTATGATATTTTTCTGTATGAGTATATCTCATATTGTTATTTTGAATATTATCAATGAAATTCCTGGAAAATTTTTGGATAATTTATCCGTTTGTAATGATTCTCTCAAACGTCTCATTGGTAATCGAAGTCAAACATGTGTTCTACATCTCGTATTAAATCAAATATCATTCGTTCATACAGATTATTCGAATAAAATTCTCAAAGAATATCATCAATCAAAAATATCAACATGCAATCTAAAATTATCCTTAGACTCCATACATATTCGTCCATTGTTCGACCGAAAAGATCCGTTATCAACACGTGTTTGTACTGAAGAGCTTTGCGCAAAAATTATGCGTTCAATAGCTCGAATTAGTCCAACGAGTTTCACCAAATGGTTGAATACAGCAATTCAATTTTTCGATGCTCTACAAAATACACCAACGATTAGTTTTTTCGAAAGTTTACTCGAACGTTCGTATGACGATCATTTATTCAATTTTATTCGTCGTTATCTAATTGATCTATTCACTCCGATTTATCGAGAACAATTCCTCGAACGTCTCGACAATAAATCTTCGAATGAAATCGATGAACTCTTTCGTGAAGAAATCAAATCCATTGTAAAAACACTTCAAACTCAAATCAATGAACGATTATCAATGATAAATTTGTCTCGAACAATCATCGAACGAAGTCAACATTTCCTTCAACGACAAATTACAGAAACATTCGATGATTGGCGTCAAGAAATTCAATTGACTCGCTATCATCGATCAAACTCCTGCGTTGTCGAACAAAATTTATCTTCAAATAAATTCATTAAAAAGCAAATCGAACAAAAAACTAAAAAACGTTTCTTTTCTTAGTTACAAAAATAAATCGACTGTTCAATTGTTTACACCCATTTTTGTAAGATTAAATAACGATTATTCGACGATTTTCGACGATAAATAGTTTGTGTATCCAACTCGATATCAATATGACTATGTTTGTCATACGGTAAACATATTTCAGCATACTGAAGTTGCCGAAATTCAAATGCAAGATTTTCAATTTTTAAAGGACTGCTTCGAAAATTCTCGATAGTTAAGTAGAATTCTTTGAGACGAAGAAAATTCTTTTCTAGGTTAGGCAAATTCTGGATATTGAACATGTTACAAACTAATTTGAGACGAATAATTGAATTAAACGAATCACTCGAAATAACCATGCGATTATCTTCGAAATTGTTGACTGTTAGCGAAATAACCTGTGGTAAGAACGGCAGCAATTGAGAACAATATTCGAGTTGACAATTATGAAGAACCAGCGAACGTAAACGAGTCGAACAGATTGTTTGAATTGGTGGTAGTAGAATACGAGAATTAATATTTAAATGAATTAATTTTCGATATCGATGAAACAGATCTGTTAGACAGATATTCGAGGATTGATATTCAGAATTCGAAAGAATCAGTAGATTTTCAATATTTTGATGAGAATTATTGGATTTTTTCGAAATTTCTTCATTGATTATATCATCGATTGTCGTTCGATCGGAAAGTGTGATTGGACAAGTTGAAATCGAGACATGTTTCGATGTTGATATCAAACAATCAAATGAAATATTCTTCTGCAACCAATAACTACTGGAAAATGTATTTTTCAAATGAGCTTGAAAATCAATATCTAAATCAATCAAATCATTCGATTTCATTCGTCTTCGTTTTTGTTTAAACATCTCACCTTCATATTTATTTACAAAATTTTGATTTGAATGCGTTGTTTCTTTGAAATAATTCGTTAGAACTCCATCGAGTTCAACATACATTTCAAATTGAATATTTCGTTGATCACTTCTCTGCAAAGCTCGTTCCCATAAAGTTCCATCGAGAAATGGCAAATACGTATTTACATAAACATCTCGATTTGTTGTCAATTGAAGTGACGAATGAAATTGAATATGAAAAATAAATCGAAAATATTCTAACGAATAAAGATTTTGAATTAAGTTCAATATGAATTCATTAGTTGGAATGTTATCATGTTTTGCTAATGAACGATCGGTAATTGTCAATGAAAATTGAGTTAAACGCGGCACTTTCCACCAGAGATGTTCGAATGGAAATGTCTGTGGAGTTATGTTTGTGTTGTTGGCTGATGAACACGCAAGAGTCAAATCGAATCGTTCGAGATTTGGCAAACAATCGAATAGAAGAAATAAATCTTTTATTCGTAGAATTGAAATTGTTAATTGACGAAGATTGGTGCATTTTTGTTTGATTGTTTCGACGTTGAAGTAATATTTTGTAAAATTCAATCGTAAAATTTCGAACGAATTCGCCGAGGAAAATAATTTTCCACAAAGAAATTCATCGAATTGTGACGGTTGAGATGATAAACATTCATTTGAAATATCGATATCTAATCGATATAAATTTTTCATTGTATTGAAACGCCATGAAAGATTTTCTAATGTTTCAATATCAATTTGATAGAGAACAAGTTCTTTGAGCAATGGAAATTGAAGATCAATTTTACTGAATGAATTTTCAAAGAATTTACCGACATTTATCATTGAACAAGTATTAATATATAAATAATGAACATTTAATGATAAGAATGGTAAATAATAATGAAGAATACGATTGAATTCATGTTTAGTTAAATGAGATAAATAGATTTGTTCACGATAGGAACTTATCGTTCGATTTAAACGAATGTTTAAATTAAGAAAACTATCGAGAATATTCACTTGACTTAAGTAACGACAAACGGAAAGTATTATTTCATCAGGTAGATCTTCGAAATATTTCACAGATGAAGTCATTTGTTTGTCAATTTTTTTAAACTGGTTTTTCCTTTTAAATACTACTTAGTCATAAAAATATGCAAGCAGAATACATAGAAGTGTAAGAACGTCATTTTTTAAACGCTCTGTTTCTCCTTCTTCGTATTCGCTCTTTTTCAGCCAATAACAAATCTTTTCTTCATATTCATTTATTTATCTTTTTATATTTTTTTATTTTCATTAGATAGAAGAAAAAAACTAACTTTCAATTAAAAGACTTGATGTCACTAGTTGCTTTCAAAGAATCGGTTTGTATTTATATCCGAGTACTATTTTATTGATTTGTGATTGTAGAAGAAAAAAGAAAGACAAATGATCGGACAGATCAGAAATGTGTTGTTAAGATTGAATTTATCTGACATAGTGGACTTTTAATAAGGATCAATTGTTTCGATTTGTTCGAGAAGTTTAGGCATCATGGGTTGTTGACTAAAAAAAACAACGAGGAAATATGAAATAAAATAGATTATTGAAAATCTTATTTTACTGTTCAATAGGAACTGAAATGATTGGAGAAATAAATTGAATATTATCATCGAATTGATCGAGTTTTAAATTATTAATTTGAGGTTGTTGTTGTTGTTGTTGTTCGATTGGTATAACATTTTCTTTTTCAAAATAATCTTCTTCCATTGGATCATCGAAATTATTTTGAATAGGTTCCATATCTGGTTGAGGAATATCCATAAAAACATCAGAATCCATTTTACATTGTTGTTCAAGTGTAAGAAATGATTCATCATTATCATCTTTCGTTGTTGTTGTTGTTGCTGTTGTTGTTGGTTGTGGTGCTTGAATGACAGATGATTCATTCAATAAAAGACATTCAAGACCTTTTAACATTCGTTCATCACTAGTCGGTGGTGCTTCGATAACCGTTTGTAAATGTTGAGCTTTAGCTGACAAATTCGTTGGTATTTGACAACGAATAATCGTCGTATCATCATGCATAAAATCACTATTCGAATCATCAGCACTCAACGTTGCAATTGTATTACAACAAGTAACAAATGAATTCGGCGTTTGTTTACTCATTTGTTCTCGAAAGAGTTCTCTTGCTTGTTGTCCACAATCGATAGCTGAGTAGAATTTCGTTGCTATATTATCGAATGGTGTTTTGATATCTTGTTGTTGTTGCTGTTGTTGTTCGTTGTCATAAGATTTAATATGTTTAGGTAAATGTTCGAGATGATCGAGTGTTTTATGAACTTGTTCAGTTCGTTCGATAGTCGTGTGCATTTGTTCGAGAGCTAATTTAAGTTTAGCAAAATTTTCATCCGACATCGAATGAAATTGAAGACGTTTTTCGAGACAAAGATTAGCTGCTTGAAAGAATTCCTGAAGGCCAACTGAATGACTAACTGATGACGATGAAGAAGATTCACTAAATTTTGGATACAAGCGACTAATTCGATTTGAAACTATGGAGAGAAAATGAAGTTTGTTTTTTCTTTTGAACGAAACAAACAATTCGATATTACTATTCTCTTGTTTATTAACAACATCGTGTATGTGCTGACAGATATTCGGTAATAAGCCGATATCAACACCGATAGATGGGAGAGCTGTTGACAATCCATGTTTAACAAACCATTCTAATTTATTGTAAACATCGGAATTAATTCGATTGTGAAGATCTCGAACTAAATTCGAGAAGAATTCGAATTGATCTTCATCGATTATTTGAGATTGATCGAATGAACCTGAAAATGCTCGTTCATTTTATTATTTTCCTTTCGAACACGAAGTTTTACCATCGATAATTTCCGTTTTTTGCTTGATTTTTTCTAGATAATCGATTAATTTATAGATTCGTTCGTCTAATTCGTATTTTGTTTTTTCAAATTCGATACGTTCACGTTTTTCATTGGCTATTTTACTAAAAAACATCATGTAATGTCGTTGTGTATCAGCTTTTGTCATTCGAATTTGTCGTTTAATACGTTCTTTTGTCAAGTCAACATTGAGAAAATGTTCGGTTGTTAAAAACCGTTCTTGCATTTCGAATGGTTCTAAACGACGTATTAAACATAACTGAGAAAGATAATATAAACAGATGAAATAACGTGGTGAACACGATGGAACTGGAATTAATTGCGGCCATGGATACTGAGAATATGAATCCGACTGAAAATAGAAAACTAAGAACGTATTAAAAAAAATGAATTTATTCAACAAACTAAAGATTTGAAATGTTGTTTGACGATTCGATTGAATTCTTGTTGTTTATCAATTGCCATCGGTGGAAAGCAATGTGTTGTATCTCGAAGATAGTGCGTTTGTTGTGAATCAGACAGATAAGTTAGAAGTAGAAAATGTGTGACAAGACGAATAAGTTCAGTTGAATTCGTTAGTTCTTCTAAAGTAATTTGTTGTTGCTGTTGTCCTTGTCGATAACGAGAGAATATTGGTGAACATTCAATGCCAAGTAAAAGTAAATTTGAATAGAGAAAACGTATTGTCAGTGAATTTTCATCGAGACCATAGGTTTCCCAAAGTGTACCGTGATTATTCTGGGTTGTTAGTTGTGTCGCTGGCGAACGACGTGGTGATGCTTTTGGCGTACTAAATCGAACGAGATTGCGTTGATGAGATGTTGGCGTTTGTTGAGGACGAGCAGCACGATTACGATTTGGTGTTGGTAATGGTGGACGTTGCATTTGCTTTTTTGTCTGACTTGAACTTGTTAAATAAAGAATGAACGAATATGTCGAAGAGAGATAGATCAGTTGAACAAGTGATTCCACATATTACCACGATGATTGATGATTGGTTAGTTTACGTAAATAATCAAAGCGTGCCTAAGACTTTGTTTTTTTTCTTCTGCTTCTTTTTTTCTTATATATTTGCTATTTCTTTTTTGTGTTCTTTATTCTTATATATGTTGAGTAGCATTAAGAATGGATTCAGTTTTGAGTATGGAGCACGGACAAATGCTTTCGCAAGTACAGATCAACTCCGAGTCCACCGAAGATAAGTAAGTTGTACATTGAATTCAAATGACATTTTGCTGCAAACAATGACTCGATTCTTTCGTTTAACAATCATCTAATTTTTTTTCTTCAAAACTCACTAACTGGTGATTGTAAATAATTATATTTTATTGCAGTGTTCTTCTACCACGATCTTCATCTCGTAAGTTGATCTGTTTTGTGTTTTTTTTTTATATGTTAATATGATTAATTGTTTTTATCACATTTCGTAGCAATCGAAAGAGTTCTCTTCTTCTCTGTTTATTTTAGCTGCTCTTCATCGACGAAGTTTTGAACGATTAGACAGTGATAATAGTGTACAAAAAGGTTCGATTATTCTTGATTTGGTTTTCTGACTGTTTTTTTTCTCTCTTTGATTGAATAGTAAACCCGCCGATTTATTCTCTAGAAGAAATTACTGCTCGTCGACGTGGTAAACGAGCAGAAGACGAAAAACTACCGAAGAAAGTTCGGTATGAATTCGAAAAAGGAAAAGAATTGTTGGTTTTCTTATTCGATTTTCTATTTGTTTTCAAAGGAGTTTTTATAAGAAACAAGATAAACTTATTTCAAATTTTGAACGTGTTCATCGTCTTCATTCGATTAAAGACAGTGACAAGGAGGATGATGACGATGATGATGAAGCCAATGAATGCGAAACTAAAGACAAAAAGATCAAAGAAGATCCAAAACTCAAAAAGAAACGTATTAGCCTTTATACAAAATTGTCATTATTAATCAATATTGTACGTGTTAATATCGAAAGAGATTAATTGATTAACATTTATATTTCTCATTATGTTTTAGTTTTTACTTATTGTAAAAATAATTGCAGCAGTTATATCTCATTCTCTCTCAGTGATTTCATCAGTTGTTGACAGTGGCGTTGATTTAACATCGAGTATTATTCTTTTTTGGGCTACACGAGCCATAAAACGACGTGATCCATTTATGTATCCACAAGGTTAAAAATCAAACCAAAGAATACCAAGAAAATATTTGGACAAAATTCAAATCTGATTTAGGTCGTACTCGTCTCGAACCAATATCGATTGTTATTCTTTCAGTGATTATGTGTTCAGCAAGTATTCAAGTTATATCTGAATCCTTACAAACAACAATTGATGATATTAAAATGCTTCGAAAATATCCGTCGAATAGTTCAGAATATGTTCATCCGGTTAATATGACAATCGTGCCAATTGTTATTATGTGCATAACAATTGGTAATCGAATATCTTATTGAATAATATATCTTCATCTATTGGATTTTTTGTTTAGTCTTGAAATTGATTTTATTTCTCTTATGTTCACGTGAAAACAGTGCGACACTCAATGCATTAGCTCAAGATCATCGAAATGATGTTTTTTCGAATATAACTGCTCTTCTTTGTGGTCTTGCTGGTATGGAAATTAATTTCCATTGAAAACAAAAGAATGAATCGAATTTAAACATTATTCTCTGTAGGTTTTGCTGCACGAAAACATCCGCTGAGTATTCCATCGGCGTTCGTCTTAGCCGATTCAATAGGTGCTATTCTTATTTCGATTTATATTCTATCAACTTGGATTCGTCAAGCAAATCGTAAGATTTTTCTTTATCAACGTAATGATTACGAATGAATTTTCGTAGAGCAAATCAAACGTTTAAGTGGTTACACAGCTAAGCCTGAATTTCTTCAGCAGATAACTTGGATTGCATTTCATCATTCACCGCTGATTTCGAAAATTGATACCGTTCGTGCATTTCATTTCGGAACGCACTTTCTTGTTGAGGTTGACATTGTTCTGCCCGAGGACATGTCTCTCAAGGAAGCTCATGACATTGGCGAAGAATTACAAAAGAAAATTGAACGTATACCTGAAGTCGAACGAGTAAATTCTTTGTTTTTTTTTGTTGATTAATCCCCGTATGTTTCTCGTTTTAAATTTAGGCGTTTGTACATCTCGATTATGAATTCGATCACAAAGCAAGTGATGAACATAAAGTTGTTTGAAATTATCAAAAGACTCACAGACAGATATCTTCTATGTAATTTATTTTCTGCACGTTTTTTCGTCGTAATTTGTCTCTTCTATTTCGAATTATTGTAGTCGGTTGCATTTTTCAATTCTTTAATTTTCTTTTTTTTGTATCTTGTCAGTCAAAGTATTTTAAAGAATTAGTTTAATTGAATTGTAATGAAAACGAATGTCTCGGTGAGAGTTCATAAATAAATAATTCTGTTTTTTTCATAATCAAAAAAAAAGAGAAGAAAATATTTCAAAGACCCGCATTTGCTACGAGCGGCCTCTGTCGATGGATTCCTATTGTTGTTCATCGAAAATTATTTTGAATAAGAAAATAAACAATGATATATGAATCTAATAAATATATTGAATATCGAATCGATCGAAAAGTAAATTGATAATTGCTAAACAAATATAAAGTCTTTCTAATTTCTAATTGAAGCACCAATGAATGACTCATTGGATATTTGAAATTTGATTGTGTAGAGAATGGATAGACGTGTATGTAAATGTGTTTATGAAATTGTCATTGTTATGCATCTATAGATCTTTTAAAGGAAAGAATAAGAAACGCTTTTTGAATAGATTTTTCTAGATTTCATTCGCAAATAATCTTCTAAACAATGGCAGGTGAATATGATACAGCAATTACGGTGTTTTCTCCCGATGGACGTCTTTTTCAAGTTGAATACGCACAAGAAGCCGTGAAAAAAGGCTCGACTGCTGTTGGTGTACGTGGAAAAAATATTGTTGTCTTAGGTGTCGAAAAGAAAGCCGTCGCTGTTTTACAAGAAGATCGGTAAAACAAAACGAAATTAATTTTGCGATGAATAATTTTGTTTTTCTTCTTCTTCTAAAGTACGGTTCGTAAAATCTGCGTTCTCGATGATCATGTTGCCATGGCATTCGCTGGTCTAACGGCCGATGCTCGTGTTTTAATGCATTACGCTCGTGTTGAATGTCAATCTCATCGACTCAACGTCGAAGATCCCGTGACAGTCGAATACATCACTCGATTCATCGCTGATTTGCAACAAAAATACACTCAAGGTCGTGGCCGTCGTCCCTTCGGTCTCTCGACATTGATCGTTGGCTTCGATTACGACGGTACGCCACGTCTCTATTCAACTGATCCAAGCGGTACCTATCACGAATGGAAAGCCAATGCCATCGGTCGACAAGCGAAAACCGTTCGAGAATATTTAGAAAAATCCTACACCGAAACAACATACGAATCGACACACGAATCGATCAAATTATGTATTCGTGCTCTACTTGAAGTCGTTCAAAGTGGCTCGAAGAATGTTGAAATAGCTGTCATGGCTCGACATAAACAATTGAAAACGCTTAGCGCCGAAGAAGTCGAGAAATATATCGCCGAAATCGAGAAAGAAAATGAAATCGAAGCGGAAAAGAAAAAACAAGCGAAACAAATCGGTAGTTCAACTACAACGCAAGCGTCAAAGAAAGATTAGAATCAAATTCAACCGAATCAACTCGGTGATGACACTCCATTCGTTTTTTTTTCTCTCTTTCATTCTTAGACTTTCTTCTTTTCATTTTCTTTCTTTCTTTTTTTATTATAAAATGATTATTGATTCTATCATTCACATTCATAAAAACAACATAAAATATAAACAAGAGACACTTGGTGTTTAAGTAAAACTTCTTCATTTCTAGATTGTCTTTGTTTTTTCATCAGATTTTTTTTTGCTCTCCTCGTCGAAACATCACAAGTAGGTCAATGAGAAAAATTCACTCGATAAAATTAGATTCCAAAAACGATACAAAGTGCAAAGATATGTCACCTTTTTCTCTTATTTATATTTAGGATAGTTGAATCTATCATCATGCCTCTATTAGATGCGAATGCTATTGCTCTTCTTCATACACTTCTCACAACAAATTCACTCTCACGTCTTTCAACATTATGTGCGTCTTTACAAGCGCCTGTTGAACATATTTTATCTATTGTTGCTGCACATCCATTTGTTTTTGCTCGTCTTCGTGCAACAGACACGCCGGGCGACGATCGTATAGCTGTTGTTCTTGATTTAACGAACTGTACGTTCTATGCCCGTCCACCATGTGGTTGTACAAAAGATCTTGCTTGTCCGTATTTACATCTTTGTCCATCGGTTGTGTTGCCTAATCGACGTTGTCAACGACCACACGATTGTCCATTATCACATTCACTTGATACTGAACATAATCGACGAGTGATTATCGAACGTGGACTAGAAAATCTACCTCAGAAAACATTAATTATGCTCATTTTAGCGTCAGCTGATCCGAGTAAAACAGTATGTCGACATTTTATCAACGAAATTAAAATGCAAAATATCTTGTCTATTGAATTAATTAGTTCGCTGTTTGCCATCATAAGCCAAAACCATGTCGAGAAGCCAATTGTGATGATTTACATTTATGTTATTTTTATATGTGTTCGCCTCATTTATGCAAATATGGTGATTGCAAAGCTGGACATTCGTTAATGACACAACGTAATATGGATTATTTGGAACGTCGTGGTCTCGCTCATATAGAACCGATAGATGTTATTGCTTTATTTCGAATTGTTGACGAGAATAAGTAGGCAAATCGATTTCAGTTTCGATTTTATTTGTTTTTTGTTTATTAGAAAACGTTCGCATATGTATCGATATCAACTTGATGCTCAACCTCAGCCAATGATGATAATGACATTAATGATGGATGAACATGGTCAACATCAACAACAACCGATGATTATGTTTTAAAAATCAAAAGTTTTTCTTTGTTTTCTTCTTCTCTTTCGTTTCTAACACAAAGATTTCAACGAGAATAATATTCTTCAAAACCTTATTTTGTTTTGTTTTTTGTTGTTATTGTTGTTGTTTTGTTTTTCTTTTCTTCTTCTCAGGTGATTTACATTTCCGTGCAATACTCTCTAGTAACAAGAACAGAAGATAAGCATTGATTTATACATTGCATGTAGTTTGTTTGACAGTTATTTGTTTTTATCATGTTTTAAGCTTTTTTCTTTTGTCGTTAAAAAAGCCTAAACATCAACTTTTCTTCAATGATCAAACAAGAACATTTGAAAAATCATTTCTTATTTTTGCAGATGTTCTATTAGCGAACTCAATCGAATGGATATTGTCATTCAATTGATTCAACATTTAGTATCTACAGATCATTCGATTGACACAATCGATTCGATTCTTAATCGATTGAATATAACACGAGATCGTCTTTTACAAATACTCAACGATCAACAATATGCAGATTATTTTCAATTATTGCGACCGAAAGATCATAAAAACAACCAACAACAGAAAAACTTGCGTTAACATTAGATGTAAGAGCTTCGAAAAAGAAGAAAAAATAAGTTTTTCTTTTTGAACTTTTTGACTTGTAGTTATTTTGTTGTACACATTATGCAAATACGTGTAAAAATGCATCGTGTCCATTTTTGCACTTATGTCCTTATAATATTCGGCCGATGCATAAAAGATGTACGAATAAAAATTGTCAATTTGATCATGACGTTGTCGGTAGTCTTCATAATCGAAGAATTATCGATTCACGTCGATTAGCATTTATTCCAGGAATAATTTTACAAGACATCGTACGAGCTTCTGCCGATCCAACTCGTTCAGTGAGAGCATACGATTTCAGAAATGAATCAAATCAATAGTTTTTGTTTAGTTTTGGGTTTGTACGGACAACGGTAAAAAGAATGGATGCGTTAAAAAGCAGAACTGTGATAAATTACATTATTGTTATTATCAATTAACGGATAAGTGTACGAAACCTCATTGTCAACATGGAATCAACGATGAATGTCTCGGCTATTTTCGACGTAAACAATTGAATGAGCAAGAGCATGATGATAT
>Ga0209952_1001036_pt1 | contig 25892 bp, 22 predicted proteins | sample ThiBiot_750_biof_2_FD_183951 | JGI IMG/M metagenome (GOLD analysis project Ga0209952, IMG submission 183951) | Wastewater bioreactor microbial communities from Cape Town, South Africa - Thiocy_cont_750_biof (SPAdes) | ecosystem: Engineered > Bioreactor > Thiocyanate-remediating >...
CGGCATCTTCGGCGCGCTGACGGTCGAAGAAAATCTCACCATGGCGGCGCGGCCGGGAAGCGATGGCCGGCAAGCGTGGACGCTGGCGCGCATCTATGAGTTGTTTCCGCGCTTGCATCAGCGGCGCAGCAACGGCGGCCATCAACTCTCCGGCGGCGAGCAGCAGATGCTCACCATCGGTCGCGCGCTGATGACCAACCCCGATCTGATCCTGATCGACGAGGCGACCGAAGGTCTCGCGCCGTTGGTCGCGCAGGATATCTGGAAGACGCTCGGCGTTATTCGCGGCGAGGGCATCGCCACCATCGTCGTCGACAAGGATTTCCGCAGCCTGGCGAAGATCACGGACCGCGCCGTCGTCCTGTCGAAGGGGGGCGTGGTCTTCGACGGTGCGCCGTCGGATCTGATGGCGCAGCCGGAACTGCTGGAGCGACATCTGGGCGTGTAGCGCGGCTACGTTTCGACGACGAAGATTCGTTCGTCGTCAGCGGCACGAATGTTTTCGTGCAGCGGCTCCGGCCATCGCACCACGAGCTTGCCGACGAGATCGTCGAGCGTATCGAGATCGCGCGTATCGTAGAACGTCGGATGCGCGGCGCGGGCGATGAAGGCGTGCAGCAGCGGTGCGGCATCGTAGTCGTAGACGATGTCGCCGGGTACGTTGCCGCGCTCGCGTCGCGTGAAACGCCGGAATGCCGTCAACATGGCCGCGCCGTTGTCCTTCGCGATGAACGACAGCACCTCGGCATCGTCACCGAAGCTTGGGCCGTCCTGCATCCGGTCATAGGTCGAAAGCGCCGAGGCGCGCCGCACGTCATCGATGGTACGGAAGTCGGTCGAGGCATCGTAAGGATGCAACGTGTTGCGAATGGCGACAGTGCGAGCGGATGAAAGCCCACGCGTCCGCAACAGTTCGCCAAGCGTCGTCATATCAAGCGTCGTCATATCAACGCTGCCATGTCACGACGCGATGGTGCGCGGGCGGAACGAGGCGTTGCCCGCCAGCACCGGCGCCACCGCACCCAGCAGCCGCGCGGCGGCATCGTCGACGCTTTGTCCGGCGGTATCCACGACGGTCGATGCGCGTGCGTAAAGCGGCTCGCGGCTGAGCAGGATCGTCCGCAACTCGGCCATCGCCGAGCGATCGTCGGCCATCGGCCGCAGATCGCCTTGCCGCCGTACCCGTGTCATGTGTTCCTCGGGCTCGGCCTTGAGCCAGATCGTATAGAACGACGACAGGATGAGATCGAACGTCAGCGGCTCCGAGACGATGCCGCCGCCCGTGGCGAGCACGATCAGTTCCTTGCGCGCGAGCAGTTTGCCGAGCGCCGCCTGCTCCATGCGGCGAAAACCTTCCTGGCCATACAAGGCGATGATTTCGGCAACGGAGAGGCCGTTCTCCTGCTCGATCTCCTTGTTGAGTTCGACGAAACCCCAACCGATCTGCTTTGCCAGCATTCGCCCGAGCGTCGTTTTGCCGGCGCCGCGCAGACCGATCAATGCGATGCCGGCGAATGGCGTCTGTCTCTGCATCGCGGCGTCGCTCGCGCCTTGGCCGGAGAGGACGTTCTTCGCCTGAACGATCTGGCTGGGCGTGGCCTGGCGCATCAGTTCGCGGATCACCGGCCAGTCCGGCGCCGGATCGCTCGACGGAATCAGGTCTTCGAGCGGCGTGGCCATCGCGTTCGACACCCGTCTCAGCAACACGATCGAGACGTTGCCTTTGCCGCTTTCCAGTTGCGCGATGTAGCGCTCGGAGATGCCGGAGACTTTCGCCAACACCTTGCGCGACATGCCGCGCAGGCCCCGCATGGTGCGGACGCGGCGGCCAAGCTCCTCAAGGAAACTGTCTTCTGGATCGGAGTGCTCGGTCATGCCGCCTGATTTCTTCTCTCATCCGATGGCGATTTTGGAAACATAATGCCGGAAGTGATTGACAGCAAGCGCATCGAGTGTCTCTATATGAAATATAATTCAGAATAATTCGAGATTGGGAGGAGGGCGTCGGTGCGCATGTGCTACTCAAACGAATGGTTGATTGGGAGCGCGGCATGACCGGCTCGCCGAATTCGTACAATGCCGTGACCTGGCTGCTCGATCGCAACGTCGAGGAAGGCCGGGGTGACAAGCTTGCCTTCACCGATACCGTCAATGACCTGACCTACCTCCAATTGCAATCGCAAAGCCGGCGTCTCGCCAACCTGCTGCGCCGTCTCGGCGTGCGGCGTGAGGAACGCGTCGCGATGATTATGCTGGACACAGTGGATTTTCCCGTCGTGTTTCTTGGCGCGATCCGCGCAGGCGTGGTGCCGGTGCCGCTCAACACGCTGCTCACGCCCGAGCAGTATGCTTACATTCTCGCCGATTGCCGCGCGCGCGTGCTGTTCGTGTCGGAGGAGTTGTGGCCGGCGCTGCGCGAGGTCGCCGGGCGCATGTCGGCGCTCGAGCATGTCGTGATTTCCGGTAAAGATGCCGACGGGCAACTTAAATTCTCGGATGAGATCGTCAGGGAATCGGATCAGTACGCGACGGCGGCGACGCATCCGGAAGAACCGGCGTTCTGGCTTTATTCGTCGGGCTCGACCGGAATGCCGAAAGGGGTGCGCCATCTGCACGCCTCGCTCGCCGCGACCGCCGATACGTACGCCAAACAGGTGCTGGGCATTCGTGAGGATGATGTCGGTCTGTCGGCGGCGAAACTGTTCTTCGCTTACGGTCTCGGCAACGCGCTGACGTTCCCGATGTCGGTCGGCGCGACGACGGTGCTCAACAGCGAACGTCCGACGCCGGCGCGGATGTTCGAACTGATGCAGGCGTACAATCCCAGCATTTTCTTCGGCGTGCCGACGTTGTTCGCGGCGATGCTCAATGACGAGACGTTGAAGAACGCCGGCGGCGGCTCGCGGCTGCGCGTGTGCACGTCGGCGGGCGAGGCGCTGCCGGAGTCGGTCGGCAATCATTGGCGCGAGCGTTTCAATGTCGATATTCTCGACGGTGTCGGCTCGACCGAGCTGCTGCACATCTTCCTCTCCAACGCGCCGGGCGACGTGAAGTACGGCACCTCGGGGCGGCCGGTGCCCGGTTATGAAGTGCGGCTGGTCGACGAGAGCGGCAATGAAGTTGCCGATGGCGAAGTCGGCGAGTTGCTGGTCAATGCGCCGTCCGCGGGCGAAGGCTACTGGAATCAGCGCAGCAAATCGCGGCGCACCTTCGAAGGCGACTGGACCCGCACTGGCGACAAATACGTGCGCGACGCCGATGGCCGCTACACCTATTGCGGCCGCGCCGACGACATGTTCAAGGTGTCGGGCATCTGGGTGTCGCCGTTCGAAGTCGAGAGCGCGCTGATCACGCATCCCGCGGTGGCGGAAGCCGCCGTGGTGCCGGAGCCGGACGGCGAAGGTCTGCTCAAGCCGAAAGCCTTCGTAGTGCTGAAGCCCGGCGCCGCGACCGACGGTTTGCAGGACTCGCTGAAGGAGCACGTCAAGCACGCGGTCGGGCCATGGAAATATCCGCGCTGGATCGAGGTAGTGGAGGTGTTGCCGAAAACGGCGACCGGAAAGATCCAGCGCTTCAAGCTGCGTGAGGCTGAAACAGCGAGATGAGTCGATGACACTACAACCTTCCGGAACACTCGCCATCGGCGATGCGCGGATCGAGTATCGCATGATCGGTCCCGCGCCCGATGCGGCGCCGACGCTGGTGCTGCTGCATGAAGGGCTCGGCTGCGCGGCGCTGTGGGGCGACTTTCCCGAACGCATCGCGGAGATGAGCGGTTGCGGTGTGCTCGCTTACTCGCGCGCGGGCTATGGCGCATCGAGTCCGTCCGCAATGCCGCGCGGGCCGGACTACATGCATGTCGAAGCGCTCGATGTGTTGCCGCGCGTGCTGGACGCGATCGGTTTCCGGCGCGGCCTGTTGATCGGCCATTCCGATGGCGCGTCGATCGCGGCGATCTATGCCGGCGGCATTCAGGACCATCGCGTGCGCGGCGTGGCGCTGATGGCGCCGCACTTCGTGATGGAGGAGATGAATCTCGCGGCGATCGCCAAGGCGCGCGACGATTATCTCAACACTGGCTTGCGCGCGAAGCTCGCGCGCTGGCATCAGCATGTCGACAACGCCTTCCACGGCTGGAACGACACCTGGCTCAATCCGCAATTCCGCAATTGGGACATTTCGGAATATCTCGCCTACATCCGCGTGCCGGTGGCGATCATTCAAGGCACGCACGACCAGTACGGCACCGATCGGCAGATCGCGGTGGCGCAAGAGGAATGCTATTGCCCGGTGGATGTGACGCTGATTTCCGGCGCGGGACATTCGCTGCATCGCGAGGTGCCGAACGAAACGCTGGCGGCGCTGGGCGCATTCACCGATCGCATCTTGCGTGTGCATGAGAACGCGGATCGCGCGGCGTGACGCGTGCCGCGCAATGCGATTGCCGGCGGGCGTGATCGTGTCGGTCGCGGACATGTTTGACTTGCCGCGATGGGCGCATGTGCCGGGCGAAACGCGGGACGCCGATCACGCGCGGCTCGCGTCGGTGAAGGCACGCGTGCCGCATCGCTTCGAACGCTTCGTGCCGGCGGACGATCCGGCGTTGCGTCATGGCCTCGCACTGAACGATGCCGGCTTCTTCTGGGAGTGCCACGAGATTCTCGAGGCGGTGTGGATGGCGGCGCCGCAGGGCGGGCGCGATCGCATCCTGTTGCGCGCGTGCATTCAGGTTGCCAACGCCAATCTCAAATCGAGGATGCAACGCGCTGCCGCTGCGGTGCGTTTAGATGCCGAGGCGGTGGCTTTGCTGGACGAAGTGCGGGCGCGGCGATCGGCCGACCTGCGGGACGGATTCGCGGCGCGTTTCGATGCCGCGGGGCTCGCGAGATTCTTGCGGCGATCCGACGGCGAATTTCCGGCGGGCAAGAGGCCGCCGGTCAAACTCGCGATTTATGCAGAGACATGAAGAAAAATGCATGTTTTTCGACTCGACAGGTTCGGAGACATGCATTATTATGCATATGAACGATAATTCGACAGACAGGGATGGTCCCCATGGCCGGTGAAGATCGGGTGCTCGCGAACGGCGCCAAGCATATTGATTTCCAGACCGATCCGAGCCGCTATCGGCACTGGACAATCGATGTCGCCGGCGATGTCGCGACCCTGACCATGGACGTCGACGAGAACGGCGGCTTGTTTGAAGGCTATCAGCTCAAGCTCAACTCCTACGATCTCGGCGTCGATATCGAACTTGCGGACGCGGTGCAGCGGCTGCGCTTCGAGCATCCCGAGGTGAAGGTGGTGGTGATGCGCTCGGGCAAGAACCGCGTGTTCTGCGCCGGTGCCAACATCCGGATGCTGGCGGGCTCCACTCACGCGCACAAGGTCAACTTCTGCAAGTTCACCAACGAGACCCGCAACGGCCTCGAAGACTCCAGCGAAAACTCCGGCCAGAAGTTCATCTGTGTGGTCAACGGCACCGCGGCCGGCGGCGGTTACGAACTGGCGCTGGCGACCGATCACATCATCATGGCGGACGACGGTTCGGCGGCGGTGGCCTTGCCGGAAGTCCCATTGCTGGCGGTGCTGCCGGGCACCGGCGGGCTGACGCGCGTGGTGGACAAGCGCAAGGTGCGCCGCGATCACGCCGATTACTTCTGCACCATCGAGGAAGGCATCAAGGGCAAGCGTGCGGTGCAGTGGCGGCTGGTCGACGAGATCGCGCCGAACAGCAAGCTGGAAGCCAAGCTCGCCGAACGCGCCAGGGCGATGGCGGCGGCGTCGTCACGCAACGGCGAAGGCAAGGGCATCACGCTGACACCGCTTCATCGCAAGATTGACGACAACGGACTGCACTATGATTTTGTCGATGTCGAGATCGATCGCGACCAGCGCATCGCGACGATCACCCTCAAGGCGCCGGAAGCGGCGCCGCCGGCGGATGTCGCGGGCCTTCTCGCGCAAGGCGACGGCTTCTGGTCGTTGCAGGTGGCGCGCGAACTCGACGATGCCATCCTGCATCTGCGCATCAACGAACTCGAGATCGCGATGCTGGTGTTCAAGTCGCATGGCGAGGGCGCCAAGGTGCTGGCCTATGACGATTTTCTCGAGGCGAACAAATCGGATTGGCTGGTCAACGAAATCCGCCATTACTGGAAGCGTGTGCTGAAACGTATCGACGTCACCTCGCGCACGCTGGTGACTTTGGTGGAGCCGGGCTCCTGCTTCGTCGGCACACTCGCGGAACTCGTGTTCGCGGCGGATCGCTCCTACATGCTGGTGGGGCAGCGCGACGGAGACAACCGCGCGCCGCCGGCGATCGTGCTCAACGCCATGAACTTCGGGCCTTATCCGATGAGCCACGGTTTGACGCGGTTGCAATCGCGCTTTCAGGCCGATCCGAACGATGTCGAGGCGGCGCAGGCGAAGATCGGCGAGGCGCTCGATGCCGAGACCGCCGAGGAACTGGGCCTCGTCACCTTCGCGCTCGACGATATCGACTGGGACGACGAGGTGCGCGTCTTCATGGAGGAACGCACCAGCTTCTCGCCCGACAGTCTCACCGGCATGGAGGCCAATCTGCGCTTCGTCGGACCGGAAACGATGGAATCGAAAATCTTCGCGCGCTTGACCGCGTGGCAGAACTGGATCTTCCAGCGTCCCAACGCGGTCGGCGAGGAGGGCGCGCTGCGCCGCTACGGCACCGGCGTGAAGGCGCAGTTCGATATGACGCGGGTTTGAGAGGGCCAAAGCAAAACAGCCATCGTCATTCCGGGATGCGCCGCTTGGCGCAGGCCCGGAATCCATACTCCCGACGGTGGTTATGGATTCCGGGCTTGCTCGCGAAGAGCTCGCGCCCCGGAATGACGGCTCAGGAAAGCAACAGGAGCACGCCATGAACATCATGAACGTCGACTACACCACGAAAATTCCGAACAACGTCGATCTCGCCTCCGACCGTCAGGTGCTGAAGGCGCTGGAAGGCTGGCACCCCGGCTATCTCGACTGGTGGAACGACATGGGGCCGGACGGCTTTCAGGAATCGCTGGTCTATCTGCGCACCGCGGTCAGCGTCGATCCGAAGGGCTGGGCCAAGTTCGACTACGTCAAGATGCCGGACTATCGCTGGGGCGTGCTGCTGGCGCCGCAGGACACCGAGCGCAAGGTGAACTTCGGCGAGCACAAGGGCGTCGCCGCGTGGCAGGAAGTGCCCGGTGAATATCGCGCCATGCTGCGCCGCCTCGTGGTGATTCAGGGCGATACCGAACCCGCATCGGTCGAGCAGCAGCGTCATCTCGGCAAGACCGCGCCCTCGCTCTACGACATGCGCAACCTCTTTCAGGTCAACGTCGAGGAAGGCCGCCATCTGTGGGCGATGGTCTATCTTCTGCAAAAGTATTTCGGCCGCGACGGCCGCGAGGAGGCCGACGATCTGCTGCGCCGCCGTTCCGGCGACGAGGACGCGCCGCGCATGTTGGGCGCATTCAACGAAGCGACGCCGGACTGGCTGTCGTTCTTCATGTTCACCTTCTTCACCGATCGCGACGGCAAGATGCAGCTTGAATCGCTGGCGCAATCCGGCTTCGATCCGCTGTCGCGCACCTGCCGCTTCATGCTGACGGAAGAAGCGCATCACATGTTCGTCGGCGAAACCGGCGTCGGCCGCGTGTTGCAGCGGACCTGCGAGGCGATGAAGGCGGCGGGCATCGAGGATCCCAACGAGATCGAGAAGATCCGCGCGCTCGGCGTCATCGATCTGCCGACCATCCAGAAGAAGATGAACCTGCACTATTCGCTGTCGCTCGACCTGTTCGGATCGGAAGTCTCCACCAACGCTGCGAATTTCTACAATGCGGGGCTGAAGGGCCGCTTCCAGGAAACCAAGATCGACGACGATCATCGCTTGACCGGCGACGTCTATCCGGTGGCGAAGCTGGTGGACGGCAAGATCGTCATGGTGGATGAGCCGGCGCTCACCGCGCTCAACATGCGGCTGCGCGACGACTATACGCAGGACTGTGCCAAGGGCGTCGAGCGCTGGAACAAGATCATCGAGAAGACCGGCGTCAATTTCCGTCTCGAATTGCCGCACACCGCGTTCCATCGCGACATCGGCGAGTTCAAGGGCATCAACGCCACGCCGAAGGGCGTGCTGCTCGGCGACGCCGACTGGGCCAGGGTGCGCGACGATTATCTGCCCTCGAAGGCGGACGGCGATTTCATCGAGTCCCTGATGACGCCGGTAAGCGAGCCGGGCCAGTTCGCGAACTGGATCGCCGCGCCGAAAGTCGGCATCGACAACAAGCCGGGCGACTTCGAGTATGTGAAGATCGCGGCGTAACTCTTACTTTCCCTCTCCCCTTGTGGGAGAGGGTGGTTTCGAACGAAGTGAGAAGCCGGGTGAGGGGTTTCTTCGAACAAAGGCGGTGACCCCTCACCCGGCTCGCCTCTGCTACGCATCGGCGATCCACCCTCTCCCACAAGGGGAGAGGGGGACTGAGCCATCGGCGAGAGATCGCACCATGAACGCTCCCCTCAAAAAGCAGCACCTGATCGATCCGGAGATCTGCATCCGGTGCAACACCTGCGAGGAAACCTGTCCGATCGATGCCATCACCCATGACGACAACAACTACGTGGTGAACGTCGATATCTGCAATTACTGCATGGACTGCATCTCGCCGTGCCCGACCGGCGCCATCGACAACTGGCGCGTGGTCGCGAGCCCGTATTCGCTCGAGGATCAGTTCTCGTGGAGCGACCTGCCGCCCCAGGAGGAGGTCGCGAGCGAGGATACCGGCGGCACCGTCGAGGCGCTTGAGGATGAAATCGGTGCGTTGCTTGAGGAGGCGCGAAAGGGACTCGGTGGCAAGGCGGTGGCGCCGCATTCGGCCAGCAAGCCGACGGTCAACCTCTACAATCGCGGCAAGCCGGCGACGGCGACGGTGACCGGCAATTTCCGTCTCACCCATGCCGACGCCGATTCCGACGTGCGTCACATCATTCTCGATCTCGGCGACCAGCCGTTCCCGGTGCTGGAAGGCCAGAGCATCGGCATCGTCGCGCCGGGCACGGACGCCGAAGGCAAGCCGCATCTGGTGCGGCTCTATTCGGTGGCGAGTTCGCGCGACGGCGAACGGCCCAACACCAACAATCTCGCGCTCACGGTGAAGCGCGAACCGCAGGGCGTGTGTTCGAACTATCTGTGCGACCTGCCGCGCGGCGCGAAGGTGGAAGTGACCGGACCCTTCGGTGCGACCTTCCTGCATCCGAACGATCCGGCGGCCAACATCATCATGATCTGCACCGGCACGGGGTCCGCGCCGTTCCGCGGCTTTACCGAGCGGCGTCGCCGGGCCATGCCGGACGCCGCCGGACGTTTGCTGCTATTCTTCGGCGCGCGACGGCCGGAGGAGTTGCCGTATTTCGGCCCGTTGCAGAAGGTGCCGGAGAAATTGCTGGGCAAGTACTTCTGTTACTCGCGCGTCGCCGGCGCGCCGCGCGTCTACGTGCAGGATCGCATTCGCTCGGAAGCCGCGCAGATCGCGACACTGCTCGGCCATGCCGGCACGCACGTCTACATCTGCGGGCTCAAGGGCATGGAGAGCGGCGTGGACGAGGCTTTCGCCGATGTCTGTCGCGGCGCCGCGTTGAACTGGGCGACGCTGAAAGTCGACATGCGCGACAACGGCCGCTATCACGTCGAGACGTATTGAGGCGGCGAGCACGATCGTCGTGGTATCGCGCGAAGTGCTTGCTGCCGGCTCTTGCGTGAAGCGGGTCGGTCAGACGGCGTGCCCTCGCGGCTGCACGCCGGCGATTATTCCAACCCCTTCAGCCCGCCGGCGACGAACTTCATGTAAGCCTTGACGACCCACTCCGGAACGGGCCGCGCATTCTTCCCCTTCTTCGAGAAGCGAAGATAGATATAGAAGCGGGCGGCCATGAGCACGTAAACGATCACTTCGAGTTCACGTTCCTCGTAATTGCGGATCTCGTCGTTCGAACGGCTTCGCTTCAGTGCCCTCAGATAGTGCCGCGCAAGATTGCCGATATGTCTGTCGAACGCGGCAGGTGCAGCGACTTCGGCCTCATTGACGACCCGATAGTAGCCGGGGTTGCGGGTGAGGAAGTCGAAGAAGCCTCGGAAGCCCGTTTCCTCCATCTCCAGGATGTCGCGCGCTCCCTTGGTTTGCGCGCGAACCTCATCGAGAAGTTCCTGGCCGATGCTGGGAAGCAACTCGTCGAAAAATGCCTGACGGGACTCGAAATGTTTGTAGAAGGTGCCGTGACCGAGGCCGGCCTTGTCGGCGATTCGCGCGATTGACGCCTCCTCATAGCCAAGATCACCCACGACGTCGGCGCCTGCCCGCAACAGGGCCTCCCGGTTGCGCGCGACCTTCTCGGCCCGCGTGGGCTTCGGCTTTTCAGATGACTTCCCCTGTGCGGACGATGCCTGTCGGGGCCGCTTTTCACTCATCTCTCGCATCCCATCGTTCCGATTCGACCCAGATCTATAAAGGAAACCGACGTCGGCACGAAAAAGGAAAAGTGATTCACTAGTCACTTTTGTATTGCGCGATCGTCGGAGATTGATAATCTTCGGCAAATTTCGGGGACCGAACAGGGAGGACGACATGTTCAGAGTGGCGGGATTGATCGGCGCGTGCGTGATGGCGACCCAGGCGTATGCGGCCGAGGTCGGGCCCATCAAGATCGGTGTTCTCACCGATATGGCCGGTCCCTATTCCGCGATTGCGGGCAAGGGGGCGGTCGTGGCCGCGAAGCTTGCGGTCGATGATTTCAAGAAGGAGGCGCCCGGCATCCAGGTCGAGTTGGTCTCGGCGGATCATCAGAACAAGCCCGACATTGCCACGGGCATCGCGCGAAAATGGTTCGATGTCGATGGCGTCTCGATGGTGACCGAACTGACCACGTCCGCCGTCGCCCTCGCGGTTCAGAAGCTTGCAGAAGACAAGAACAAGGTCAGCATCGCGTCAGGTGCCGGCTCGTCGGGGCTGACCGGAAAGGATTGCACCCGGACCGGCTTCCATTGGACTTACGACACCTACGCGCTGGCCCACGGCACCGGCAGCGCGATCATGGATCAGGGAGCCAAGCGCTGGTACTTCCTGACGGTCGACTACGCCTTCGGAAAGGCGCTTCAGGACGATGTCACAAAGGCGATTCGCGCCAAGGGGGGCGAAGTCCTGGGCGAGGTCAAGCATCCCCTCAACACGTCCGACTTCTCCTCGTTTCTCCTGCAGGCCCAGCAGTCGGGCGCCGACGTGGTGGGTCTTGCCAATGCGGGGGCCGACCTGATCAACTCGATCAAGCAGGCCAACGAGTTCGGTATTCCGCAGAAGCAGCGGTTGGCGGCCCTGCTGGTCTATATCTCGGACGTCCACGCACTCGGCCTTGCGGTTGCCAAGGACGTGTTTCTGACGACAGCGTTCTACTGGGATACCAATGACGACACCCGGGCTTGGTCCAAGCGATTTTTCGACGAGGCCGGCGCGATGCCGTCGATGGCTCAGGCCGGCGTGTATTCGGGCGTCCTGCACTATCTGCGGGCGGCGACCAAGGCGCATTCCACCGATGGCGACAAGGTGGCCGCCACCATGCGCGAATTTCCGGTCAACGATATGTTCGCGAGGGACGGTCGAGTGCGCGCCGACGGTCGGATGGTGCACGATATGTACCTCGCGCAGGTCAAGGACCCGTCGCAATCCAAGCGGGATTGGGACTACTACAAGATCGTCAAGGTGATCAAGGGAGAGGACGCCTTCCGACCGATGGCCGATGGCCGATGCCCCCTGGTCGCAAAGTAGGTTCGCCGTAATGGATCGCTATCGTCTCATTGGTTCGACCGCCTCGCCCTATGCGTTGAAGATGCGGTCGCTGCTTCGTTATCGGCGGATCGCGTTCGACTGGGTGATCATGACGCCGGAGTTGAGGAGCGCGACCTCGCATCTGCGGCCCATGCTTATCCCGGTCCTGCAGTATCCGGATGGGTCGTATCGAAACGAGACCAGTGCGATAACTCGCGATCTCGAACGTCGTCACGCCGGCCGGTCGGTTCTTCCCGAACGGCCAGGGATGGCGTTTCTGAGCGACCTCATCGAGGACTTCTCCGACGAGTGGGTGGTCAAGCCGCTGTTTCTCTACCGATGGTGGGACCCAGAGGATCAGCACTATGTGTCGCGCTGGGGCTCGGAGGAGTGGTCGGTTTTCGAGCCGGGGATGACGCGCGACGAGATTGTCGAGCAGTTTCGGAAGCGGCAAATTTCCCGGATGCCGATTCTGGGCGCCACTGCGGAAAATTACGGTCTCCTGTCCGAAAGCTACAAGCGAGTCCTCGCGGCGTGCGAGCCTCATGTCGGCATCGGTCGCTTCATGTTCGGAACGCGGCCTTCGATTGCGGACATCGCGCTCTATGGCCAGTTGAGCGAGCTCGGCTCCGATCCGACGCCGCTCCGGATCATGCGGGACCTCGCCCCGTTCACCGATCATTGGGTTCGTCGCGCGGACGACATGTCCGGTACGGAAGGATCATGGCGCGCCCCGGAAGAGGGGGTTTCGCAATGGGCGATCGATCTGCTGCGGATCATCGGCGAACTCTATCTTCCGTTTCTTGCCGCCAATGAAAAGGCGTTTCGCGAGGAAAAGGACCGTCTGGAAATATCGGCCTGGGGCCTGCCCTACGCGCTGGCTCCGTTCAAGTATCAATTGAAATGCCTGACGACGCTGCGGTCGTCGTTCGCCTCGCTCGACGACGCGGAGCGGGACAGCATCCGGCCGGTTCTCGAGTCGACAGGTTGCCTGCCTTATCTTGTCGAGGTATCCCGGCCATGACGTTCATTGCGCCCGACTGGATCGCGCATCACGCGGCGGCCGCGCCCGACCGACGTGCGATGACCGATGCCCATTCCGGCCGATCGTTCACCTACGCGGAGATGAACGATCGCTGCGCGCGCCTCGCTGCCTATCTCCGGCACGCGGGAGTTGCGCGGGGTGATCGCGTGGCCGTGCTTTGCCACAACTCGACGGATATTTTCGAAATCCAATTCGCCTGCTGCAAGCTGGGCGCAGCATTCGTGCCGCTGAATTGGCGACTTGCATCGGCGGAGATCGCCGCGATCATGCAAAACGCAGCGCCTGCCGTTCTCATCCATGGCGCGGAGTTCCTCGATATCGCGCAGGCGTTGCGGACGGATGGACTCGTGAACCACATCATCGCGACGGGTGACGGGCTGGATTCCGAATACGAAAGGGCGATCCGGTCGTCGGACCCTCTTGATACGCCGGCGTCGCTCACGCACGATGACGTGCTCGCCATCATGTACACGTCCGGGACAACCGGGTTGCCGAAGGGTGTGCTGGTCACGCAGCGAATGGCGATCTTCTCGGCCGTCAATGGCATGATGAAAGCTGGGGTAGCCGACAATTCGGTCGGTCTGACCTTCCTCCCACTTTTTCACGTCGGCGGCCTGTTCCTGATGGCCAACTTCATATTCCACGCCGGTGGTCATAACGTCGTGATGCGAAGTTTCGATGCGGCGGCCTGTCTGAGCGCTCTCGCCGACAAGAAGCTTCGGGTCACTCACGCGTTCGGCGTGCCGACGAATTTTGCGATGATCGCGGAACTGCCGGAATTCACAGCCTGCGATCTCAATCATATCCAATGTCTGCTCGTCGGCGGCGCGCCCTCGCCGATAGGACTACTCAATGCATATGCCGGCAAAAGGATTCGGCTGCAGCAGGGATGGGGTATGACTGAAACGGCCACCATCGGAACGGTTCTCTCGGCAGACCATGCGTTCGACAAGATCGGTTCGGCGGGACGAGCCGTGATGCATGCGGAATTGGCGATCCTGGATGAGAACCATCGTTTCGTTCCGACCGGCGACGTCGGACAGCTCGCGATACGCGGGCCGACCGTCACGCCGGGCTATTGGCGACAGCCCGAGGCCACGAATGCGGCATTTCACGATGGCTGGTTCCTGACCGGGGATGCCGCGCGGGTCGATCAGGACGGCTTTTACTACATCGTCGATCGTTGGAAGGACATGTACATTTCCGGCGGTGAGAATGTTTACCCCGCTGAGATCGAAAGTGTTCTGTCGCGATTGAGCGGCGTCGTCGAGACGGCTGTGATCGGTGTGCCGGATGAGAAGTGGGGTGAGGTTGGTTGCGCCTTCATCGTCGGGCAGAAGGGGGGCGGCCTGACCGCGGACGATGTGATGGCTCATTGCGCCGCGCATCTCGCGCGGTTCAAGCTGCCCAAACGCGTCATCTTTGTTGACGAGATTCCTCACACTGCGGCCGGAAAAATCGCCAAGCCCGCGTTGCGGAAGAGCCTCGGCGGACTCTGAGGCGCGCTGAAGACGCCCTGCCGCGCGCAATCCGAAACCCGACCTGATCTGCCCTTCCCCGGCGAGGGAAAGGGCATTGTCGTCCGTTAAAGCCGAACGTGTCGCGATCGTGGCATCGGTTCGCCTTATTCCCCCGACACCGGCACGCTCAAATTCGCGTAGACGATGCCGCCGTCCACCGCGATGGCGTTGCCGACCATGTAGTCGCCGGAGCGTGCGGCGAGGAAGATGGCGAGGCCGGCCATGTCCTCGTCGGTGCCGATGCGCTTGGCCGGAATCCACTGCGAGATATGGTCGGCCTGATCGCGCGCCGCGCGGTTCATGTCGGAGGCGAAGGCGCCGGGGCAGATCGCGGTGACCGCGATGTGGTCCTGGATCAGTTTGGCCGCCATCCGGCGGGTCAGGTGGATCACCGCCGCCTTGCTGGCCTGATAGGAATAGGTCTCCATCGGATTCACGGACAGCCCGTCGACGGAGGCGATGTTGATCACCTTGCCGGGCTTCTCCCTGGTCGCCGCCGCGCGCAGCGGCTTCGCCAGGGCCTTGGTCAGGAAGAACAGCGACTTGACGTTGAGGTTCATCACCTTGTCCCAGCCCGCTTCCGGGAATTCGTCGAAGGTCGAGCCCCACGCCGCGCCGGCGTTGTTGACGAGGATGTCGAGCTTCGGCTCGCGCTTCATGAATTCCTCGGCGAGCTTGTTGCAGCCCTCGACCGTCGACATGTCGATCGGCAGCGCGATGCATTCGCCGTCATAGGCGGCCGTCAGTTCCTTCGCCGTCTCCTCGCAGGGACCGGCCTTGCGCGCGGTGATGTAAACCTTCGATGCGCCATAGGCGAGAAAACCGCCGGCGATCATCTTGCCGATACCGCGCGACCCGCCGGTCACCAGCGCGACGCGGCCCTTGAGCGAAAACAGATCCTTGAACATGGTGCCTCCCATCGATGAGGGGAGATTTATAGCCTCTTCAGGCGAACTGGACACCGGTTCGCGTCAAGAAAACGCGTCAAAATAAAAATCCGGACCCCGCGCCGGATGGCGCGTCAGGGTGAGAAACAGCGTGTGCCGATCAGGCGACGTCGAGGCGGCGAAATCGATTCCACAGCGCGGTGGCGGCGCCGGAGGTCAGGATCGGCAGGAAGCGCGCGTCCTGATAATTGCCGTTGAGCGAAATGCGCGGCAGCGCGGTCGGATGCGCGGCATGGCCGGCGAACACCATGCCGGGCCGCGTGGTCACGGCGGTGGCGAAGCCCGCGCGCTTTGCCAGCGCGAATTCGCGTGGGCCGGCGGCGAACTTGTCGCCATACGGATAGGCGAGGTGCGCGACCTGGCGCTGCAACGCGCTTTCGATGTCGGTGCGGTTGGCGGTGATCTCGTGCATCGCTGAGGCTTCGCTCTGCTTGGCAAGATTGTCGTGGGTGAGCGTATGCGCGCCGATCGTCAGCAGCGGCTCCTCGGCGAATGCTTTCAGTTCGTCCCAGGACAGGCAGAGTTCGCGGCTGATGGCGTTCTCGTCAACGCCGTGGCGCAGGCACAGCGAAGTCATTTCGCGGCGAAGGGCGGCGCTGTCCGGCAGGCCGCGCAGCCAGTCGTGCAGGATGGCGAACGCCTCCCGCTTGCCTTCCAGCGTGGCGGTGTCGAGGCGGGTCGCCATCCGGTCGATGATGACGTCGACGGTGTCGGCGGTCGCCACCACCCGCTCCAGCGCCACCCACCACAACCGGCCGACGCCCTCGGCGAAATCGGTGGTCACGTAGACCGTGAACGGCGCGCCGAATTCGCGCATCACCGGGGCCGCGTGGTCGCGGTTGTCGCGATAGCCGTCGTCGAGGGTAAACGCGACGAAGCGGCGCGAGAGATCGCGCGCGGCAAGCCGGCGCTGCATCTCGTCCAGCGTCACGATGTCGATGCCGAGATCGCGAACGTGCTTCAGCGTCGCGCGCAGGAAGTCCGGGGTGATTTCCAGATGGCGGTTGGGCTGGAATGCGACATCGCGGCGCGGGCGCACATGATGCAGCATGAAGATGTTGCCGACGCCCGCGAAGATCGGCCGCAGCAGCCGGTGCGCGCCGGTGACATGCAACGCGTCCAGGCCGGAGCGGATGATGCGTTGGCGAGTCTGCTTCATGTCAAATGCTGGCCGTTCAAGAACATAGGCGTGCCGGTCGCGGCGATGGCTGCCAAGGAAGCGGTGCCGCGCGCGACGCCATGAATGGCGTCGCAACCCTACCTTGTTCGCCGCGCGGGACAACCCCCGGCCGCCGCGCGGCGCAGACTGCGTCATCGCACCACATTTCGAAATTGACAGCATCCCAAGCATTTGTTTTCACTCCGGTTCAGGACCCGTAGGGAATCGAATGCGCGGACTTTTCAGGTGGAGCAGGAAGTGGTGGCCGGGTCTTATTCCGCTTGCCGTGTTGTGGGGCCTCGCGGCGTGGTACGAAACCGTGCCGCTGGAGCAGGATCTCGCGGCCGACACCGCCGCGGCGTTGAAGAACGACGTTCTCGACAAGACCCGGATTGATGTCGCGGGCCGCGATATCACCTTTTCCGCCGATGCGTTTTCAGAGGAAGGGCGCCGCAGCGCGCTCACCTCGGTGGAGACCGTCCCCGGCGTCCGGCTGGTCAACGACAGGACGCGGCTGGTACCCGAAGCGAAGCCCTATGTCTGGACCGCGCAGCGCGACGTGGTGCGGGTGACGCTGTCCGGCAGCACGCCGCTGCCGGCGATCAAGGCGCGGCTGGCGGAAGCGGCGAAGGCCGCGCTGAACGGCGTCGAGGTGGTGGATCAGACCAGCTTCGCGCGCGGCGCGCCGCAGCGCTTCGATGCCGCCGTGTTGCTGTTGATCGAGCAGGTCGCCCGCCTCAAGGAAGGCAAGGTGACGCTGTCGGACAAGGCGGTCAGCCTGTCGGGCATGGCGCGCGAACTCGGCGGCCGCGAGGCGATCTGGGCCAGCCTGCGCAATCTGCCCGAGGGCTATTCGGTCGCCGCCAACGACATCGCCGCGCCGCCTTACGTGTTCCAGGCCAACAAGGATCCGGTCGGCGGCACGCTCACTCTGGGCGGTCACGTTCCCGACAACAAGGTTCACGACGAACTGGTCGAAGCGGCGAAACGAAAGTTCTTCGGCGAGAAGGTGACGGATAATCTCAAGGCCAGCATCGGCGCGCCGAAGGGATTCGCCGAGGCCGTCACCCGCGCGCTCGGCGCGCTGTCGCGGCTCTCCACCGGGTCGCTGGAAGTGGCGGATCGCGAAGTGAAACTGTCCGGCGACGCGCTGTATGACCGCGCCGCCAACCAGATTCGGCAGGGCCTCGCCAAGGAACTGCCGGAAGGCTGGAAGGCCAAGGCGGAAATTTCGGTCAAGCCCGCCGCCGCGCCGGTCGATGCCAGCGTGTGCCAGCGGCTGTTTTCGGAGGTGCTGGGCGAGGCGCGCATCCGCTTCGAATCCGGCAGCGCCACCATCAGCGCGGATTCCGCCGGGCTTCTGGATCGCCTCGCGGAGATTGCGCTGCGCTGTCCGGCGGCCGCGATCGAGATCATTGGCCATACCGACAGCGACGGCGATGCCGCCGCCAATCAGGCGCTGTCGGAGGCGCGGGCCAAGGCGGTCGCCGATTATCTGGTCAGGGCGGGGTTGCCCGCCGACCGTTTCAAGACCTCGGGGCAGGGCAGTTCCGTGCCGGTGGCCGATAACGACACCGAGGAAGGCAAGGCGAAGAACCGCCGCATCGATTTTCTGGTGAGGTGACGCGATGACCGCTTTCCTGACCTTCCATTGGGGCTGGCTCGTCGGTGCGCTGCTGCTCGGGCTGGCGATGGGGTGGATCTCCGTGGTCCAGCACGGCGAGGGCCTGTCGAAGCGAGCCGTGCAGTCCATCGCGCTGGTGGTGATCATTCTGATCGGCGTGGCGGTGGCGCGCGTCGTTCCCGGCCGGCCCGGCTATTGGCTCGATCTTGGCCTGGTGCTGTTCGCCGCCTATCTGATCGGATGTGCCGTGGGCTCGGCGCTGCGCGACCGTCTGGTGGCGCGCCAGATGGCGGCCGGGCGCATTCCGGTGCGAACCGACCCGCCGGGTCCGCCGTCATAGGGCCCGCGCCATCGACAAGGCCCGGCTCGCGCCGCTGTTCGGGTTGCGGTTGCCGCGCGGTTCGCGCTGTGTCCCATCGCCGCGCAGGGTTGACGGCGGGACGGCCGGTGACGATGTTTTGACCACAGGCCTTTAACGGGATGCCTTTAAAAAGGGGATCGGAATCCGAACGATGCGGGCGATTTGATTTTCCTTCGCGGCAAAACAGGCTACCACGGCAGGAGTGCGGCGCGCGTCGTCGCGGAAGCAAGTGCCGCGCGCGATCGCCATTCGAGGTCGAGATGCAGGATTTAATTCGCAGGACACTGGACGTTCTGCGCGCCAAGCAAGTCCTGCGCCGGCTCGGGGTGCTCGTCAGCCTCACCGTCATCGCCATCGCCTGCTACATCCTGTTCCATCTGCTGCGGACCATCGACGTCGACAAGGTGATCGATGCGCTCGGGCGCGGCGATCTGCGTTCCATCGGGCTGGCAGCCTTGTTCGTCGCCGCGAGCTATTTCACCCTGACGTTCTACGATCTGTTCGCGCTGCGCACCGTCGGCCATCCGGAGGTGCCTTATCGCGTCAGCGCGCTGGCGGCCTTCACCAGCTATTCCGTCGGGCACAATGTCGGCGCCAGCGCCTTTACCGGCGGCGCGGTGCGCTATCGCATTTATTCGTCATATGGCCTCAGCGCGGTCGACGTCACCAAGGTCTGCTTCGTCGCCGGACTGACCTTTTGGCTCGGCAATGCCGCGGTGCTGGGCATGGGCATCGCCTATCATCCGGAAGCGGCTTCCGCGATCGATCAACTGCCGCCGTGGCTCAACCGGATCGTGGCCTTCGCCATCCTGCTCGCGCTCGGCGGCTATGTCGCCTGGGTGTCGCTGGCGCCGCGCATCATCGGTCGCGGGCCGTGGGCGGTGGTGTTGCCGGGCGGCGGGCTCACGCTGCTGCAGATTGCCATCGGCATCGTCGATCTCGGCTTCTGCGCGCTGGCGATGTACATGCTGGTGCCCGACGAACCCAATCTCGGCTTCGTCGTGGTCGCGGTGATCTTCGTCTCGGCGACGCTGCTTGGCTTCGCCAGCCACTCGCCGGGCGGCCTCGGCGTGTTCGACGCCGCCATGCTGGTCGGCCTGTGGCAGATGGACAAGGAGGAACTGCTGGCCGGGATGCTGCTGTTCCGATTGCTTTACTATATTGTTCCCTTTGTCATTTCCGTCATTCTGCTGACGCTTCGCGAAATCATACTCGGCTCGCGATATAAACGGGCGCATCAGGGAGCCGCCGGCGATGCCGCCCCGGATCTCGGAATGCCCCGATCGGGAAAATACGGTGACACTGGCGCCTGATCGTTCCGACGCTCCACCCGACATGGCCGCCGATCCGGCGGTGACGGAAGCCCCGTCGCTGTTCGCGCCGTGGCCGGACCGGCTGCGTAACGCCGCGCTGGTGCTGCTCGTCGCCGGCCTGGTGCTGGCGACGCTGACCATCTCCGACAATCTGTCGGCGGTGCACGCCGGCATCGCCTTTTTCTGCATCGTCGGCGCCGCGCTGGTACCGTGGCGGCTGCACGATCCCGCTGCTTCGCGCGACGAGCCGCTGCGCGTCGATCCGGTCGAGGCGCCGGCGGTCGACGCCGTGGTGTCCGGCATGTCGGAGCCGGCGGTGCTGCTCGATCGCGCCGGGCGCGTCATCCATCTCAACGTGGCGGCGGCACAGCTCGCCCCGGCGCTGCGCCGCAAGGAGCTGGCGCAGTTCGCGCTGCGCACGCCGGAGATCGTCGCCGCGCTGCGCGAGGCCATCGCCACCGTGACGCCGCGCCGCATCACCTTCGTCGATCACGCGCCGGTGGCGCGCTGGATGGAAGTGGCGATCACGCCGATCGCGGTGCCGACCACCTTCGGCGGTCAGGACTCCTGTTTGCTGATGACGTTCCACGATCAGACGCCGCTGCGGCGGATCGAGGAAATGCGCGCCGACTTCGTCGCCAATGCCAGCCATGAACTGCGCACGCCGCTGGCGGCGCTGTCCGGATTCATCGACACGCTGCAAGGGCCGGCGCGCGACGATCCGAAAGCGCGCGAACGCTTCCTCGGCATCATGCACACGCAGGCGACGCGCATGGCGCGGCTGATCGACGATCTGCTGTCGCTGTCGCGCGTCGAACTGTCGGCGCATGTGCGGCCCGACACGCGGATCGATCTGGTGCCGCTGCTGCGTCAGGTGATCGACGGGCTGGAGCCGCTGGCCAAGGAACGCCAGGTGGTGATCCAGACCGAACTGCCGACCGTGCCCGCGATCATCGCCGGCGACCGCGAGGAGTTGCTGCGGCTGTTCGAGAATCTGGTGGAGAACGGCCTGAAGTACGGCGCCTCCGGCGGCCGCGTGGTGGTGTCGCTGGTGAGCGGCACCAGCCCCGAGGGCGCGCTGGAATGGCAGGCCAGGGTGCGCGACTTCGGTCCCGGCATTCCGCCCGAGCATCTGCCCCGCCTCACCGAGCGCTTCTATCGGGTCAATGCCGGCGACAGCCGCGCGCAGGGCGGAACCGGCCTCGGGCTGGCGCTGGTCAAGCACATCCTCAATCGCCATCGCGGCCGGCTGGCGATCGAGAGCGTGGTGGGCGCCGGCGCCACCTTCACCGCGGCTTTTCCCCAGCCGCGCTGAATCTTCGTCGTCTAAAATCCTGCGATTACAAAGCGTTAACGCTGTCATCCAGGTGTCATCAAACCCTCATAAAAGCGCAGTCGCGGGCTCTTAAAGAGCCGCGTGCAGGCGTGATCGAAGGCGATCGGCGCCGTGTCCACTGGATGGAGAAAACCCGTGAAACTGTTCCGCACCCTTGCCGCCGCTGGCGTGATTGCCGCCGGACTCGGCGTCGCTTCGACCGCGACGCTCGCCGCCGATATTTCCGGCGCGGGCGCAACCTTCCCTTATCCGGTCTACGCCAAGTGGGCGGAGGCCTATAAGAAGGAGACCGGCAACGGCCTCAACTATCAATCGATCGGTTCGGGCGGCGGCATCAAGCAGATCACCGCGCGCACCGTGACCTTCGGCGCGTCCGACATGCCGCTGAAGCCGGAAGACCTCGAGAAGAACGGCCTGATCCAGTTCCCGACCGTGATGGGCGGCATCGTGCCGGTCGTCAATCTCGACGGCGTCAAGAGCGGCGACCTCACCCTCGACGGTGCGACGCTGGCGAAGATCTATCTCGGCGAGGTCAAGACCTGGAACGATCCGGCCATCGCCAAGCTGAACCCGAATGCCAAGCTGCCGGCGCAGGCGATCGCGCTGGTGCATCGCTCGGACGGATCGGGCACCACCTTCATCTTCACCAACTACCTGTCGAAGGTGAGCGCGGACTGGAAGGGCAAGGTCGGTTCGGCAACCGCGGTGGAATGGCCGGCGGGTATCGGCGCCAAGGGTAACGAAGGCGTCGCCAACAACGTCAAGCAGACCAAGGGCTCGATCGGTTACGTCGAAACCGCTTACGCCAAGCAGAACAACCTGACCACGACCAAGCTCGTCAACAAGGACGGCAAGGCCGTCGCCGCGACCCCGGAAACCATCGCCGCCGCCGCGGCCGGTGCGGACTGGGCCAAGGCGCCGGGCTTCTACATGATCCTCACCGATGAGGCGGGCGAGAAGGCCTGGCCGATCGCCGGCGCGACCTTTATCCTGCTGCCGAAGCAGCCGAAGAACGCCGCCGAAGCCGGTGTCGCGCTCAACTTCTTCGCCTGGGCCTACAAGAACGGCGACAAGCTGGCGGAAGATCTCGACTACGTCGCGCTGCCCGACAGCGTCGTGCGGCTGATCGAGGCGACCTGGGCCAAGGACGTCAAGGGCGCCGACGGCAAGCCGGTCTACAGCGTCACCAATTGATGTGAACGATGCGATGGCGCGCCATCATGGATATCTGATCGAGCATTCATGATGGCGTTGCAACATGAAAGGGTCGTTCCCGCCTTCGCGGGGACGACGCTGAGGTGGGATGACGGCTTCCGCAAAGTTATCGCTTGAGTAAAGCAGAGAGTGTACGCCAGGAGGCGGCTGTGGTGGACGTAACGTGGGGAGGCGCACGGGTGGGCGCTCAGGATGCGACGGAGCGCGCCAAGGCGCTGAACAAGCTGCGGCTCGGCGACGTCATCTTTCACAACATCACCCGCAGCGCGGCGATCCTCGTGCTGCTGCTGCTTGGCGGAGTCATGGTCGCGCTGTTGCTCGGCGCGCTGCCGGCGCTGACGACCTTCGGTTTCGATTTTGTCACCACCCAGAGATGGAATCCGGTGACGGAGAAATTCGGCGCGCTGGCGCCGATCTACGGCACGCTGGTCACGTCCTTCATCGCGATGCTGATCGCGGTGCCGTTCGGTCTGCTGATCGCGATGTTCCTCACCGAACTGTGCCCGATGTGGGCGCGCCGGCCGATCGGCATCGCCATCGAACTGCTCGCTGGCATTCCCAGCATCATCTACGGCATCTGGGGCCTGTTCGTGCTGGCGCCGTTCCTGCAGCAATACGTGCAGCCGGCGCTGATCGCGACTTTCGGCAACGTGCCGGTGCTCTCCAGCCTGTTCGCCGGTCCGCCCTACGGCATCGGCGTGCTGACCGCGAGCCTGATCCTCGCCATCATGGTGCTGCCGTTCATCACCTCGATCTCGCGCGACGTGTTCGACGCGGTGCCGCCGGTGCTGAAGGAGGCCGCTTACGGCCTCGGCTGCTCGACCTGGGAAGTGATGCGCTACGTGGTGCTGCCCTACACCCGCGTCGGCGTCATCGGCGGCGTCATGCTCGGCCTCGGCCGCGCGCTCGGCGAGACCATGGCGGTGACCTTCGTGATCGGCAACGCGCACAAGATCTCGAGTTCGCTGCTGGCGCCCGGCACCACCATCTCGGCGACCATCGCCAATGAATTCACCGAGGCCGTCGGCGATCTCTACACCTCGTCGCTGATCGCGCTCGGCCTCATCCTGTTCGTGATCACCCTCATCGTGCTGGCGATCGCGCGCTACATGCTCATGCGCATCGAGAAGAGGGTCGGCTGATGGACGCCTCGATCTACAAAACGCGCCGCCGTCGCAACGTCCTCGCCACCGCGGCCTCCTACGGCGCCACCGGCGTCGGCCTCGCCGGTCTCGCGATGATCCTGATCGTGCTGTTCTGGGAAGGCTTCAGCGGCCTGTCGCTGGCGGTGTTCACGCAGATGACGCCGCCGCCCGGCTCCGCCGGCGGCCTGCTCAACGCCATCGTCGGATCGATCCTGATGACGGTGATCGCTATCGTCATCGGCACGCCGATCGGAATGCTGGCCGGTACCTACATGGCGGAATACGGCCGCCACGAGAAGATTTCCAGCGTGGTGCGCTTCATCAACGACATTCTGCTGAGCGCGCCGTCGATCGTGGTCGGCCTGTTTATCTACGAAGTGCTGGTGGTGCCGATGGGCCACTTCTCCGGCATCGCCGGCGCGGTGGCACTCTCCGTCATCGTGATCCCGGTGGTGGTGCGCACCACCGAGGACATGCTGATGCTGGTCCCGAACACGCTCCGCGAAGCCGCCGCCTCCATCGGCCTGCCGCGCTCGCTGATGATCCGCCACATCGCCTATCGCGCCGCGCGCTCGGGCATCATCACCGGCATCCTGCTGGCGGTGGCGCGCATCAGCGGCGAGACCGCGCCGCTGTTGTTCACCGCGCTCAACAACCAGTTCTACAGCCACAACCTCAACGCGCCGATGTCGAGCCTGCCGGTGGTCATCTTCCAGTTCGCGCTCAGCCCCTATGAGGACTGGCAGAAGCTGGCTTGGACCGGCGCGCTGATCATCACCATTTCGGTGCTCGCCCTGAGCATCATTGCCCGCGCCCTTACCGGAACGAGGAAAGCATCATGAGTATCGCCACCGCTCTTCCTGCTGGCACGATTTCTACCGCCGTGACCGGCCATCCGCCGGCCGATCCCGCCGCCTTGCGCGACAAGGTTGCGATCCGCAATCTCGAGTTCTTCTACGGCCAGTCGAAGGCGCTCAAGGGCATCACGCTGCCGCTCTACGAGAACAAGGTGACGGCCTTCATCGGCCCGTCCGGCTGCGGCAAGTCCACGCTGCTGCGCGTGCTGAACCGGATGTACGATCTTTATCCGAACCAGCACGCCGAAGGGCAGGTGCAGTTCGACGGCATGAACATCGTCGATCCCGGCGTCGATCTCAATCTGCTGCGCGCGCGCATCGGCATGGTGTTCCAGAAGCCGACGCCGTTTCCGATGTCGATCTACGAGAACATCGCTTTCGGCATCCGGCTCTACGAGAAGCTGCCGAAGCGCGAGATCGACCAGCGCGTCGAGGACGCGCTGCGTCGCGCCGCGTTGTGGGACGAGGTCAAGGACAAGCTCAACGCCAGCGGGCTGAGCCTGTCGGGCGGCCAGCAGCAGCGCCTGTGCATCGCGCGCACCGTGGCGGTGCGGCCCGAGGTGATTCTGTTCGACGAGCCGTGCTCGGCGCTCGATCCGATCTCGACCGCGAAGATCGAGGAGCTGATCGACGAACTGAAGGAAGACTACACCATCGTCATCGTCACCCATAACATGCAGCAGGCGGCGCGCGTCTCCGACTACACGGCCTTCATGTATCTCGGCGAGTTGATCGAGTTCGGTCCGACCGACAAGATCTTCACCTCGCCCAACGACCGCCGCACCCAGGATTACATCACCGGACGCTTCGGCTGACCGCCGACCATCGCGACATTTCGCGGAGAACGAAAATGGCTTTTGAACATACCGCCAAGGCTTTCGACGGCGACTTGCAGGAACTGACCCGGCTGGTCGCGGAAATGGGCGGACTTGCCGAACGTCAGATCGTCGAGTCTGCGGACGCGCTGGTGCGCCGCGACGTCTCGCTCGCCAGCCGTGTCGTTGCGGCCGACGGCGAGATCGACAAGCTGCAGCGCGATCTCGAATCCCACGCGGTGCTGACCATCGCGCGGCGGCAGCCGATGGCGGTGGACCTGCGCCAGATCGTCGGCGCGATGCGGACCGCGACCGATCTCGAGCGGATCGGCGACCTCGCCAAGAACAACGCCAAGCGGGTGATGCAGCTCGACAGCGATTTCAACCCGCTGCAACTGATCCGTGGCCTCGAACACATGACCGATCTGGTGGCGACGCAGCTCAAGTCGGTGCTGGACGCCTATGCCGCGCACGACGTGCCGGCGGCGATGGCGGTGTGGAAGGGCGACGAGGAGGTCGACGCGATCTGTACCTCGCTGTTCCGCGAACTCCTCACCTATATGCTGGAGGACCCGCGCAATATCAGCTTCTGTATCCACCTGATGTTCTGTGCCAAGAATATCGAACGGATCGGCGACCACGCCACGAATATAGCCGAAACCGTGGTTTACATGGTGGAAGGCCAGCCGATCACCGACAAGCGGCCGAAGGCGGACCAGAC
>Ga0209952_1001038_pt1 | contig 25848 bp, 14 predicted proteins | sample ThiBiot_750_biof_2_FD_183951 | JGI IMG/M metagenome (GOLD analysis project Ga0209952, IMG submission 183951) | Wastewater bioreactor microbial communities from Cape Town, South Africa - Thiocy_cont_750_biof (SPAdes) | ecosystem: Engineered > Bioreactor > Thiocyanate-remediating >...
GTAGTATATCTGTTCCTTCCATTTAGTTTGCTTTTTCTTTCCGTCTTTTGCACTCGCTTGCCTGGCTCTAACATTCTCTTTTTCACATTCATCCGCAATAATTACAACAAAAACAAGAGAACGACTACGACGCTGACGAAGAGAAGAGCGATAGAATGCGCACACTACTATACGCATTTTCTATATAAGAGTGCTCTCCTCGTCGGCGACGACGTGGCGACCATTCACAAATACTAAATCCGATCAGCATCATTATTTACCTCATTCAAACAAATTGATTGAAAAGGAAAAAAAGGTAGAAAACAAAAACAAAAACACTAATCGATAATCATAGCACTAAGAATAATAATAACAACAATGATCATCATTCTACACACACACGTACATAGAGAATTGTCTCGAATTTTGTTCGTTCTAGATTTCAAAACGGTGCCTCATCAGTTCGAATCATCTTGGTGGCTTATGGCCGAAAGGGAAGATAATGATGATTCAAATTCTCTTCATGAAGATAATACCAATCATGATGATTCTTTCCCTCCAGCCAAGCGTTTTAAATTGAGTAAGTGACGGAAAATAATCTCTTTTAAAGGCGAAGAACTTCTTCGACAAATATGTGGCTCCCTCTGTTTAATCGATATTTCGTCTTCACAGATTTTTGTTTCGACACGTTATACACAGATGACAGACAAATGTAACCTTCTGTGTCTCGATTTCGTTTTCTTTTTCATTTTATATTCCAATGAAGTTTTTGAAATTCTTCTCTGTGCATCTAGTTAAAATAACTAATTTTGTTTGTCATTAAATCAATACAAAAGAGACGAGCAAGAAGAAAAAAAGAAAACTCGAGAATCAGTGAAATCAAATGCAACCGATAAATTCAATGAAAGGAAAAGGAAGAAGAAGATGATGAAGCCTTTTGTTCGTTTATATGAAAAATGTTCGTAGAAGAGAATCCATTTAACAGATTGTTTAGATTTAATTTATTATTAAATACACACTTGAAAGTCATTTAATAAAAAAAATGTTGTGCTTATCTCTCTCTCCCGCACTGTGTTTCTTTTTCATTGAAATTATTTATTTTTTCTCTGTTGTGTTTGTCACAAAATTACGATTGACAGTAAGGTCAATTCTATATATATGGAGTTTTCGACTGCTTGCTGTCATGTTCAAACTCACTAGTATAATTCGATTTGTCTGAATAGAAACTAATACTTGTTGATTTTTCCGAATGTATATTTCTCTCGATCGAGAATTTCAACTGGAAGTTTTTTTTTCTTCTTCTTCCTCTTATATTCTGGATTTAATTGAATTATTCGATAAGAATCTTATCGTTAATAATTCATGTCAATTTATGCAAATGAGAATCAACTCGAAGGTAGAGAAAGAAGAGAAAAATAAATCCTCGTTTCGTGACTCGTCAAATTAATCGAACAATTATCTTATTTTTGACAAAAAAAAGAGAAAAAAAAATAAGGAAAAAAGAAATCTTTTCCATCTTTCGCAAAAGGAGAAAAATATCTCTACTAAATTGATTAGTTTAATGAAATTTTTCTGCTCATAATTGCATTTGTATATATATATTGAAAAATGAAAATAATTCTGCTTGCTTGAACGACTAACACCTAGTTGTCGTCGATTTATTTTTCCTGCGTTGTCATCGTCGTCGTCGTTTTTTTTTCTTTTCCGCCTATCGATTTAATGGGAGAGCGAGAGAGATCCTCGATAAATAAATATATATATATATAGTTTGCCCTTTGAAACATCGGCAAACATTATTTTCTTTCACTCCAAAACTCAAAACTAAAAAAATAAACGCTTTATCTTTATTGAAGTATTATTGTGTTCATCCTCAATCATAATTTGTAAAGCTTCGTTTCCTTTTGCTTGATCGCATCGAGAAGTCTAGTAGTAGGATATGTAGATAGAAAACATGATGCATGTTTCTCGACTTCCATTTTCTACGTCTGCTTCTGCTTCTTCTTCTTTTCCCCTTCTCTCTTGCGTTTATATCGCACAGGCCGGTTCGACAAGAGCAAAACGAGAGAAGAACGGAAACAAGAGATTGTTGTGCCACTAGTGTTACTTTTTCTTCTTTCTTCCCTTTTTTTCTCCGCTTCGATTATTCGTCTTCGAGCAAAACTACCCTTACAAACTGTGCCAACGACTATAACTCAAACTCCTTTTTAGTGGCATTGATTCACAAGCGAAACAAACCGTTATCACGCGTCTTGATCATCAACATACAATTCTTTACCAGTTGCCTACGCCTACTAATCAAGACGCTCGACTTTTTTTCCTCTTTCTTTCTTTTTCTTTCGTATATATACATAAATATCTAGATAGTTTTATTCATTACGACTATTTCAATCGTTCGTATACCATCATTTGTCCAAATAGAAACCAAATCTCTATTTACTTTTGGTTTTGATTGTCATTGGCGGTGGTCCGCATGTTTTTGTTTTTGTTTTTATTGTTATTACTGAAAGACGAGAGGTTTGCTCGATGACGACATATGTCGCGAATCGTCATTTTTACCTATTCGGATTTTTTTCTTCATCATTTCTTTTACGTGATACATTCTATCAAGACGAATATTTACGACGATATCGAACAAGATGAATTTGATCAAATGTTGTACGTCAACACATACATCAACAGATCATCAGTCGAATCTGTCCAAAAAGAAACTGAAATCGACTAAAAAAGGCGGTATGTTTTGTTTGCCAAGTTCAATCGACTAGAATTGATTAGTATTCCATAAACATTTTTTTTTATTCATCAATAGATAGATATCGACAAAAATATATTTGTGTGTGTGTGCGTGTGTGTGTGCGTTTATGAGAGAAAAAAAAGAAAAGAGCCTTGAATGCGTTTTTTAGTTTTCACATCGACACTAATTGAAAGAATGAGAAGGTAATTCAGATGTGTTTGTGCGTGTTTTTAATCGATGTGCGTGCATATGTGCTTGTATTCGTTTTCTTCCTGATAATATAGAATAAGACAAAAAGAAGTCATCGTTACTACTACAACATCTTGTATACAATAATGGTTAGCTTTTGGAAAGCATACAGGAAATAATAAAAGATGCTTCTCATATTTCTAGGCATGAATTAAAAAAAACCGACAGCAGCAAAAAAAGAAGTCAGGAGGGAACGAGAGAAATCTCGTTTTTTTGCTTCGTCGTAGTATGACATGTAGAGAAAGAAGGAGGAGAAGAAAAAATCTTTTAAGTAGACATAAATAAATTTTCTCTTTTGTCTTCTCAAATAGAATAAAAAAGAAAAAGAAAAAGAAAACTTAATGAAATTATTTGCTTTTCTTATCTAGCTAATTCCGATACAACAACATCTGTACTAACAGCCGATTCTGTACGAACATATCTTTCCGAACATCCGGAATTTCTCGATGCATATATACAACAAAATGTTCAATCGAATACAATTGAACAATGGATTTCGAAAAAACCGGACGAACAAACAACAACAACTGGTCGACCATCATCATCAATTTCAATGCCAGTCGTTATTTCAACAGCACAAAATAATCGTCTTTCAAGTTCTACAATAAAAAATTCCGGTAGAACCATAAAAAAAGATCTGATTTATTCGTCATAATCGATCTCTTTTCTTTTGCTTCTCTTCAACACACAGAATCGGATACGAAAATCAAGCCAACATCGTTATCATCGACAACAACTAAATCAATGCACACAGTCAGTCAAATTGACGCATTTCTTTTTCTCATTTTTTTTTCATATGTAAATTTAGTTAGTTGAATTAAACGATAAACGTCGTTTATTACATGAATTAACTGATGATGTCAATCAAAATGTTAGTAAAGCTCAAATCTTATATGAATTATGTAAATCAATTTCAACAAGTAATTTCTTCGAGAGAAAGACAAAAAAAATATATTGTTTTTTTAATCATAAAAATCAATTAATGTTTTTAGCGATTGCGACAGACGGATTCAACTTGTTCTTAGTTGATGAAACATGCAAAAATCTACGATTATTTCTTCCGGAGAATGACGAGTAAAACTAAATTTAATAAACAAAACAAATAAAAGCTTCGATCGTATTTTGTCTTTCTTCTTCTTCTTCGTCTAGTGATCAAGCAGCAGGATTCGTATCGATTCGTATCGAGTCCGGTCATTGTCTCGCGGGATATGTTGCTAAATCCAAAGAATCCATTCGAATCGATAACATACAAATAGTAAATCAACCAAAATTCGTATGCATTCGAGTTCTTCTTCTCTCGTTTTTTTCGTAGTTGAATACAGAAAAATATCCTGATGGTCTCTACATGAAACCGGATAATGTTTCGGCTGTGATGGCTCATCCAATAACAAATGCAACAGGAACATTACTTGGTAGAAGAATTGAGAGAAAGAATTCAATCGAAAATGATTTCGATTTGATTTAGGTGTTGTCGAATTCTATCGTACTGATAGTACAAATCCATTTTCGATTGAAGATGAAGAAGTATGTGCATTTTGTTACATCGAATAATTCGATTAGTTTAGATTTTCTATCGAATTTCGGTTGTTATTTATCTCGTATTGAGTTCGTTGTGAATAGACACATGTAGTAGCTGCTTAATGTCTTTAGTTTCTTTTATAAATAGTGAAATTTTTGTTTTTTATTTTCTCTTTTGCTTCAGGAAATTCTAAAATGCGTGAATGAGCTTTTCACTCAAACTTATTACGAGGTATTACTACATATTCTAATTAATCAATTCTAAATTTGTCTGTGTGTACATTCATATATATATATATATATATATATTTATATTTATATCAATTTCCGTCTATCATATATTTATTTTTTTTATTTGATTTGCCTATATACTGCTTGCTCAATCATCCTCTTCTCTTTTTTTTGCGCTTTTGGAAATCGATGATGATTATCATTTGAAAAACAAACGAGATAAATGATTCGAGATTAGTCTCTTTATGATTGATTAAGACAGAAAATAAGAAGATTGAATTCCATGATGATCATGTTTGTTTTGTTCTCATTCTAGCTCTATCATTCGATGACACGTGAACGACGTTTAAATGATTTTCTGTTAGCCGTTACGAAATCAATCTTCCAAGAGCTCGTTAGTATGGACGCTGTTATGCTGAAAATAATGAGCTATGCAAAGAAATTAGTCAATGCCGATCGAGCTTCATTATTTATGGTCGATTCACGAACACGAGAATTGTACGCAAGAATATTCGATATTGGAAGAGAAGAAGATGGACAACCACAAAAACGTTCGTTGTCCGATGAACGAGCTTGTATTCGATTTCCGATGGATAAAGGCATTGCAGGTTATGTGGCAACAACAGGCAAAACATTGAATATTGCTGATGCCTATAGTGATGAACGATTTAATCGGTAAAAATCCGAACAATGTGAGATAGGATCTGATCTGATTTGATTTGTTTTTTATTTTCGTAGAGAAATTGATCAGAAAACAGGCTATAAAACAAAGACTTTACTGTGCATGCCAATTATGATTCAAGGCAATGTTATTGGAGTTGTTCAAATGGTGAATAAAAAAAATGGATTTTTTACTAAAAGTGATGAAGAATCATTCGAAACATTTGCTGTCTATTGTGGACTTGCTTTACATCATGCATCGCTCTACGAACGTATTCGTCGTTCCGAACAGAAATGTAAAGTTGCACTCGAAGTTCTCTCCTATCATGCGTCATGTAGCAATGAAGAATATGACCGTTTAAAAACGCATACAATTCCAGAGAACATTCCTCATCTTGAATTATTTGAATTTTCACCATGGAGCGTTGACAATGAAATGAAACCGATCTATGTACTGTATATGTTTCAAGATATAGCACAATTAGATCCGATTAATGCGAATAGATTCGATATGGAATCATTGACAAGATTTGTTTTAACTGTCCGAAAAAATTATCGAAATGTTCCCTATCATAATTGGTCGCATGCATTCAGTGTAGCTCACGCAATGTATACTGTGATAAAACAAACTAAACATAAATTCACTCCGAATCAGGTTCGTTCGATGAATGCGAATAGTTTGGATCAAAGTTTTTCTTCTTTTTTGTCTAGTGTATTGCTTTGTTTGTTGCTTGTCTTTGTCATGATGTTGATCATCGTGGTAAAACAAATGAATATATGGTTAAAAGTGCATCAACATTGGCTTCGATCTATTCGACATCAACGATGGAACGACATCATTTCAATCAAACCGTGACAATTCTTCAAGTAAATTTCGAAGAAATCGAAATTTTTTTGTTAAATAGATCGATCATTTGTTTCGTTGTTGTAGACAGAGAATTTAAATATTTTCAAACATTTTTCATCCAAAGAATATCGACAAATGCTCGATGAAATTCGTCATTGTATTCTTTCGACTGATTTAGCTTTGTTCTTTGAAAATCGTCCGAAACTTGAACGTATTGTTGAGACAAAACAATTCGATTGGAACAGTCGCGAACATCTGTAAATATTCTCGAGCTAAAAATTTGTTTTTTTTTTCTCTCTGCTGCATAAACATCTTTCCTTGCTTTTAATTCTCTAGACTTCTGATTATGGGCTTGAGTATGACTGCTGCTGATCTATGCTCATCTTTCAAGCAATGGGAAGTACAGCGGTCAAATGTTAGCATAATTATGGAAGAATTCTTTCAACAGGTGATTCAAATGATTCAGCATCTTGTTATCATGCGCGCTCTCTCTCTCTCTCTTTTGCTCTTTTTTTGGAGAAAAATTAAAAAATTTCGTGTTTTATTTTGTTCTTCCAGTGAAGATGTACAAACGTTGTTGATGACATCAGTCGATCTATGTGCAATGTCTAAACCGTGGGATGTACAGAGATCAGTTGTGAATATACTTATGGATGAATTTTGGCAACAGGTGTGATGTTGACCATGAAGAGAGGAGAGAGAGAGAGCTAAAAAGATGAAGAAGATTTGTATTCATTACTTATTATTGATTTTTTTTGTCTATTAGGGTGATGATGAAAAACGACGAGGTATTCAACCCCAATCGTTAATGGATCGATCATTGGCACATGAATTGCCTAAAAATCAAGTATATCAATAAGATATGAATTCGAATTTATTGTGACATTTTCTGTATCTGCTTCTAGGTAAACTTTATTAAATCAATTTGTCTCCCGTGCTATTCACTAATCGTACGTATTCTACCGGAAACTATGCCAATGCTTAATGGAGCCAAGTAAATTCTTATCGAATTATGATTGATTTAAAATGATTTATTTGTATTCGTTCTTAAGGAGTAATCTTCAACGATGGCAAGAACTTGCTGATGAACAGCAAACATCTCGAACTCTGAGTACAAGTTCATCTACAACTGATTCTCATCAGCTGCTATCATCGTGATATACTACTCTTCTATATCTGATTTCTTTCTTTCTTTCTTTCTTTCTTTCTTTTTACTCGTTCATTGTTTGTGTTTTATTTTCTTATTTTGTAATGCACAATACAATGAGAAGAATTTTTAATTTACATTAAACTGATTGAAAACAAAAACAAGTTAATGAGCTTTTTTTTTGTTTCCTCTATTTATTTCATTAAAGACAAATAAGAACACAATGACAATAAGAGAAATACACACGCACACAAAAAGTAAAATGACTAAATACACATGTTGTATATATTTATAGATATTTATATCGCGAAATTAAAACTAAAGAAAGCATTCTCTAGTTACCTCCTTGTGTATTTTCAAATGATTTTTTCTATTTGTTTCATAAAGGAATTACTGGAACAAATAAGATTAACAACAACAAAGAGAAAGAAAACAAAATAATGTGTCTTATTGTGCAGAAAAAGAAAGAAATACAGTGTTCAAATAAAATTCTAGTGATAGAAAGAAAAAGAAAGAGAGAAACGAACATGAAAAGAGACATTTTTATATTGGTATTTGTTTTTTCTATGCCGAACTTTGATCATCGTTATTACTCGATGATGCTGGCGGAGATGTACGAAGTTCGACAATACCTTTTTCTCGAATGACTTTTAACGCCGCTTGTTCGGCAGCACGAACTACATCTTCACTATGATCAACTAACGATACGATATTCACACCGTCCCATTGAACACCACAGGAATTTAACAATTCATGAACCTAAAACATATTGATGATAAGTTAAAACATTTTTTTTTTGTAAATTCTTTTCAAAAGTATTTACATCACTCTCGGTGACAGGTATTTCTTGTGTACCACCAGATGCTGTTTCGAGTAGCATACGTACGTCGAATCCTTCGGCTTGTTCATCATAATGAATAGCCGGATGTTTGCCTCGATAGAATAGAATTCGAGCTCGTTCATTGGCTTCTCGCCAGCTAAGACCTCGGCCAACTCGATAAGATATTGTCGTTCGATCGCCATTGGTTATGCCCGATAGATCTTGTCCAGATTCATCTCCATAGGCGCCGACACGTGGTGGTAATGAAACATACACTTCTTTGATAATTAATGCTAAAATAAACAACAGTATGAACAGATTGAATTTTCGTCAAATTCTTCTCGCAAAACATACGTTTTCCATCGAGTCGATCTTTCATTAGACTTTGCACTTCAACTTTTTCAATATCATCGAATTGATTTGTTGCATGTGCTTGTTCAATAATATCGACGGTTTGTTCAATGAATTGACTTTGATTTAATTTGTCGAAATCTTTTTTCAATTGTTCTTTCAAATCTTGATAACTCTTGAATTGTCCAGGTTTTTGTTCTTCTAAATATGTTAATGTTTTCTTCAAAATATGTTCTAATTCATCATCATTAACAGCTGTTTTGGTGTAATATTTCACTAAGAATGCTTTCAGAGACGCATGTATTTGATTTCGATTATTTTTCAAATTTTGTCGTGCTCGATCGGTGATCAACGATGACGCACGTCGTTTATCTTGGACCGGTGCATTGTGCAGAAGAAATAGGCCATTTCGTTGTGCTTGTTTAAGTATTTCGGTTGCACGTTGACATAGATCTTGTGCTTTGGGATATTCACATTGTAATTGTTGATTGAATTCATCCCATGTTGTGATCGTATGACTCGAGAGAATTTCTAAACTACGTTGAAGAATTTTATTTAGTTCTTTGATTTGTTTTTTCGTTAGTTTTTTTTCTGTTGTTTCATTTGAAATTAAATATGTTGTTAACCATGAAAGTTGATTATTGTTGAAAGCATTCGATTCATCAACGGTTAATAAATTCATTTGATTGTTATATAATTGTGCTGTTTGAGATATTTGTGAATCGAGAATATCGAGATTCGTTTTTTCATTTAATTGTGTTATATCACAATGATCGAATGTATCACGAATGATGTCAACAATTGGATCGATAAGATAAAATGTTTGTTTAAATTCCGTTCTTAAATCATGACGAACTTGTTCGTAGGAAATCGTTTTCGGTTGTGAGAGAACGAGTAAACCTTTTCGAACAATTTTATCAATCGATTTCGGATGATCAGCGAATTTTCGAATAGGCGGCTGAGATGATTGAATATGATCTCGAAGAGTATTGGCTAAGGTATTTCGATGAGTATTTAATTCTGTTCGATGACGTTCGTCAAGTAAACTCGGTGATGTAAGTACTGGAAGAGTTGATTTCGATTTAGTTCGACCACAAGTTAAACAAGAACGTACGGTCGATACGGTGGGTAGAATTTCTCTATGAAAAAACAAACAAATACAATCATTTTTGTTTCTTTTCTTTTTTTTGTTCAGTCAAACGTACTTTGTCATCGATGTTGTGGTTAATGACGTTGATTCTTTATTCAAATGCGTTACTGCTGTGTCATGTGTCTGTTTGGCCGGAAGACGTACCATCTGTTCGAATCAAAAGAAATAATATACAACAATGGAAAATCATTAATCATTGTACTTACATCACGTATAGCTAATGGGAATTCGGGTTTATCTAAATCGTCTAGAGCATGATTTTCAATTGTATAGTAGAGCGAATAAACAACGGCATCGACAAGAGACGCATCCTTTTTATGTTTGGCAAGAAGTTTTTCTTTAAGTTCGGGATAAGTTGAAATCTGTCGATTTTTAATGAGATCAATGGCATCGGCGAGAATGAGATCGAGTTTGTTCGAATCTTTCTTTTCATCGAAATCATCAAATGATTTCGAGATTTCACTGTGCAATCGTGATTTTAATTCATTTTCTCGCAAGATTAATTTTGAATGTACGTCATCATTAAGACTTATCGTCTTTGTGAAATCATGTTTGAAGTCTGATGTTGTTAGTGATGGAACGGATTGACCTTGTACTGTCATATTGTCAAGAATTTCACTGCCAAGACCTGAACTAATTGATGGAAGTTGTTGAATATCGGCTAATGTTGACGATGGTTGAATCGGCGAGGAAACAGTCTGTTCAAGTCCACTATCGGAACGAGTTTGAAGATGTTCACGACTTGAATAAGCGTCAACGTTAGTTAATGGGGTTATGTCCAATGGTGGCACGTCAATGGATGGAACTTTGATGTCAAATGAAGAAAATTTTTTTGATTCACTTGGGACAGCAGTCTAAATGGAAATGAGATGAATATATATATATGCGACAAATCTCGATGTCGTTTTCTTTCTCCTTTCATGAAAAAGAAAATGCTTGTCGACAAGCCTAATTAAATCGTATATAAACTCTCTCAAGCCAAGAAAAAAAGAAATAATAATGTTATTTCTGTATAAGTATATCAACGTTATCTTCGACATATTCTATATCTCTGGAAATTATCTCGTATTTGCCAATGTAAACAAAAAAGACAACGGAAAGAAAAAACTAGCAAATTAGTCGTACTTTATTATCGTTTTTAGTTGAGAGATTAACTTGTTCTAACATTGGAATTGGACTTGTTGATTGATCAGATGATTCGGAAGTAAATTTCAAAGGAGGAAGATCAGTAGCCGGTGCACGTAATGGTTCTTTGCTTTTCAATGTCGATGAAACATTTGACGATGGCAAAGGCATGTCGATTTCGGGTAGACTCGTTTTGTGTGCTGTGATCGAACGAGTTTTTTCTTTTGTTGCCGATGATTTATGACCGAAACATGAACAGATTGCAATGGGCGAGGATTTCTTTTTTAAGTCAGTTTTCGGTTCGATTTGTTGTTTTTCAATGGTTTGCACAGCTGGAACAACTTTTATCGGAGGACTGGGAACATCATCATCGAATGATGGAGGCATTTTTGAATCTTTTGAAATAGTTAAAACGGGTTCAGCTGATGGCAATTGAAAATCTAAATTAGAGTTCTAAAAAAGAAGAAGAATTGCTACAGTCTTAAACAAGAGAAAAACGTACTTCAGTTTCTGAAGATTTGACAACTTGTTTTTCCGGTGTTTGACTAATTGTTTCAATAACTTGCGTTGTCACTGAAGTAATAATCGTTTCAGTTTTAATGGCATAATCGGTTTCGATGGGAAAATCCTTATGACTTGTTTGAATACTCAACAGATCATCAACAGGCGATGCAAGTGCTAAACCCGTTTCGATAGTTGATTGTGTTGGTTTTACTTCTCGTTTTGTTTCAACGAATGTCAATTCAACATTGGGTAAATCAACAGATGGGACGTTCATTTCATTTTCATTTTTAATTACCAATTGACTGTTCTCTTCAGGAAATTCAAGATTTGGTATTGCAGAAAAGCTCACAGTTGGTACTGTGAATTCGTTTATTTGTTTGACTTGTCCAATAGTCATATCGACTTCAGGTCGATCATAAGTTGGCAATGGAAAGTTAAGTGCAGGCAATTCGACAGCTGGTATATGCAATGGATCACTTTCACGTCGATGCGGTGGACGTTCACTATTATTTGGAGATAAATCTCGTTCGACAGCTGGTAGATTCAGGACAGGAATTTTCGTTTTTTGTTTTTTATGACAAAGAAGCGATGGAACGAGATTCGATTTTTTCGATGTTGTTTTCTCTTTGGATTTTTGCGTTTTCTTTGGAAGAACAAATAAACGTTTTTTCTTTTCGACGCTAGTTGAAGGGTCAGTTTGAATCGATGAAATTTCTCCGACTTGTTTGCCTGAAGAAACCATCGTTGTTGTTGTTGTTTCTTGTTTGGTTATCTGAATAGAAGAAAATGATCGAGTTTAGTTTGTTCGCGCGCGCACTTTTTTCGTCGTTCAAGCACGTGTTATGTTTTGTTTCTTTTTTTTTTGAACGTTTTGAAAAGAGAGAGATCACGTTTCTTATCTTTCACTCTTGTTTATTTACATTTCTGATAAATCTGTCATGTCAGAAATGATCGATGATTAAGGAGACTTACTTGTTGAAATTCGAGTGAACGAGGTGTATCATAAGTGTTTGAATCAATTGGAGAACGAGAAACTAGCGGCACAGGCTCGCCCGATGGAATTTCATATGGAGATTCTTCGGTTTTAGTAATTTTCTATTTTGGAAATAATGAGATGAATTAGAAGTTGAAGATTTGAACGATTTATTTATTTACTTTAGGACTTTTTTCGAATGTTCGTTCTCTGAATTCATCGATATTGATTTGAGGATAGATCGATGTATCTTTTTCGGTAATGAGTTCATTGCTTGGAGATTGATAATGAGATTCTTCGGTGGTTTTGACTTTTCCAACAGTTGTTGTTTCCGAACGTTCAGGTGAAGTTGTTCGACTCTAGATAGACGATAAAAATAGATTTTTTCTTTCATCAAAAAAAACACGATTGATCCTACTTCAGAGCCTTTTTGTAGAGTTCGTTCTTTGAATGTATCAATGTTGACATGGACAGACGGTGATTCTTCGGCTGATTGACTAGTCGATTCAGTCAATGTTTTGGGAGATTGATAATGAGATTCTTCAGTGACTTTTACTGTTTCCACAGTAGTTTCTGGACGTTCGGGTGATGTTGTTCGGCTCTATACAAAGAAGAAAATTGCTTGCCTTTATTTGGTTCAATGGATTACATACGTCAGAGCCTTTTTGTAGAGTTCGTTCTTTGAATGTATCGATATTAACTGGAGCAGAAGATGATTCACTGCTAGTTGGCTCAATTGGAGATTGAACTAGAGGTTGTTCTTCGGGTGTTGGTGGTGGCGAGGAAGTTGTTACTGCTTCGATATATGTTGGAAGGTTCTAGCAAAATGACAGCATATTTGTAAATCAAATTTTCAAATCAAATTTTCACATACTTCAGAACTTTTTTGGAAATTTCGTTCTTTGAAATCATCGATATTGATTTGCGAGAAAAGGGATTGATTATTTGGCGGCGAAGAGGAAACGGGTTCATTTGTTGATGATTCTTGAGATGATGTAATCACTGTTGTGGTGATAGTAGTGGATTCTAAATGTTCTGTCGATTTTGGAAGAGTCTACAAACGAAATACAACCGTTTTAGGATTCAATTAAAGTTAATAACTGTTCTACCTCAGAACTTTTTTCGAATGATCGTTCTCTGAATGTATCGATATTGACTTGTGAGAACATGGATAGAGGACTGGGAGTTGCCGATGTTGTGACGGGTTCTTCGGATGACGATACAATTGCTGTTGTTATTGTTGTAGGATGTTGTTCAGGTTGAACAGTAATCTAAAAAAATGATTATTGAATGCCAACTATTTCTGTAAAGGAGAATTTGATTTACCTCTGCACCCTTTGTTAATGTTCGATCAAGAAATGTATCAATGTTAACGTTAGAGAAGACTGATATGTCAGGAGAAATTGTTGTAACATGTTCTTGAGGTGCTGATTGTTGATGATATTCAACTCGTGATTCGGACGGTATAAATGGATGTTCAGAACTTTTCAGATAGTCTCGTTCTCTGAATGTATCAATGTCCACTGATGAGAAATCAGGTCTCTCAATTATGATTGGTGCTGCTGTTGTTGTTTCGACTTGTTTTTCTTCGATGACATTTTTTTCTAATTCGATCGGTGCTGGAACAGGTTCAGCAGCAAGACTCTTTTTCTTTTTCTGTGCAGATTTAGCGCCGAAACATGCTGCACATAGACCAACTGATGATTTTTTCACTTTGGTTTCTTTCTTTTCCTTTGTTAATGTTGACAATATTGGTAATGTTGGCAATGGACCAGGTTTCACAAGTTCAACTTCTGGTAGATCAACAGCAGCAGGATGTAAATCGATAGTCAACGATTTTTTGACTACTTTTTTCTCTTCACTTTTGTGAAGTGGAACAATGGTTGGTGGTACATCGGGTTGGACATCAACTGGCTCGATTGTAGCTGGACGAGGTATTAAATGAACATGATGTTCCGCTTCGACTATTGGCGCTAGTTCACGTGGTTCGAGATGAGTTTCAGTTTCAGTTTCAGTTTTTTCTTCAACAGATTCAGTAATAACTTCGGTAGATTCGGTTTTCTCTTCGATTGGCTCTGGTTCTTCGGCTGGTGGTGCTTCCGATTGAATATCAACTGATTCAACAGTTGTTTCATGAGGTTCATCTTCGGCAACTGTTGAAACTGATGGTTCAATGTCCGATTGTACGATAATTTCATTGTCGGTAAGATTCGATTGAATTAAAAGAGGTTCATCGTCCGTTTCAATGACAGGTGTAATAGGTCGTTCGTATTCTTTATCTGGTTTCAATTCTGGTAAAACGAATCGATTTTCGAAGTCATCAGGCCGATATGACATATCCAAACCAGGTCGATCTCGGAAAATATCAATGTAAATTCGTCGACCATCCGGTAGAACAGCAAGATCAACAAATGGTTTTTCATCGACAGGTGTTTTTATTTCTTGTACTTCCGTTGCTGTCGTTACAACGATTGTCGGTTGACCTTGTTGTTCAGTGCCTGACTTAGCTTTTTTACTTTTAAAACACGATAATAATCCTCCACAACCACTTGATTTACGTTTTTTAACAGGAACTATCGTTGGCAACATTTCTTTTTTCGCTTTTGCCGGACTTTCAACTGTTTTGATTTCTTCAATTTCAACGATTTGTGAAGTTATAATTGGTTCTTCTTGAATACTTCGTTGTTTAGCAAACTGATCGGATGATAATTGTTTCTCTTGAATTTGTATAATTGTTGTATCGGTTTTATAACCTGGATATTCAGGATTAAATGTTGTTTGTGCTTCAACAAATCGACCTGGTTCAGGTGAATAAGCAATGATTCGTGTTTGTTTCGGAAAGAAAAATGCTGTTAAAATACGTTTTTGTTCATCATAAATGCCCAATGATTTCAAATAGGCAATATCATTTAAATCACTACTATCTAAACGTAATTGTCGTGAAAGAATCGCTTGTCCGACAGTTTTATCCGTTCCATTGTAATCGGATTTGATAGCTTGAATTAACTCTTGATTAAGTTCATATTGTTCTAATTGTTCTGGTGTTGCTTTATCTAAATCGATCTTTTCGATTTCATCCTGTTGTTGTACATCTTTGTCAGATAATGGTCCGAGTTCTTGTTGAATTGGTTCGAATTCAATTTTAATTTTATTTGCTATGTAGCTGTTGTCATTGAATAACCTGAATCGGATTGACTGAAATCATTTGCTGATAATTCTTTTAAATCATAAATCGGTACTGTTGTTCGTGCAACATCGAATTCAATATCATCGTATTGATTTTTGCTATTATTTAATGCATCGATTAACGAACGAAATTGTTTTTCATTGAAATCTAATGTTGGTTCGAATGTTTGTTGTAAATCATAGACAAATGGTTGTTGTTGTTGAGTAAATTGTTCGAATGGATTTGTTTCCGAAAGATTGATATCGGTTAAATGTTCTCCTGAACGTTTAACTCGAATAACATTCGATGTTGACTCGTCGTTTAATGGACGATAGAGTGATTTAATTCGTTGAATTTTTTCATTTGATAAACCTAATTTTGGATCTTCAATATCGAAATATTGATAAGCAATAGCTTCAGCTAATGTTATTGGTTTATGTTGAGAAATATCGCCTAAGATTTTTATCAAATATTCTTCGTTATAATCAGGTAACGATTCTTGATTTTCAATTGGCATTTCTAATTCTTTTTTGATTTCTTGTTCGTCTATATCATCGTTTTGAATAACTGAAGAAAAAGAAATCAGAGAGAAATAAATCTTAAGTTTTGCTTGATTTGTAATTGAGTTATTAACATCGAATGATTTGTGAAGTACGTCAAAATTAATACTAACTTACTGCGAGTATGATAAAATCGACCCAATGGCATGAAAAAATACTTCGATATCAATCGCATCGCGTTAACCGATACGTTCTTTTAGCAATACAAAGAAAAACAGAACGCGATTTCTGTTGTTGTTGTTGTTATTCTTCTTTCTCTCTGTGTCTCGTTTTCACTTTCAATTGTCGTTAAACAAATAATCTGTCAATTATTTGTTCAGTAGACGCGTCAAAATTCAACTTGAATACATATATCAATATTAAAAGGCATGACCTCTCACTTACTCGAGAAAAAAAAGTAAAAGCAACTTCGTATTCGACTTATCAATTGATCATGGTGATAATTAAAGAGAAATGATGAACGTTTGTCTTCTATTTGCTTTTGTTTATTAGGAGAATAAAACATGAAGACGAGAAAATCTGCTAGAACTATTAACCCTCAAGCAATGGCAAACAGCCAACGAGATGTATTCAATGAGCCATGATGATGTAACGATAAATAGGCAAAAAAAAAGACGGAGAATTCGATGAGAAACTTATGTTGATCATATCTCATTCTTATTTGATTTATCTCTATATATCGAAGACGACAGAGACGCATCAAATCGGCTCATATTTTGCTTGTTCTATTAACGAAGCAAAAGTCAACTAAGCATCAAGGTCAATACTCGGCATTCAGTCAGTCATCCATCAAGATATCAAAGCAAACGGATATTTTCCTTACCTTTTTCTTCTTTTTCAATGGATTGAATAACATCTGGCTTGTCGTCAGACGTCTCATCGATTGATTGATGAATATGTGTTTGTGCTATGTTAAGATAATCATTATTTTCATGAATATTTTCAATATCATTTTCATTATGAATGGTTGAAAATGTATTCAAAAGATTGGCTTGTTTTGTTGTGAACAATTTTTCGTAGGTATTTATCATTGGTTTGAGACATTGATCAGCAACTGAATCATTAATGTATTCTTGCGTTAATTGTTCGGACAGTTGTGACCATGATGAGTAACGATCGGAAGATAATAAATCGAGAATACGTGATGAGATTTGTTTAGCTTGAGTATTCTGATCATTAGATGAAAATAAATTTGCTGGTAAAAAGATCTTTGAATGTAAATATTCGATTAAGAGAGTTTTCTTCTCGGTTATTAATTGTTTGAGATCATCGGAGATTAATTTTTGACTTTGAATTGATGTTTCTTGTTTTGGAACAATAATTGCTTTTGGTTGTGGTTGTGGCTGTGATGGTTCTTGTTCATCTTCAGCTGATGAACGTGTACACGAGCAAAATTTCAATTTCTTTTTCTTTTTCTTAATTTCAATTGATTTTGTTTCGATATTCGATGGTGTTGAAACGATAGTTTCAGTAACTGGTCCTCGTCCAACACTTGTTGATTCAGCTAATATTGTTTTTTCATCGTTTGCTTGTACTGATTTTTTAATTGGACTATCATGAGGAAAATCTTTTGATGTAACAATTTCATTGATTGGTTCATAGCGTTTTTCTTTCGTTTGACTTGTTGTCGATCGTGATTGTTGTTCAAGCCATGTCGACGATGGTAGAAGTCGATTGACATCATCAATACCTAATTCACGTTTTGCACGTTCAAGATCATGATGATCATTAATCGTTATTGTACGTGTAATTTCTGTAACTTCAGTTTTAACGACTTTTGTTATTGTACTATTTGTTGTTGGATGTTGTGCAATTGTTTTCTTTGTTTCGATTTTCTTTTTTATTTTACATTCAAGATCTTTATCTTGTTCAACAGTTGTGACAATTTCTTCGATCATACCTTCATCATCTGAATGAATGTATTCTTCATCATTATCAACATCGATACGATCGATACTTCGACCGCCAAGGATACGTGTTTTAGTTTTATCATGTTCGTCTGAAGCCATTTGTTCAACAGCTTCGATTGTAGTTTTGCGTTTTTTCGAATCTTTGGAATTTTCCATTACAACTTGTTCATTAGAAATAAATGTCGGTTCGGCACGTGGTTTGTCAACGAGAATTCTAAACAAAATTTCATACATTTCTTTGGTCTCAATTTGATTTTCTTATTAATATCGGATCGTCAAGGTTATTAATCAACTTTTATATATATGTATATACAAAATTTGCCTTGAAATAGTTTTCTTTCCAGGCGACATCTGGCTTTTTTTTTAAATAGAGAGGAAAAAATGAAACGCATTTAAACTCAATCGACATCGGAACTAGAAGATTATACTCATAAATAAATTATTTATATGAAAAAAAAACGATTAATAAACATGAAAATCAATGATCCGATTTAGGCTTTTTTTTCGAAAAAAAAATAAGAACGAGAAAAAAAAACAAAATCTTCTCTTTCTCTCTCTTTCCTATGAAAAGAAAACTATGGCAAACTGTGAATATTTTGTTCAGATCGAAATATTCTTTCTGTGATACTCATGGGAATACAACGATTCTCTAATCAATCAATATATTCATTTCACCGGAAATCATCTATTTCAATGTTATCTACATTAATGATAAGAGCATCTCAGCAGCATTTTTGTCATCAGAAGAAAGACGAAGAAAAGAAATTCCTTGTTGTGAGATTATTTATTCTCATATACAAGATTCTGTTTCAGTTCAACCCAACTTACACAATTCATTTCTCTATTTTTTTTTCTTGAGTGGGTTCGTGCATAGACACACACACACATATAGCGAGCACATGCACCCGCTCATCACATAAGTGAGTTTGAAATAAATGTAAGCCAATACACACGAATCGTTCTTTCCCTCTCGAACAACTAATTTGATTGACTAACAATACGTTGTGCATGTAAGCACGCATATGAAGTCTCCAATATTATATATATATATAAACTTCACAGAGGTTTTTTTCTTTTCGTTGCTAATACATTCATCTTTTCATTCATTCATTCAAAAAGTAATAAATAAGAAAAACTGCAATCATTATCAATCTTTTTCTTTTTCTTGTTCTTACCGAAATCTTTTCTTTCGTAGGACATAAGGCATTAATTGCTTATGAGTTTCGGGCGTTAACAATAGCGTATAAGAACCATTCTTTTCCACAACAAGATCAACGCCTGTTAAATGCATACGTGTTATTGCATTGCTCGTATCAGTCGGAGAATGAGTTGCTGCCATTGACAAACGATTTGTTGTTCCAGCCGTAGTTTCACCGGTCAAAGGCTGTTGGACTAACAAGCGTGCGTTCGAGCAACCCATGTTTGCTGTATTTTATTCGTCTAGTTGTTCAATGAGAAGGTATCTTTATAATCCAGACCATAAGATAGAAAGCATGCACGCGTCAAGCGCATAGAAGAAAAAAAAAGGTGGCAGTAGTTCTTACTGTTGTTATTCAGTCTGCAATAATATTGAGAAAAGGAGAAAGTAGTAAAGAAAAAAAAAACTTATTCGTCAAAAAATCGCTGATGATGATGGTGACGGAGAAAAGCGAAGAGAAGAGAGCGAGAAAAAAAAGCGAGGAGAAGAGAGAGAGGGAAAAACAATTTTGAAATGTCAAAGTTGGTCGCAGTAGCTCTATGGCAGAAATGGAATCTTCTTCCTCTTTTCTTCTTTGTGTCGTTTGTTAAAAAAAAACGAAGAAGACAACTCATAAACGACCGACCGATGGCGATGAAAAAGAGAAAGAAAGAAGGAAGAAGAAGACGACAACAGCAGCAGTAGAAGAATAGTAACACAACGACGTCAAATTCCTTCTCTTCTCGTTCTTCTTTCTCTCTCTTTCTGCGCGTTTTCTCTATTTCTTCTCCATACATCACCATTTTTTCCTCTTAGACGCTCGTGCACATTCGGGTTTTTTTCTCTTGCTGTGTGTGGTAAAAAAAAAGCGGCCGCCCATTATCGCTTTGCGTTTCAGTTAAAAATAGTAGTACAAGAATATAATGGAAAAAAAGAAAGACGAGAACGACAAAGAGGGAAAGAGAAAAAACAGAAGCATTACTACTTCCCTACGTTCATTGATAGGATGGATAGCTTTACTCTGAAACCGGAGAGGAAAAAAAGCGCATATATATATATAAATTCATCTAGTCGGGCTAAAAAAAAGCACCTTGATGAATGTTTTACTATTGTGAAAGCAACAAACTAATGATGATGATGTTTGATGATCAAATGTGCCGATTAAGTTACGTCGAACGGACGGATGTTCGACGGGCAATGTCGCGTTTTTCCTATCATCTCCGTTCGTAACTCGAGAACATCCAAGCATGCCGAAACAGAAAAAAAACAAGGCAAAAAAAGAAAATTAATTGTTGTTGTTATGCAAATAGAAAGGCAACATGTTTTACTTCTCTCTCTCTCTCTTTTTTTGTTGTTGTTGTATTCTTCCACTAGTACTACTTAGAAATCTCGATAATAACAAATCAGTTCTATCCTATTTATTTATGTGTCTATAATGAACATCTGCGCGTACGCATTTAACAATCGACAAGTGTCTCAATTGTGACAAACAGATCGAGGCGTATGTCCTTCTTGTTCAAATGTAAACATCAATGAATAGAAAGATGGGAACTGTAAATGGATTTAGCGTATTGGAAGGATATAATTGAATGAGACAAGTTTATCAATCAAGATAGTTTTCCTTCTTTCTCTTCATTAGAAAACATGGGATAATCAACGTTATCGATCGATTTATCTCAAGGCTTGTGCGCTGTTCAGATTGAATCATCGAAATAAGAAGAAGAAGGAAAAAAACGGCGATTTTTTTCATCAGAAAGTCTTCATCGATTATTCATTAATATTGATTTAAGAACGATGATGATCATGAGGATGATGATGATGTAAGCAGCGTATAAAAATACATCAAACAATTGACATTTCTCGTTTTTCTCCATCTTATTCTTCTCCTCTTTTCTTTGTGTCTATATGCATTTTTATTATTCTATTGGAATGTACATATAAAATTAGTGCGTTTGCACACGAGGTGTTACGAGATGATTGTCTGAGAATATGTCTGTCGACAAGCTAAACGAAGAGAAAGCATTTGTATATTGTGATATACATTTTCCTCTTTTCATCAGAACAAATAAGATAAAAAATCTACACATGCACACATACGCAAGGAGAGAACACTTATGCTCATCATGCACTAGTCTTATTGATTTTTGATTCATATTTCGAGGAGAGAGGGGCTGTCCGACTGGCCCTACTGGTAATGTATGTTTAAGATTAATCTATTCTTATGCTCATTGCGGAAGTCAATTAGAACATAGATGAAATAGAGAATGTCATGTGGCGAAGTTTCTCGGGAAAGGTCAGACAGTGGTCACCTGGTCGGCACCTCCTGTGTACTATTGTTTTGTTTCTTCTCACAATCTAATAGTAGATCGTTTCAAGTTAATAAATGTCTGTATGCTCTTATCAATTGAAGACTAAAACAGAATCCCTGGAAGCACATTTGTGTCATTTTCGCTGTCATCAAGTGGAAAAAGAAAAGTCAAGCATATCGATACTTCAAAAAGAGAAAAAGAAAGAAAGAACGGCTAAAACGTCCAGAGAACATATATATATATTCAAATAAGCCTTGATCAAAATCAATCGAATACGCGCGGTGACAGCTCGGATGTATTAATTGTCTAAATTTAGCAAATGTTCTTTTTAGTTCCACGTCAACAGTCTCTTCTTATATTTAAAAGAAAAATTAACGTACATATGTTGCCCGCCTACTACTGTTTTTTTTAACGAACAAATGATAGCTCTGATCATACGCTGAACAATCAAATAGAAAAGAAGTTCAGGTACTATGGAACCAATCGATCTGATCTAGAGAATAATTTCAATTGATTAATTTTTCTTCTCACGCAGCATTCACAATATCACAGATGTTCGAACATTTCTCTTCTTTTTCTCCCAAGAAGACAAAAAAAAAGCCCGACTACAATACTCGTGAGATTTGTAGGCGGGACGATTAGACAAAAGCAGAAACAAAAAGAAAAACGCGCTCCCAAATGCATTTGTAATCATGTTCATTTTCTATATAATTGCGGTACAAATGATGTCGACAGCATTAGCAAGCAATATAAAAACAATCTGGAGCGTTCTGTATATTTGTATGTATGAATGAATGAATGAATGAATGAAAGACGAATGCAAATTATCCGTAGATATTTATGTACATTTCAAAGATAGACATCTAAGGCCGAAATGATCTCTGTCAAATAATCATTGACAGTTGTCGTACTGAATCCAATCAAAAAAGAAAGAAAAACGAAACAGCACCCACAACAAATATCAATAAGATCTTCCATTAGAACAGTCATAAAGAGAGAGAAAAAAACCCTTGATAATTCGTTTTTTTTTACTTACAGATATTCTTCTCGTTAATTTGTTATAAAAAAGATTGAAGTAAAAGAAAAATTTGATACGTTCGTCTTGTTCTAAAGAACACAAAATATTTTGTTTCTCTATTTGTTTACCACTAAGCCGTTATTTTACCTTAGGATATAAATAAAACAAAATCTATTCGAGTATTTTTGTGTTAAACTGTACAGAATGTTTTAACTAGAACACGTTTTGTTTCTTGTTTTGTAACTAAATAATGTTCTAGTATTATTTGTTCTGTGCTTGTTGTTCACACAGGTTTATTATAAGATAATTTTGTACAAAATAAATATGTATATTCAAGGTGATTGATAAAATACCTTGATGTAAAGTATCAAAATAGAAGAATTCTATTCAATTACGATAAAGTAAATAAATAAACAAAAGTAAATAAAGAACAAGACGGAACGATCGTTTAATTGAATATTAAATTAAATGTTCCTGGATTTAATAATAAGAAAAAACCGAGAAAGAAGAGAAAGTTAAGAGCCAAGAAAATGATGTGTAGACGTAAATAATCGACGCGTCAAATCAAGGCTAGAATATAGAAAAAAAATAACGGAAAGAAACACAATTGAATGGAGAATTTTCAAAATAGTATTGTTTGATTTAATCTAACGAAGAAATAAATTTCTTTCGGTCCCCTTCTCTTTCTTTATTTCTTTTCTTCAGAATTTGATAAATATGTGCGAAGAGATTTACTTGAAAGTCAAAATAAATCAGAAAATAGGTGGAAAACATTGCTCTTGATTGATATGTTTATATAATTATCAAATGAAATGATTGATATTTAACTTAAGGCAAAGATCTTGACAAGATACAGGAAAAAAAAGATTTGTCCTGTTGAAAACTAACAATAAGGTCAAAGATCGCTATTATCTAGCCTTGATATCTTCTTACAATCAAGATCATTAATGAAACGATCGAAACAAGAATGAAGTGTGTTATACAACATTAACTCCACATATATTCACCTTGACTTAGCTGTCAAAAAAAGAAAAAAGATGTCTTCATCAATCTGTCGATTCTATCCGATGATAAGTTCTATCTCGTAATCGTTGGATATTTTTTTACTATATTTTGATAGACATCAAAAGAAATTAACTCAACGTTCCGACCAATGCCAAAAAGAAAGACTCAAGTTCGATAATCGATTGTTAGACAGGTCTATCAATCAATACTACATGTATATTTTCTGGCAACTATTCTCCAGACCATAATTTTTCTTTTTTTTCCTACTTACTTTAACTTTACTCTGAACACAATCACAATAAACTTCTGCATCTTTCTCGTTTCCTTTCTTTCGATCCCCCCTTTCCCTCACTCTTTCTCGCGTCGTTTTGCGAAACAAGCAAATCAATTAGATTGCCTATAAACGAGAATATATCGCTATTATTTCTACGCTTTTTTTTTCTTCCGTCTTTTCCAATCCGTTTCTCTTGAAAGCCTTCGAGCAAACAGGTAGTATTCAAGGCTGTAGCTTACCAATGACCTAGCAAAAAAAACGAAATATGACACGATTTTCTCGTTTCCTGTGTCATCTAGTGGTAATTGAATACCTTATTAATAGAAAAAAAAAGTTTCAATAATCAATTTGACCTTAAAAAAAGTACACATACGCTACAAACGTCCGAATGACGTTCGTCAACCAAACTCAGCAAACATCTCGATAAGTTTTCTCACAAGATATGATGATATGCTTGTCATCTTTGACTTAATATCTACCATAACTATCATCAATACCGATCGATATATACATATAATTCTACATCTGATGCCTATGATTTCTTATTTACTTTGATTATCATCTCATTCTCTCTCTCTCGTCTTTTTCTTCTATCCTATGAGTTTTGTGATTGTTCGATGCGAAATTAATTATTTCTGCTCTAGTGCCTTTGTCGACCTCATTTCTATCTATTGGTTTTATGTATGAATCCATGATGAAAAAACGACTTCCTCTCTTACCTGCACTAAAAAAATCATACCTATGGGAAAAGTGTCTCTCTGTATTTTTTTTTCTTTTATCACCGAATATAAATGTACTCTTATAAACGAAGAAAAGAACAAAACTACCGACAAATTGAATTTATCCTCGACTATGTAAAACATGACAGTTGCCACACATTGATCTAATTGTCGTCGATATTTGATAAAAACTGATGACAACTAGTTCGTGCTGTAGGAGATTTACAATGATGACGTAATCATGTTGATTTACTTAACTTGGTAATTTATCTATATGTGTAAAGTATAGAGTGCGAAACAAAAACAAACTGAAATAACCTACATTTTTTTATTTCCTTCCTATCAATCCTAATGAAAATGGAAATTATCTCAGCATCAATGACCGGCTAGTTGTCTATTTCAGTTTTGTCTTTTCTTCTTTTTTTTCTCACTTTTTTTTCATATATATATATATCTGAGTTTCTAACAGAGAATAGGAATGAAGCAGAGAGGAAAAAAAAGTGAAGAGAGAGAAAAAGAAAAGAAGGGAAAACCTTTGAGAATGGTTGTCTAAAGTCTAAACGAGAAGTCGCAAAAGAAGAAGAAAAAAATGAGAAAAGAAAAAAAATACTGGTGGTTTTCAAATTAGTTGTTATAAGACGAAGAAAATGAATATTCGAGTTAGAAGACGAAGAAGAAGAAGAAAAAAAATAGAAGAAAAAAGGGAAGCAAAGTGTTAGCGCAGTTTCTCATCGGAAGTCTTTTTCTCTTCATATTCAACGATGCTTATTAAACCTAAGAAATATATATATATGTGAAGAGAAAAAAACCGTTCTTTTTTAAAAACAAATAAAACTCAATAGTCGCGTCAAACAATAATTCAATCAATTCATCCCATGTGTAACCTTGTTCAAGGCAAATAGATACAAGATGTTCCCTCAAAGATCTGAAAGTAATCTTTTAATGGTATCGATTATTAAATTAGATTTATTTGGTTTTTTTTTCTTATTCTTTTCCATCTACTAAACGCTAATGAAAACAAAACAAATACACATAGAAAGCAAAAGTTAATTCTCTAGTTGAATCATTGAGATACTCGACGGAAGTTTAATGAGATTCGTATCGGTTAAAGATAAAGATGCAATCGAATAACGTTTGATATGTTTAACAATATCTTTAACTCGAAGTGATTTAACACGTGAAATAGCCAATTGACCACGATGACTTCGAATATCAGTACGTGCACCTTTGTCAATTAGCAATTGAACAACATCGCAATGATCACGATCGATTGCCCAATGTAAAGCAGTCCAACCTTGTTTATCAATTTTGTTAATTAAACTATGAGATTCAAGTAGAACAAGTGCAACACTAGGATGATTATGATAAGCAGCTATAAATAAACAGAGAAAAAAAGAGATTTTATATTTAAGCTCTTCTCTTATG
>Ga0209952_1001041_pt1 | contig 25743 bp, 26 predicted proteins | sample ThiBiot_750_biof_2_FD_183951 | JGI IMG/M metagenome (GOLD analysis project Ga0209952, IMG submission 183951) | Wastewater bioreactor microbial communities from Cape Town, South Africa - Thiocy_cont_750_biof (SPAdes) | ecosystem: Engineered > Bioreactor > Thiocyanate-remediating >...
GTGGGCACGCAACGCCTGATTGACGTGATGCACGACCGAAACGTTCTCAACGTCGTAGAGCGACTCGCCCTTGAGCTGGCCAGCGTCGCGCAACAGCGTCTCGATCTTTTCCATGCCGGCTTCGGTGAGCGTGACCGTGCGCTGCTTCTCGTCGACCTCGAAATCCGTGACCTTCTCGAGGCTCGGCATGAAGGTGTCGATGGTGTTGTAGAATTCGGAGCGGTCGTCGAGCGGTCCAGAAATAATGAGCGGAGTGCGGGCTTCGTCGATCAGGATGGAGTCGACTTCGTCGACGATGGCGAAGAAGTGCGGCCGCTGGACCATGTCCTCCAGGCGATACTTCATGTTGTCGCGCAGATAGTCGAAGCCGTATTCGTTGTTGGTGCCGTAGGTGATGTCGCAGGCATAAGCCGCCTGCCGCTCGGGGTCGTCGAGGCCGTGGACGATGATGCCGGTGGTGAGGCCGAGGAAGCCGTACACTTGGGACATCCATTCGGCGTCGCGCTTGGCGAGGTAGTCGTTGACGGTGACGACATGCACGCCCTGGCCGGCAAGCGCATTGAGGTAAACCGCGAGCGTCGCCACCAGCGTCTTGCCTTCGCCGGTCTTCATCTCGGCGATGTCGCCCTCATGCAGCACCATGCCGCCGATCAACTGGACGTCGAAATGACGCTGGCCAAGCGTGCGCTTGGCTGCCTCGCGCACCGTGGCGAAGGCCGGGACGAGAATGTCGTCGAGGGTCTTGCCGTTGGCGAGCTGTTGCTTGAACTCCGCGGTGCGCGCCTTCAGCGCGTCGTCGGAGAGCGCGGCAAGCTCCGGCTCCATCGCATTGATGGCATCGACCCGCCCCTGATATCCCTTCACCCGCCGGTCGTTGGCGGAGCCGAATAGTTTGCGGGCGAGCGCGCCGATCATCGTTTAATCCCGTCTGTCAGTTTGGCTTGCGACCCCGAAACCGGATCGTTCGTAAAGGCCATCCGTCATCAAGACTGCACGCATGGCCTTTTTGCGACCGGTCCTTGCAGGCAAAGCCCGCAGGGCATGGAGCAGCAAAATGCTGAAGATCACCGGCCCAGGGGCGCACGGTAAAAGCCCTGCGCCAAAAGCCGGTTGCCGGGAGAGATATGGGGCCCCCCAGGGCTTGTCAACGCGCCAACCTCTCAGGGATTTCATGATTTTGACGGGTTTTCGCGTTGCCATCGGCTGGCGGTTGAGCGAGTGTCCCGCGACTTCGCTGTTCTCCGCTTTTGATCAGAAAAGGATAATCCATGACCCTCCCGACCCGCACGACGTCTGCCGTGCGTCTTGGCCTGCTCTCGACCGCCGCGCTCTGCATGGCCATGACCCTGATGGCGGCCCAGCCGCTGCGCGCCGACGACAATCCGGTTCTCGCCAAGGTTAACGGGTCCGAAATCCGGCAAAGCGATGTCACCGCTGCGGAAAAGGACATTGGCCCGAGCCTTGCCCAGCTCGATCCGGCCTCCCGCCAGTCCAGCGTCGTGCAGCTTTTGATCGACCTGAAGCTCGTGGCCAAGGCCGCGGAAGACAAGAAGATCGCCGACACTCCAGATTTCAAACAGAAGCTCGCTTTCACCCGCAGCCGGCTCCTGATGGACACCCTGCTCGATCAGGAAGGCAAGGCCGCCGTCACCGATGCAGCCCTGAAGCAGGTCTATGACGACGCCGCCAAGCAGATTTCCGGCGAGCAGGAAGTCCATGCCCGCCATATCCTGGTCGAGACCGAAGATCAGGCCAAGGAGATCATCGCGAAGCTGAAGAAGGGTGCCGACTTCGCTGAACTGGCGAAGAAGGAATCGAAGGACCCCGGCGCGTCCGACGGCGGCGACCTCGGCTTCTTCACCAAGGACCAGATGGTGCCGGAATTCTCCGCCGCTGCCTTCGCGCTGGAGCCCGGCCAGATTTCCGGCCCGGTGAAGTCTCAGTTCGGCTGGCACGTCATCAAGGTCGAGGAAAAGCGCGCCCGCAAGGCTCCGCCTTTCGACCAGGTAAAGCCGCAACTTGAGGCGTTCGTGATCCGCAAGGCGCAGGCCGAGTACGTGGCCAAGCTGCGCGCCGACGCCAAGATCGAGCGGCTCGACCAGAAGCCCGACGCGGCCGCGCCCGCTGCACCGGCGGCTCCTGCGAAGAAGTAAATCGACTTCGCAAACCGACTTCGATAATTTGACTGTATGCCCGGGCTTGCCCGGGCATACACGTCTTCAGAACACGTCTTGGAGCCTTCATCGACAAGGATGTAAGACGTGAGTGGCCGGACTCTTCAGGCCCATCGTTTAGTCCAGACATCAAGGCATCCGATCTCATGTCGACCGCCGTCTCCCCCCTCGCGCCCACTCACGCTCCCGAACTGCCGGTCATCAACGGCGTTAAGCTTGCGACCGCCGCCGCGGGCATCCGTTACAAGGGCCGCACCGATGTGCTGCTCGCGCTGTTCGACAAGGGCACGACGGTCGCCGGCGTCTTCACCAAATCGAAATGCCCGAGCGCCCCGGTCGACTGGTGCCGCGCGAAACTGAAGAAGGGTCTGGCCCGCGCTCTGGTGGTCAACTCCGGCAACGCCAACGCCTTCACCGGCAAGACCGGCAAGACCGCGACCGCGCTAACGGCGAAGATCGCCGCAAGCGCGACCGGCAGCAGCGCCGACCATATCTTCCTCGCCTCCACCGGCGTGATCGGCGAACCGCTCGACGCCACCAAGTTCAACGGCGTGCTCGATGACCTCGCGAAAAAGGCTGCCCCCGGCGGCTGGAACGAGGCTGCCCGCGCCATCATGACCACCGACACGTTTCCGAAGCTCGCGACCAAAACCGTGAAGCTCGGCAAGGCGCGCGTCACCATCAACGGCATCGCCAAGGGCGCAGGCATGATCGCGCCCGACATGGCGACGATGCTCTCCTTTGTGTTCACCGATGCGCCGATTTCGGCGGCCGCTTTGCAGGCACTGCTCAAGAGCGGCGTCGAGGACACCTTCAACGCGGTCACCATCGACGGCGACACCTCGACTTCCGACACGCTGCTCGCGTTCGCCACCGGCACCGCCAAGGACGCGCCGAAGATCACGCGGGCGTCCGACCCGCGCCTGAAGGGTTTCGTAAAAGCCTTCCGCGAGGTGCTGGCCGATCTTGCCGAACAGGTCGCGCGTGACGGCGAAGGCGCGCGCAAGCTCGTCGAGGTGCTGGTTGACGGCGCGGTGTCGAAGATGTCCGCGCGCCGGATCGCGATGTCGATCGCCAACTCGCCGCTGGTGAAAACCGCGGTCGCGGGCGAGGATGCCAACTGGGGCCGTGTGGTGATGGCCGTCGGCAAGGCGGGCGAGCCCGCCAATCGCGACAAGCTCGCGATCTTCTTCAACGGCGTGCGCGTCGCCCATAAAGGCATGCGCGATCCGGCCTATGACGAGACGGAAGTGTCCGCATTGATGAAGCAGCCGAAAATCACCATCAAGGTTGCGCTCGGCATGGGCAAGGGCCGCGACCGCGTACTGACCTGCGACCTCACCAAGGAGTATGTCGCGATCAACGGCGACTACAGGTCGTGATGGACAAACCTGCCACCACCAAGCTCGTCTTCGTCGTCGCCTGCGCGCTGATCGACACTGACAACCGGGTGCTGATCGCGCAACGTCCCGAAGGCAAGCAACTCGCAGGCCTGTGGGAATTTCCCGGCGGCAAACTCGAGCCCGGCGAACGACCGGAGCCCGCGCTGATCCGCGAACTGCATGAAGAACTCGGCATCACGGTGCAGGAATCCTGTCTCGCGCCGCTGACCTTCGCAAGCCATGCCTACGAAACATTTCATTTGCTGATGCCGCTCTACATCTGCCGGCGCTGGGAAGGCATCGCCACCGGCCGCGAAGGTCAACCGCTCGCCTGGGTGCGCGCCAACAAGCTGCGCGATTACCCGATGCCACCCGCGGACATTCCGCTGATCTCGCATCTGACGGATTTGTTGTTGTAAGCAACCGCTCGGGTCGCGGATTACCCTTTGCGACTCTGGTTTTTGATCGCTTCTTCCAGCGACATCTTCGCCGAGCCCGGCTTGAGCGGCTTCGGCTGGCTCTCATCCGGCGACCAGCCGGCCATCCAGACGATATCGAACGTCGCGCGGATTCGACCATCAGGGTCAGAAAATCGGTGAGCGTAAATTTCAGCCGCGCGCATCAACGTTGCACGGCGCAACGGCGTGCGGCGGCGATCCATCAGCATGTTGGTCGCGCCCATCCGCCGCAAATCGCGCATCAGGCCGAACATGGTGTCGTAACGCACAGTGACGCGATCCACATCCGTCACCGGCAGCGCGAAGCCCGCGCGTTGCAGCAACGCACCCGCGTCGCGCAGATCGAGCATCGGAATGACACGCGGCGACAAACCGCCGTCGAGGGCAACCTCGGCTTCGGCGAACGACTGACGCAATTCAGTAAGCGTGTCGCCGCCAATGGTTGCCGCAAGAAAATAACCGTCCGGCTGCAACGCGCGGCAGATCTGCGCCAGCACGCCCGGCAGATCGTTGACGAATTGCAGCGCCAATACCGAGACGACGAGGTCGAGCGAATGCGCTTGAAGCGGCAACGCCTCGTGCTCATTCGCGGGCCAATCGACATGACGCGACTGCTTCACTGAAGCCGCGAGCACATCCGCTGTGCTATGCCCCGGCGAACCAAGATCGGCGGCGCTCTGGAAAACACGCACCACGGCGTGCAACCGCTCGCCCAAATCCTCGACGACGCGGTCGAGCAGGAACGTCTCCGCGCCCGCTTTCGCAGCGCGTGCCTGCCGTTTCTTGAGCAGCACAGAATCGAACACTTTCGGCGGCGTGGCGGATGTCATGGGCCGCTTGTTACGCCCAACCCCGCCCGCGTTCAATCGTGAGACATGAACCAGCTTGAGTGGGTTCATAGGCAAGGCTAGGCTCGACCCATGCCGATGCAGCCGATGCCGATGCAGGTTTTCCTGCGCGGTGCGTGGAGTGCCTGCCACAATGCAGGCCGACGCGCCGCGCGGCTCGCGCTGGACATCGCCCTGCCGACGCTGTGCATCTCCTGCCGCGAGCCCGTCGCGGGCGAAGGGCTTTGCTCCGCCTGCTGGGCAAAGCTATCCTTCATCGCGCCGCCTTACTGCGCGCGGCTCGGCATTCCCTTTGTCTATGATCCCGGTCCGGGCTTGTTGTCGATGGAAGCCATCGCGGCGCCTCCGGCGTATCAACGCGCCCGCGCCGCCGTGCGCTACGACGAGGCCGCAGGCACGCTCGTGCATGCACTGAAATATCAGGACCGCACCGACCTTGCGCCCGCGATGGGCCGCTGGATGGCCCGCGCTGGAGCAGAATTGCTCAATGAGACCGACGCGCTGATCCCGGTACCACTGCATTGGAAACGCGGCTGGTCGCGGCGCTACAACCAGTCGGCGGTGCTCGCCAACGTCATCGGTCGCCAATCCAAAATTCCGGTGCGAGCCGATCTGCTCCGCCGCACCCGGGCCACCCACCAGCAGGTCGGCCTGTCGCGAACCGAGCGCGCCCGCAACGTACAGGGCGCATTCGCGGTCGGTGACGATCAACGCGCCGCCGTCGCTGGGCGGCGCTTCATTCTGGTGGATGACGTGCTGACCTCGGGCGCGACGGTGGACGCCTGTGCTCGCGCGTTGCTGCGCGCCAAGGCGACTTCGGTCGATGTGCTGGTGTTCGCGCGGGTTGTGGAGGCGTTCCGCCCTCCCATATAATCAGTCACGATCTTTTTCATGGAATCCAAAATGTCTGCCGCTGTCGAAATCTACACCAGGCCGGGTTGCGGCTATTGCTCGGCCGCTAAAGCCCTGCTCCAACGCAAGCATGTCGAATTCACCGAATTCGACGCCGGCCAGAATCCGGCCTTCCGGCAGGAGATGCTGGCGCGGGCCAAAGGCGGCACCACTTTCCCGCAGATTTTCATCGACGGCTTCCATGTCGGCGGCTGCGACGAGCTGTATGCGCTGGAAGGCGCCGGCAAGCTCGATGAACTGCTGAACGGACAGAAAGAGCCCACATGACCGAGACGGCTTCTGCCACGCCTTTCAAGGCAGCGCTGGTCCAGCTTCGCACTGGCCTGCTGCCCGCCGAGAATCTCGTTCAAGCCACGCAACTCATCCGCGAAGCGGCGGCGCAAGGCGCGCAGTACATCCAGACGCCGGAAGTCACCAATGTGATGCAGGAGAACCGCAAGGCGCTGTTCGATCTGCTCGCACCCGAGGCCGACGATGCTTCGCTGAAGGCGTACCAGGACCTTGCGACGGAATTGAAAGTTCACCTGCATATCGGCTCGCTGGCGTTGAAAGCCTCACCGGAGCGCGCGGTGAATCGGTCGTTCCTGATCGGGCCGAGCGGCGACATTCTCGCCAGCTACGACAAGATTCACATGTTCGACATCGATCTGGAGAATGGCGAGAGCTATCGCGAATCGGCCAACTACCAGCCGGGCGAAACTGCAGTACTGGCCGATCTGCCCTGGGGCCGCCTTGGCCTCACCATCTGCTACGATCTGCGATTTCCCGCGCTGTTCCGCGCGCTCGCGGAAGCTGGCGCGTCCTTCATCGCGGCTCCTGCGGCCTTCACCAAGCGCACCGGCGAGGCACACTGGCATGCGCTGTTGCGCGCCCGCGCGATCGAGAACGGCTGCTTCGTCTTCGCCGCCGCACAGGGCGGCCTGCACCAGAACAAGCGCGAGACGTTCGGCCATTCGCTCATCATCGATCCGTGGGGCACGGTGATCGCCGAAGGCGGCACCGAACCCGGCATCATCACCGCGGAGATCGACCCGGCGCGGGTCACTGCAGTGCGCAAGAGCATTCCCTCGCTGCAACACGGCCGCCGCTTCAGCGTCCGCGACCCGAGCCAGCATCCCGATTATCTACGCGCCGTCAGGGGATCGCCATGATCCGCTATGCGCTGCGTTGCGAATGCGGCCACACTTTCGAGAGCTGGTTTCAAAGCTCCGGCGCTTATGAGAGCCAGCGCAAGCGGCATCTCGTGACATGCCCGGCCTGCGATTCCGCCAAGGTCGAAAAGGCGATCATGGCGCCGCGCCTAGCTTCGAAGAGCACGAAAACAGTCTCCGCTCCCGAGTCCACCACATCGCCGGATGTTCCTGCGTCCGCATCTCCGCTGATGATGACGCCCGAGGCACAGGAGATCGCCACCAAGCTGCGTGAACTGCGCGAGCATGTGGAGAAGAACGCGGAGAATGTCGGCCGCAGGTTTCCGAACGAAGCGCGCAAGATTCACTACGGCGATTCCGAGCAGCGTGCGATCTACGGTCAGGCGACTGCGGAAGAAACCCGCTCGCTGATCGAGGAAGGCGTCGAGGTGATGCCGCTGCCGCTGCTGCCCGACGAACGAAACTAGCCAGACGGGGACGGGCGAATGGTCAGCATCTGGTCGTCCTGGCAGGCATGGGCGGTGCTGTCGGCGATGTTTGCCGCGCTCACCGCGATTTTCGCCAAGGTCGGCGTCGAGAACATCAATCCCGATCTCGCGACATTCATCCGCACGGTTATCGTGCTTCTGAGCTTCGCGCTCATTCTGTTCGCGACGGGCGAGTTCAGGTCGCCCGAACAGGTCTCGGGCAAGACATGGCTGTTCCTGATCTTGTCCGGGCTCGGCACCGGCGCATCATGGCTGTGTTATTTTCGCGCGCTCAAACTCGGTCCGGCGACACTGGTCGCGCCGATCGACAAGCTGAGCGTCGTGCTGGTCGCAATCTTCGGTGTCGTGTTTCTCGGAGAGCGCCCTACGGCCAGCAACTGGGTGGGCATCGCGCTGATCGCGGCGGGCGCTGTCATCATCGTGTGGAAGCGGTAATCCGAGCCGCTATCCCGCCACCAACGCCGTCACACCGATCAGGATCAGCACCACGCCGGCGAATTCGCGCACCGTGATCGACTGCTTCATGCCGTAATGCGCCGCCACCTGCGCGATCAGCACTTCGACGAGCGCCAGCGTGCGCACATTCGCCGCCGGCGTCAGCGCGAAAGCGAGAAACCAGAACAGCGAGGCGAACGCGCCCATGAAGCCCGCGAACATCGACGGCTTCCAGAGGCGGAAGATCGCCGTCATCACGCCGGGCTTGCGCACCACAAGATAGGCCGAGAGCGCCAGCGTCTGCAGCAGCAGCGCGATGGACAGCGAGAAGCTCGCCGCGGTGACGAAGCTCACGCCCTCGACGTTGAGAATCGCGCCGCGATAGCCGACCGCCGACAGCGCCATGAAGGAGGCCGCAAACAGCCCGAGCAAGGTCGGACGCAGGCTACCGAAACCCTTCGCGCCAGGCCGCAGTGCGGTGAGCACCACACCGAGCGTGGCGATCACGATGCCGAGCAGTTTCAGCCCGGTCAGTTCGTCGGACAGAAAGACGAAGCCGAAGGCCGCCGCCTGAATGGCTTCGGTTTTGAGGTAGGCCGTGGTGACGACGAACGAATGCTCGTTCATCGCCGCAAGCATCAGCGCCGTGCCCGCGATCTGCGCGGCACTGCCCGCGAGCAGCCACGGATAGAATCCCGGCGCCGGCCATCCGATATGATCGCCGGTGGCGACGAGGACCGACCCCAGAAACACGACCGCGAACGGAAAACCGAACAGGAAGCGGATATGGGTCGCGCCAAGCGTGCCGAGTGGCTTTGTCAGCCCGCGCTGCATTGCGTTGCGCGCGACTTGGCCGAGGGCACCCACAAGGGTAAACGGTATCCAGAGCCAGGTCAGATCGGTCATGCGGGGCCGCGGCGGTGACGTTTCATCACCGCAAAAGGCTATGATGGCGCGGTTTTCGTCAAGCGAGCCACCTGCATATCAGAACCGCAAAGCAGCGGCGGACTTACAGGCTTTCAGCGATCACCATGTAGTTGACGTCCATGTCGGACGACAGACTCCAGCGGTCGGCGAGCGGATTGAACACCACGCCGGTCTGCTCGGTGATGCCAAGCTTACAGGCATCGAGATAATGCGTGAGCTCTTCGGGGGTGACGAACTTGTCCCACTGATGGGTGCCGCGTGGTAGCCAGCGCAGCACATATTCCGCGCCGACGATGGCGAGCGCGAAACTCTTCCAGGTGCGGTTGAGCGTCGAGACGGTCATCAACCCGGACGGCTTCATCGCGGCCGAACAGCGCAGCAAAAATGCGCCGACATCGGTGACATGCTCGACGACCTCCATCGCCAGCACGATGTCGAATCGCTCGCGCAGATCGATCTCCTCGACCGTGGTGCAGCGGTAATCGATGCTGAGATGGCCGCGTTCGGCATGCAGCTTCGCCACGGAAATATTGGTCTCGGACGGATCGATGCCGACGACCTGGGCACCTAACCGCGCCAGCGGCTCGCACAGAAGGCCCGCGCCGCAACCGATATCGAGGATTCGCAAGCCCGACAGGCAGTTCAGGCTTTTCGGGTTGCGCTCGAACTTGCGGCAGGCGGCGTCGCGGATATAGGCAAGCCGCAGCGGATTGATCCGGTGCAGCGGCTTCATCCGGCCGTTCGGGTCCCACCAGTCCGACGACAGTTTCGAGAAGCGCGCGACCTCGGCCGGATCGACGCTCGGCGAAGAATTCGATGTGGCGTGAGAGGTATCGGTCATGGTGTCCGTCCTCAATGCGCAGTGATGTGATTGCGGAATTGCAGCGGCGAGGCGATCATGTTCATCGTTTTATGCCCTTCGCCGACGCCCTTCACCGTGACATCGCCCCAACCGAAGATTCTCCCCAGAATGCTTTGCGCGACGTCCACACTTTCCACCTTGTCGAGGCTCATCTCAAACGTATTGCGCTTGATGAATCCTTCCTTGTGGACCACCCGCAGGCTCGTGACGTCGGTCTCCGTGGTCCAGCGGCGAAACCAGGCGCTCAACAGCCAGACGAGGCCAAGGGCCGCCAGAACCGCCGCTGCCGCGATCAGCACCGCGACCAGCGTCCCCTCCAGCGTCGTCCAAGCCCCGATCAGGGCCGCAGCCGCCAGTGCGAGACAGACGAGGCCGGGCGCGTAGACTATACCGTGGATGGTCGTCGAATAGCGAAGCTGCTCGCCCGGCTGCAAAATCTCGTCGACATAACGGCCCATCGTGCCCACTCTCCCAGTCCCCGGAACTCATGGCTTGCCCCGGGCGGCGCAGGTATGTATAGCCGCGTTTTCGGAGCGGCGCTGCGGTTTTGAGCGGAACCGATCCTCACCCTGAACCATAACGGGACTGCGCCACTCCATGGGCCGCCTTGTCATGAAGTTCGGCGGCACGTCCGTCGCCAACATCGAGCGTATTCAGAACGTCGCCCGCCATGTCAAACGCGAGGTCGACGCCGGGCATGATGTCGCGGTCGTCGTCTCGGCGATGTCGGGCAAGACCAATGAACTGGTCGGCTGGGCGCAGCAAACCTCGGCCCTGCACGATGCGCGCGAGTACGACGCCATCGTCGCTTCCGGCGAACAGGTCACCTCAGGCCTGCTCGCCATCGCGTTGCAGGCACTCGGCATCCAGGCCCGCTCCTGGCAGGGCTGGCAGATTCCGATCGAGACCAGCGATGCCCATGCATCCGCGCGGATCACCGGCATCGACGGGGCCGAACTCATCAAGCGATTCAAGGACCGTCGGGAAGTCGCCGTTATCGCCGGCTTCCAGGGCATCCATCAGGAATCCGGCCGCATCACCACGCTCGGCCGCGGCGGTTCCGACACGTCGGCGGTGGCGATCGCGGCTGCGATCCGCGCCGATCGTTGCGATATCTACACCGACGTCGACGGCGTCTACACCACCGACCCGCGCGTGGTGCCGAAGGCGCAGCGCCTCGACAAGGTGGCATTCGAGGAAATGCTGGAAATGGCCTCGCAGGGCGCCAAGGTGCTGCAGGTCCGCTCAGTCGAACTCGGCCTCGTGCACAACGTGCCGGTGTTCGTCCGCTCCAGTTTCGTCAAGCCAGAGGATATCGACCCGCACGGCACGCCGCCGGGAACGCTGATCTGCAGCGAGGAGGAAATCGTGGAAAGCCAAGTCGTCACCGGCATCGCCTTCTCCAAGGACGAAGCCCAGATTTCGGTGCGCCGCATCGAGGACAAGCCCGGTGTCGCGGCTTCGATCTTCGGACCGCTGGCAGAGGCCAACATCAATGTCGACATGATCGTGCAGAACGTGTCGGAAGACGGTCGCTTCACCGACCTCACCTTCACAGTGCCGGCCTCGGATTTCACCCGCGCGCAGGACGTGATCGCCAAAGCCAAGGACAAGATCGGCTACGAGCGGGTCGATACAGCAACCGACGTCGCAAAAATCTCGGCAATCGGCGTCGGCATGCGCAGCCACGCGGGCGTCGCCGCACGCGCCTTCGCGGCGCTGTCGGAGCGCAACATCAACATCCGCGCGATCACGACGTCGGAAATCAAGTTCTCGCTGCTGATCGACGCCGCGTATACCGAGCTTGCGGTCCGCACGCTCCACACCCTCTACGGACTCGACGCCAAGACCTGACATAAGGCATCCGCCGCGTGAACAACATCGCAGAGATCGTGAATGCGTTCCTGCTGGTCTATGCGGCGCTGTTTCCTGTGGTCAATCCGGTCGGCGGCGCTCCGATCTTCCTGCGGCTGACCAACCGCATTCCGAAAGCGCGGCTGCCTGCGCTGGCGCGCGGCGTCGCGATCAACAGCTTCATCTTGCTGCTGTGCTCGCTGTTCATCGGCTCGCATGTGCTGGTGTTCTTCGGCATCACGCTGCCGGTGGTGCGCATCGCCGGCGGCCTCGTCGTCGCGGCGTTCGGCTGGCAACTTTTGCAGCAGGGCGATGACATCGAGGACCGCGAACACCCCGGCCCGCGCAGCACGGTCGACGCCTTTTACCCTCTCACCATGCCGCTGACCGTCGGTCCCGGCTCCATCTCGGTCGCGATCACGCTGGGCAGCCAGCGGCCAGCTTCCGAGGCCGACCTGACCCAGCTCGCCGTACTCGGCGGCGGGGCCCTCGCCGGACTTCTGGCGGTCGCCGCGACGATCTACGTCTGTTACCGCTTCGCCAGCAACATCGTCAGCGTGCTCGGCGAACGCGGTACCAATGTCATGATGCGGCTGTCGGCTTTCCTGCTGTTCTGTATCGGCATCCAGATCATCTGGAGCGGCCTGCGCAGCCTTGTTCCGCCGGCCAGCTTCGCCTCGCTGGCGTTACCTTTATAACCCCTCCATACCGCCGGAATGGCAGGCCTTTTGCTTGGCAAAGGGAGGGCCAATTCGCTATAGCCTTGAGAGGCGGATGGTGACGTCCCGAACCATGTTGGAAGCGAGGAACGAGCGGATGCGCAGCGCGCTGGGAGGCCCCCGCGTCTTGTTAAGGCGGCTGCGCGAAGTGATGGCCGAACAGGTCAGCGCGCAGGATCGCCTCGACAAGATCGTGGTGCTGATCGCCGCCAACATGGTGGCGGAGGTCTGCTCGACCTACGTGCTGCGCGTGGACAACACCCTCGAACTCTACGCCACCGAGGGCCTCAATCCAGACGCCGTGCACAAGACCGTGCTGAGCGCGCATGAAGGCCTCGTCGGCCTCGTCGCGAGCGAAGCCCAACCGCTCAATCTGTCCGACGCCCAGAACCATCCGGCCTATTCATACCGTCCGGAAACCGGCGAAGAAATCTACCACTCCTTCCTCGGCGTGCCGATTCTGCGCGCCGGCAACACGCTCGGCGTGCTCGTGGTGCAGAACCGCGCGCGGCGCACCTATGTCGAGGAAGAAGTCGAGGCGCTGCAGACCACCGCGATGGTGCTCGCGGAGATGATCGCCTCGGGCGAACTGTCCTCGCTCGCCCCGCCCGGCGCCGAACCCGCCGCCCGCATCTCGGTCCACAAGTCCGGATCGATCCTGTCGGAGGGCATCGCGCTGGGCCATGTCGTGCTGCACGAGCCGCGCGTCGTCATCACCAACTACATCGCCGAGGACGTGCCGCGCGAGATCAAGCGGCTCGACAGCGCCGTCACCAAATTGCGGGCCGATCTCGACCGGATGCTGGAGCGGGGTGACGTCGCCGAAGGCGGCGACCATCGCGACGTGCTCGAAGCCTACCGCATGTTCGCCAACGACCAGGGCTGGCAGCATCGCCTGCGCGAAGCGGTCGCGACCGGCCTCACCGCCGAGGCCGCCGTCGAACGCGTGCAGTCCGACACCCGCGCGCGCATGCTGCGCTCGACCGATCCTTACTTGCGCGACCGCCTGCACGACCTCGAGGATCTCGGCCACCGCCTGATGCGCCAGCTCGTCGGCCGCGATCATGCACCCTCGCGCGAACAATTGCCCGACAACGCGATCCTCGTCGCGCGCTCGATGGGTCCGGCCGCTCTGCTCGATTACGACCGCAACAGGCTGCGCGGCCTTGTACTCGAGGAAGGCACAGCAAACTCGCACGTCTCGATCGTGGCGCGCGCGCTCGGCATTCCGGCGATCGGCGAAGTCGCCAACGCGCCGGGCCTCGCCGATCCAGGCGACGCCATCATCGTCGACGGCACGTCCGGTTCGATCTATGTGCGGCCCTCGCAGGAAATCCAGTCTGCCTATGCCGAGCGCGTGCGCTTCCGCGCAAGGCGGCAGGAGCAGTATCGCGAGCTGCGCGACAAGCCGTGCAGGACAAAAGATGGCCAGTCGATCGAACTGATGCTCAATGCGGGCCTCATCATCGACCTGCCGCATATCGAGGATGCGGGCGCGGCCGGCATCGGCCTGTTCCGCACCGAACTGCAGTTCATGGTCTCCACCAGCCTGCCGCGCACCAGCGAGCAGCTTGCGCTGTATCGCACCGTGCTCGATGCCGCAGGCGACAAACCGGTGACATTCCGCACGCTCGACATCGGCGGCGACAAAGCGCTGCCCTATATGGATACGATCGTCGAGGAGAACCCGGCGCTGGGCTGGCGTGCGATCCGGCTCGGCCTTGATCGTCCCGGTCTGTTGCGCGGCCAGATTCGCGCCTTGCTGCGCGCTGCTGCGGGCCGTGCGCTGCGCATCATGTTCCCGATGGTCACCGTGGTGCGCGAATTCGATCAGGCCAAGACCATGGTCGAGCGCGAACTGACCTATCTGCGCCAGCACGGCCATACGCTGCCCGAACGCATCGATGTCGGCACCATGATCGAAGTCCCGGCGCTGCTCTATCAACTCGACGATCTGTTCGAGCGCGTCGATTTCGTCTCGGTCGGCTCCAACGATCTTTTCCAATTCCTGTACGCGGTGGACCGTGGCAACGCGCGCGTTACCGACCGCTTCGACACCATGTCGGCACCGATCCTGCGGGCGCTGCGCCACATCGCGCGCAAGGGCAAGGAAGCCGGGAAATCCGTGTCGCTGTGCGGCGAGATGGCTTCGCAGCCGCTCGGCGCGCTGGCGCTGATCGCGCTCGGTTATCGTTCGATGTCGGTGAACGCCACCGCCCACGGCCCTGTCAAGGCGCTGATCCTCGACCTCGACGCCGCGAAAATCGAAGCCGAGATGGAGAAATGGCTCGACACGCCTTACGACCGCGTCCCGATTCGCGAAAAGCTGATGGCATTCGCCGAGACGGAAGGTCTGTCGTTGTAGCGAGGCGTATGCGCTGCCTGCACCCTTCCAGCTGCTTCGTGAGACGACCCTTATGCTGCCCGACGCCAAACTCGATATTCTGCTTGCCCGCCATGCCGCTCTCGAAGCGGAGCTGATGGGGCAGGTCAGCGCCGACACCTACGTGCGCGCGACCCGCGAACTGGCCGAACTCACTCCGGTGGTCGATGCGGTGAAAGCCTATCGCGCCGGTGCTTCCGAGCTTGCCGACCTCGAATCCATGATCGCCGATCCCGCGACCGACGCCGACATGCGGGCGATGGCGGAAAGCGAACGCCCGGCTCTGCTCGAACGGCAGACCGAACTGGAACAGCATATCCGCGTCGCGCTGCTGCCGAAGGATGCAATGGACGAGCGCAATGTGATGCTCGAAGTCCGCGCCGGCACCGGTGGCGATGAGGCCTCGCTGTTCGCGGGCGACCTGTTTCGGATGTATGAGCGCTTCGCCACTCTGCAGGGCTGGAAAGTGGAGGTGATCTCCGCGAGCGAAGGCACGATGGGCGGCTACAAGGAAATCGTCGCCGAGGTGCAGGGGCGCGGCGCGTTCGCAAAACTCAAATTCGAATCCGGCGTGCATCGTGTGCAACGCGTACCAGACACCGAGGCATCCGGCCGTATCCATACCTCCGCCGCAACCGTCGCGGTGCTGCCGGAGGCCGAGGATATCGACATCGATATCAAGGACACGGACCTGCGCATCGAGACCATGCGCGCGCAAGGCGCGGGCGGCCAGCACGTCAACAAGACCGAATCCGCGATCCGTATCACGCACATTCCGACCGGCATCGTCGTCAACATGCAGGACAGCCGCTCGCAACATAAGAACCGCGCTTCCGCGATGAACATCCTGCGCTCGCGCGTGCTCGACGCCGAACGCCAACGCGCCGCATCCGAGCGCTCCGCCGACCGGCGCGGACAGGTCGGCTCCGGCGATCGCTCCGAGCGCATCCGCACCTATAATTTTCCGCAGGGCCGTGTCACCGACCACCGCATCAATCTCACTCTCTACAAGCTGCCGCAGGTGATCGCGGGCGAAAGCCTGGGTGAACTGGTCGACGCGCTCACGACCGAGCATCAGGCCGCACTTCTGGCCGCCGAGAATTCCGCGTGAGCCTCAACGGTCTCAGACTCGACCAGGCGCGGCGCGAGATTCGCGCGCGCCTCGAAGTTGCAGGAATAGAATCGCCCGAACTCGATGCGCGACTGCTACTCGGCGAGGTTTTGCGGCTTGACCTCACCGGCTTGATCGCTGCCTCTGCTCGCACGCTCACTGCAGACGAAGCGGCAGCGCTGGAATCCGTCATCCGGCGGCGGATCGACGGCGAGCCGGTCGCGCGCATCCTCGGCCACAAGGAATTCTGGGGTCTGTCCTTTGCGCTGTCCCCAGCGACGCTGGTACCGCGCCCCGACACCGAAACGATTGTCGAGGCGGCGCTGGATATCCTCAAGCGGGAAGGACGAGCTAACGACGCGCTTCGCATCGCCGACATCGGCACCGGCTCCGGCGCGATCCTGCTCGCGCTGCTGTCCGAACTGTCGAATGCGCACGGCATAGGCACCGACATCAACCCCGACGCGCTGAGCACCGCCGCGCATAACGCCACCTCGCTCGGCCTGACCGAGCGAGCGAGCTTCGTCGAATGCAATTACGCCGACACCTTACACGGCCCGTTCGATCTGATCGTCTCGAACCCGCCTTACATTCCCTCGCGCGACATTAACGATCTCTCCATTGAGGTACGCGCGCACGACCCGCGCCTGGCGCTGGACGGCGGCGCCGACGGGCTCGATGCCTATCGCGTGATCGCGCCCGCCGCCCTCGAACTTCTGGCGCCCGGCGGCGTTATCATTTTTGAAATTGGACAGGGCCAGGAGCGCGATGTGGCCCACCTGCTGACCGCAGCAGGGCTTGGTCCGGATGTCCCGGTGAAACCCGACCTGAACGGGATTCCGAGGGCCGTCATAGGAAGGAAACCCTTCATTTAAAAGGGTTTCCTGCCACAAAAAAATCACTTGGCGATTGCCCCGAGAGAGATTAGGTTCCGGGTAGATCGGTTGGCCCTCCGGTTCCGCGCAGCGGATGGAAGGGCGGCGTCCTCGGGAAAGAGGACCACCGAACAGGGGTTCCGAAAGCGGAATGGTTTGGGCGCGAAGGACGACAGAGCCGCGCTGCCCGCTTCCAGCAAATGAAAGCTGTTTAGGCTTGAACATTCAACCATGACATCGGCGACTGCCCGCTCCACGTTCCGGGCAGGAATTGAGGTCAACCCGCCATGGCGGTGCGTCATGGCTTGCAGACGCTGTGTGCTGCGCGAGTCCGGATTGGGCGCGGAACTACTCCATTTCGATCAACACCACTTCGATCAACACCATCAGGGATCGGTAAAAGGCACGACATGAGGAACGGTCAGAACAACAACAAGCGTATGCGCGGTCGCAACAATAACAACCACAACAACAACCGCCGCAGCCAGAACCCGATGACCCGGGTGTTCGAATCCAACGGTCCTGACATCAAGATCCGCGGTACCGCATCCCATATCGCCGAGAAATACGTTCAGCTCGCGCGCGACGCTCGCTCCTCGGGCGACCCGGTCGCGGCGGAAAACTATTACCAGCACGCCGAACACTATTTCCGCCTGATCGCCGCCGCGCAGGAACAGCTCCGGCAGAACCAGCCCCAGCAGCAGCAACAGCCGCGCATGGACAACGACCTCGGCGAGGAAGCCGGCGAGGAAGACAGCTATTCGAACTTCGGCGCGGAGCCGGGCTTCGCTCCGCAGCCCCAGCAGTTCACGCCGCGCGAGCAGCAGCCGTATCCGCAGCCGCGCGAACAACCGCAGCCGCGTGAATATCGCGAGCCGCGCGAGAACCGCCAGCCGCAGGCGCAGCCGGAGACCGGCGCAGCAGGCCTGCCCTCATTCATCACCGGCGGTGCACAGCCCGCAGCGGGCCTCGAGTCCAATGCTACCGGCGCGCCGCCGCAGGGCGAACGCTTCGCCCATCGCCGCCGTCGTCCGCGCGGTCCGCGCCCCGAAGCACAGGCCGCGATGCCGCAGGAAAACGGCGATCTCGCCAGCGAATAATTTCGGTTTAAACGATCGACATCATTCCCGACGCAGCGGCCGCGGTACAAGTGCGGGCTCCAGCGTCGGGATGAGTCGTGTCCGCTCGCGCTTGGCGGGAATACCGCGATAGACCTGCTTCGTCGCCTCGACGAGCAGCACGCCAGGAAACGGCGACGACAGCGCTGCACCGATTTTTTCCCATGCCATCGCCGAGCGCAGCATCCAGCCGCTGTCGATCGGCGGAACGAACAGAGCTTCGCTCCATGCAATCGGCGTGAACCAGGTCCGCCGCAACAATTGCGTGACCTGGCTTCGCGAATAGGGTTGGCCATGGCCGAACGGCGTGCTGTCGGTTCGCGCCCAGACGCCACGACGATTGGGGAGCACCACCATGATCCGCCCCGAGGGCGCGAGCACCCGCCACACCTCACGCATGAGACTGTCAGGATCGTCGGACATCTCCAGCGCATGCACGAGCAGGATGCGATCAACCGCCGCATCTGCCAACGGCAACGAAAATTCATCGACCAGCGTGGACAGCGTCGGCCTTGCCGTCGGCCATTTCAGCACGCCCTGCGCGGCCGGCATGAACGCGAAGCAACGCTCGCAGCTTTCACGAAACAGTCCGAGATAAGGTGTCGGATAGCCGAGGCCAAGCAACCGCTGGCCCTGCGTATCCGGCCAGTGCCGCATGACGCCGTGGCTGATGAGGCGCCGCGCCACCGCGCCGACGCGCTGCGAATAGAACCCGCGGAGATCGATGACGTCGATGGTCATGTAGTCTCTTACCACGCCGCCCGCGCTTGCATAAGTCTGCTGCAAATGCGGGTTAACCCCTTCCCTGCGACATGCTAAACACCGCCATTCTCGAAAAGCCCGGAGTGATCATGGCTGCTGAAATTCGTCTCTTTCCCTGCCTGAGCGACAATATCGGCTATCTCATTCACGATCCCTCGACCAAGGCGACCGCCGCGATCGACGCTCCGGACGCCAAGCCGATCATCGCCGCACTGGAGCGCGAGGGCTGGACGCTCACGGACCTTCTCATCACCCATCACCACGCCGATCACACCGACGGCATCGCGGAGCTGAAGGCCAAATACAAATGCCGCGTCGTCGGCCCTTATGAGAAAGGCGTGCATATCGACGGGCTCGACGTTCACGTCAGGGAAGGCGACATTGTGAAGGTCGGCAGCCTGACCGCGCGCGTGTTCGAGACTCCCGGCCATACGCTCGACCACATCAGCTACATGTTCGACGCCGACCATGCACTGTTCTGCGCCGACGTGATCTTCTCGATCGGCTGCGGCCGCGTCATCGAAGGCACCTATCCGATGATGTGGGACTCGCTGTTGAAGCTACGCGCGCTGCCGAACGACACCCGCGTCTATTGTGGCCACGAATACACCGCCTCCAACATCAAGTTCGCGCTCGGCATCGAGCCTAACAATCCCGCGCTGAAGAAGCGCGCGGAGGACGTGGCAAAGCTGCGCGCCGAGGGCAAGCTCACCATTCCTTCGCTGATGCGAGACGAGAAGGAAGCCAACGTGTTTCTACGCGCCGACGTGCCTGCCGTCGCCGCCGCCCTCAACAAGAGCGGCAAGACGCCGGCGGACGTGTTCGGCGAAATCCGCGAGCGGAAGAACCGCGCCTGATGGGCAACGAGCGGCTCACGGCGGCTGAGGTGATTGCCCGCCTCGGTCTGGCCCCGCATCCCGAAGGCGGCCATTTCCGCGAAACCTTTCGCGACACACAAACCGATGACGGCGGCCGCGCACGCTCGACAGCGATCTATTTCCTGCTCGCGGCGAACGAGCGTTCGCACTGGCATCGCGTCGATGCGGTCGAGACCTGGCACTATTACGCGGGCGCTCCGCTGGTCCTGAGCATCGTCGAGGACGGCGTACGACGCGACATCACGCTCGGCGGCGAGCTCACGGCAGGCGAAATTCCCCAGGCGATCGTGCCACCGCACGCCTGGCAGGCAGCACAATGCCTCGGCGCGTGGACACTGGTCGGCTGCACCGTCGCGCCGGGATTCGAGTTTTCAGGCTTTGAGCTTGCACCCCCAGACTTCGATCCGGCACACTAGCTGCTGAGTTTCGTTGACGCCGTTTGTTGAAATCCGCCATGACTGCCACACCGTTCGCCGTCGAAGAAGTCTCCATTGCCTCGCTGCATGAGGCGATCCTGAGCGGCCGGACGACCTGCACGGCCATCGTGGACGCCTATCTGGCGCGCATTGCCGCCTACGATAAGAACGGCCCCGCGCTCGCCAGCATCCTCGCCATCAATCCGCAGGCCCGCGAGATCGCGACGCGACTCGACGATCATTTTGCGCAAACCGGAGAGCTCGCAGGACCGCTGCATGGCATAACCGTCGCGGTGAAGGACAACTACAACACCACCGACATGCCGACGAGCGGCGGCAATGTCCTGTTCAAGAACGTGGTGCCGCCAGTCGAGAGTGCGGTGACGCAGCGGTTGCGCGAAGCGGGTGCGATCATCCTCGCCAAGACCAACATGCATGAGTGGGCACTCGCGGGCATTACCATCTCCTCGCTTGGCGGACAGACCAGAAATCCCTACGATCTGACCCGCACGCCCGGCGGTTCCAGCGGCGGCACCGGCGCGGCGGTGGCCGCAAACTTCGCAACCGTCGGCCTTGCGACCGATACGATGAACTCGATCCGCTCGCCTGCCTCTGCCAACAGCCTCGTCGGCTTTCGCTCGACCAAAGGCATGGTGAGCCGCGCGGGGGTGATCCCAGTGTCGCACACACAGGACGTGACCGGCGCGATCACACGCTCGGTGGAGGATGCCGCGATCATGCTCGACGTGATGGCCGGGTTCGATCCAGCCGATCCGGCAACCGCGCACGGTGTCGGTCACATCCCGCACAGCTTCACCGACTATCTCGATGCCGATGGCCTCCGCGACACGCGAATTGGCATGCTCGCGAGTTTTTTCGGCAAGGACAAAATCCACGCCGAGGTCAACGCCGTCATCGCAAACGCACTCGAGGCGCTTCGCCATGCAGGCGCTACCGTAATCGAAATCGTTGATCCGACGCTCGATTCGGACATGATCCTGCGCGATTACGACGTGCAGGCATGGGAATTCAAAATCCTGTTCAATGAATACATCGCCTCACTCGGCGAGCGCGCGCCGGTGAAGAGCTTGCGCGAACTGATCGCATCCGGCCGCTATCACAATCCGCTCGAGGCATTTCTCGTCGAGGCCGATACGATCGAAGCCCCGGAGAGCGACCCCGAATATCTCGCTCGCCTTGCGCGGATCGAACGGCTGCGTGAGCGCGTGCTGCTGCTGATGGCCCAACACAATATCGATGCTCTGATCTATCCGCTGCAGAAGCGTCTCGTTCACAAGATCGGCGATCCGCTCCAGAGCGAGCGAACAGGCATCCTCGCGGGCGTCACCGGTTTTCCGGCGGTAACGGTGCCCGCAGGTTTCTCACCCCCCGACGCAGACGCGCCGCTCGGCGTGCCGGTCGGGCTTGATATTCTTGCACGCCCGTTCGACGACGCACGGCTGTTCCGCATCGCCTATGCGTTCGAGCAGGCAACACAGGTCAGGCAGCCGCCATCAACCACGCCTCCGCTCGGCTCTTGAACTCAGCGCTTCGCGCGAAACGCATCCTTTGCCGCGAGCAGCCCGCCGCCGGCGATCAGAAGCGCGGCAAGCCATAGCGAGGATGTCGCCTCGGCGTAGCCAACCACGACCAGAAGCAGCGTAGATAAGAGCGGCGTCGCATAGGATGCTGCTCCTAGTAGCCGGATGTCGCCGCGCTTCATACCGATGTCCCACGCATAAAAGGCAAGTCCCACCGGCCCGAGACCAAGCAGCACGACGGCAAACCACTGCATGGCCGTCTGCGGCATCACGGTCGGCTCGAAAACGAGATGCACCAGCGTTGCCAGCACGGCGGTCGCGATGCAGAAGCCCGTCACCACATCGGTCGGCACCGCTCCAAATTTGCGCGACAGCACCGAATAGCTTGCCCAGAAAAATGCGGCGCAAAGCGCGGCAAGAAATCCAGGCGCGTAGCGTCCCTGAAACGCGCCCGACAAATCGCCACCGAACAGCATCACTACGCCCGTGAAACCGAGCAGCGCGCCGACAACGTGATGCACAGCGAGCCGTTCTCCCGGCAGCCAGGCCGACATCAGCACGATCAGAAGTGGCCACAGATAATTGAGAAGCCCCGCTTCCGCCGCAGGCGCAAAGCGCAACGCCAGAAAATACAGCGCGTGATACCCGAACAGCCCGGCAACGCCGACGAGCCACACCACCGGGCGCTGTCGCAAGGCAGTCAGCGCGGTTGGACGGAACATCCATCCCGCCATGCCTGCGAGCGCACCGATCGCGAACGTCATCGCCAGCAATTGAAATGCGGGAATCGATCCCGTCGCGACGGTGAGCGCGGCAAGCGAGGACCAAAGCAGCAGCGCCACAAGGCCGATCAAGGTCGCGGTGGAAGAACGCATGGTTCACTCAGGCGGCATCGCCGCAATTCAATCGGCGATGCCGCCGTGAGGCGTCGTCATTACGCGAGGTACTGCCCACCATTCACCGTAAGCGTCGAGCCCGTAACGAAGCCGGCATCTTCGGCCGCGAGAAACACCACGGCACGCGCGATCTCTTCCGGCTCGCCCAGCCGGTTCGATGGAATCAGCGGCAGGATTTTCTGCTCCAGCACATCCTTCGGCACCGCCTGCACCATCTCGGTGTTGATATAGCCCGGGCAAATTGCGTTCACGGTGATGCCGCCGCGCGCGGTCTCAAGCGCGAGCGCCTTGGTGAACCCGATGTCGCCTGCCTTCGAGGCCGAATAGTTGACCTGGCCGAACTGCCCCTTTTGACCATTGATGGAGGAGATGTTGATGATGCGGCCGAACTTGCGCGAACGCATACCCTCGATCACCTGCCGCGACATGTTGAACAACGAGCCGAGGTTGGTGTTGATGACGGCATTCCACTGATCCAGCGTCATCTTGTGGAACGGCACGTCACGCGTGATACCAGCATTGTTGACGAGCACATCGACCGATCCGACTTCGGCTTCGACTTTCTTGACGCCTTCGGCACAGGCCTCGAACGAGGCGACATCCCATTTGTAAACCGCGATGCCGGTCTCGGCCTTGAACTTGGCGGCAGCCTCGTCGTTGCCGGCATAGCTCGCCGCGACATTGTAGCCCGCGCCCTTCAGCGCCTTGCTGATGGCCGCTCCAATGCCACGGGTACCGCCCGTCACCAATGCCGTGCGTGTCATGACGTCTCCTCCTCAGTAATAAGTCATTGCACTATTCGACCATCACGACAGTTTCACGATCAAACGTCAAACCAAAAAAGAATGCCCGGTCTTTCGACCGGGCATTCTTCGTATCAATCGTCGCGCGTCTTTGCTGACCCGCTTTGTATACCAGATCAATCGCGCTCTACGCACATCGCGATGCCCATGCCGCCGCCGATACACAGCGTCGCGAGGCCCTTCTTGGCATCACGCTTCTGCATCTCGAACAAAAGCGTGGTCAGCACGCGCGCGCCCGATGCGCCGACCGGATGACCGATGGCGATGGCGCCGCCGTTGACGTTGACCTTCGTGGTATCCCAGCCAAGATCCTTGTTGACCGCACAGGCCTGCGCGGCGAAGGCCTCGTTGGCCTCGATCAGGTCGAGATCCTCGGCCTTCCATCCGGCCTTCTCCAGCGCGCGGCGGGAAGCCGGGATCGGCCCCGTGCCCATGATCGCGGGATCGACGCCGGCCTGCGCCCAGGAGACGATGCGCGCCAGCGGCTTCTTGCCTTCCTTTGCCGCCCGCGAGGCCGTCATCAGCACGATGGCGGCAGCGCCGTCATTAATGCCCGATGCATTACCCGCGGTGACAGAGCCTTCCTTATCGAAGGCAGGGCGCAGTTTCGCCATAGCCTCGATGGTCGCGCCGTGGCGCGGATACTCGTCGGTGTCGACAGTGATGTCGCCCTTGCGCGACTTGACGATGAAAGGAACGATCTCGTCCTTGAACCGGCCGGACTTCTGCGCAGCCTCGGCCTTCTGCTGAGAGGAGACGGCGAACTCGTCCTGTTGCTGACGCGTGATCTGATATTGCTTGGCGACGTTCTCGGCCGTGTTGCCCATGTGGTAGCCGTTGAACGCATCCCACAGGCCGTCCTTGATCATCGTGTCCACGAGCTCGGTGTTGCCCATCTTGATGCCGCCGCGCAGATATTGCGCATGCGGCGCCATGCTCATGGATTCCTGGCCGCCGGCCACGACGATTTCGGAATCGCCATTCATCAGCGCCTGATAGCCAAGCGCGACCGCCCGCAGGCCCGAACCGCAAAGCTGGTTAATGCCCCAAGCAGGACTTCCCACCGGGATTCCAGCCCTGATCGACGCCTGACGCGCCGGATTCTGGCCCTGCCCCGCCGTGAGAATCTGGCCCATGATGACTTCCGAAACCTGCGAGGGATCGACGCCAGCGCGATCGAGAGCTCCCCTGATCGCAACCGCGCCCAGCTCATGCGCTGGCACAGTGGCGAAAGCACCGTTGAACGAGCCGACCGGAGTGCGGGCGGCGCTGACGATGACGACATCGTCTGACATGGGATATCTCCTTAACATTGAAGCGCGAGGCTTGATGAAACCAGGCTTGGTTGAACCAGCGTGGGCCACGCCGGGACACATTAGCTTAATCTTTTCCGGCCAAACGGCCAGCCACCACCTCTCTACTTTCGTCGAGAATAAGCGCTTGCGACCCGCCCCGGGCGTTAACCTGGCATCCACAAAACGGTAGCCGAGCCCGGCCGAACGTGCTTACTTTCCGCATCGCACTGTTTGCTCTGCGAAAGTTCCTGTCTTCCATTCTGCAGCGTGTGAGTTCATGGCGAAATCCGACCAGCCCATTACAATCAAAAAATACGCCAACCGGCGCCTCTACAATACCGGCACCAGCACCTATGTGACGCTCGAAGATCTCGCGAGCATGGTCAAGGAGGGCGAGGATTTTCTCGTCTACGATGCCAAGACCGGTGACGACATCACCCGTTCGGTCCTGGCACAGATCATTTTCGAGCAGGAAAACAAGGCAGGGCAGAATTTGCTGCCGACCACCTTCCTGCGCCAGTTGATCCGCTTCTACGGCGACAGCATGCAAATGGTGGTGCCGAAATATCTGGAGCAGTCGATCGACACGCTGACCCGTGAGCAGGAAAAATTCCGCAAGCAGATGACCAATACCTTCAGCGGCACGCCGTTCGCGCCGCTTGAAGAACACGTCCGCCGCAACATGGAAATGTTCGAACGGACCTTCGCGATGTTCAAACCGTTCGCCGCTCCCGCCCGCAACGGCGCGGAGACGCAGGCTCCTTCGTCGAACGAAGAGCCAGCCGATCACGGCGACATCGACGAACTGAAGCGCCAGATGAAGGAAATGCAGGAGCGGCTGGAACGGATGTCGAAGCCATCCGGCGACCACAACACCTGAGATTTCAAAAATTCCATCAAATGGCCGGGCCTGTCCCGGCCATTTGTTTTTGGCGAACCGCTAAATTATCTCGCGATCATCTGCCCGCTGGGCGAGGAGTGCCTCGCGCCCGCTTCCCACGGACGCTGCATCGAGGCGAGCCCGGTCAGCCGGCCCTGAATGTAATCGCAGCCCCAGTCCTGCAGCAGTTTCGCCGCCGCCTCGTCCTGCACCCATTCGGCGACGGTCTTGAGGCCGAGCCGATGCCCCAGATCGATCATGGTGTGCACGAAGGCACGATCGTCCATCGAGCGCGCGACGTTCTGCACGAAGGCGCCGTCGATTTTCACGATATCGACGCCGAGCTTGCGTAGATTGCGGAACGAAGTGTAACCCGCGCCAAAATCGTCGATCGCGATGCGGCTGCCGAAATCTTTCAACCGGGTCACGAAGCCGCGCACATCGTCGATATCCTGGATCGCCACCGTCTCGGTGATCTCCACGATCATTCGCTCGGCCACGCCCGGATAGGTACGGAAGAGCGACTCGATGCTCGACCACCAGTTCGGGTCCATCGTGGTGTCGGGCGAAATGTT
>Ga0209952_1001043_pt1 | contig 25733 bp, 24 predicted proteins | sample ThiBiot_750_biof_2_FD_183951 | JGI IMG/M metagenome (GOLD analysis project Ga0209952, IMG submission 183951) | Wastewater bioreactor microbial communities from Cape Town, South Africa - Thiocy_cont_750_biof (SPAdes) | ecosystem: Engineered > Bioreactor > Thiocyanate-remediating >...
TTACGTCTCAAGAACTAACTACTGGCACTAGCCAAACAGTTGGTAGTTCTACTTCTCATACAGATACTTCACCAACTGCTTTTACAAGTGAAACATCGTCAACGTATACTGGTACCAGTGAAACCAGTGGTAGTTCTACTTATCACACAGACACTTCATCAAGTTCCGTAACAGGATCTACAAGCCAATCATCATCATATGCAATTACGTCTCAAGAACTAACTACTGGCACTAGTGAAACAGTTGGTAGTTCTATTGATCACACTAATACTGTGCCAAGTTCAGCGACTGCTTTTACTAGCGAAACATCGACATCGCAGACCGAGACAAGTCAAACAGTTGGCAGTTCTACTTATAATACAAATACTTCTCCAACTGCTGTTACAAGTGAAACATCATCGTCTCATACTGATACAAGTCAAAGCATTGGTAGTTCCACCGATAACACTAATACTATGCCAAGTTCAGCAACTGCTTTTACTAGCGAAACATCGGCGTCGCCGACCGACACAAGTCAAACAACTGCCACTTCTATTTCTCATACAGAGACTTCTCCAACTGCTGTTACAAGCGAAATATCGTCACTTCAAACGGATACAAGTCAAACCGTTGGCAGTTCCACCTATCACACTAATACCGCACCAAGTTCATCAACGGCTTTCATAATTGAAACATCGGCAACACAGACCGAGACAAGTCAAACCATTGGCAGTTCTACTTATCATACAGACAGTTCATCCACTTTTGCGACAGGATCTACAAGTCAATCATCAGCATATACGATTACGTCTCAAGAAGTAACAAGCGGTACTAGCGAAACTATTAGTAGTTCTACTTCACATACTGATGCTTCTCCAACTGTTGTTACAAGTGAAACAGTTGGCAGTTCATCCACTTTTGCGACAGGATCTACAAGCCAATCATCTTTACAGACGGTTACTTCTCAAGAAACAACACTCGGTACTAGCGAAACTATTAGTAGTTCTACTTCACATACTGATGCTTCTCCAACTGTTGTTACAAGTGAAACAGTTGGCAGTTCATCAACCTTCGCGACAGGATCTACAAGCCAATCATCTTTACAGACGGTTACTTCTCAAGAAACAACACTCGGTACTAGCGAAACGGTTGGTAGTTCTACATCGCATACTGATACTTCACCAACTGCTTTTACAAGCCAAACATCGTCAACACATACCGAGATAAGTGAAACAGTTGGCAGTGCATCAACTTTCGCAACAGGATCTACGGCGTTTACGTCCCAAGAAATAACATCAGCCAGTAGCGAAACAGTTGTTAGTGCTACTTCTCCTACTATTACAGTATCAAGTTCATCAACTGCTTTGACTAGTGAAACATCGTCAACACACAGTGAGACAAGTCAAACTGCTACTCAAACATCGTCTCATACGAGTACGATTACAAATACTGCCTCAACTTCCATTGCAGTAACTAGTACGCAAACAGTTGAAGTTTCAAGCAGTTCTACTACAGTGCAAATTCAAACGTCGAGTACTTCATCGAATACGGATGCATCTTCCTCACAGACAACAGGTTAGTGAAAGCTGAAAAAATATCGAAGTTTTACTTTGTTTCTGTCTGACTTTTAGTTTCAACAAGTCAAACTACAGTAGTAACAACACTGAATACTACTCTGCCGTCTAATACGACAATAGCAACAACAACAACGATAACGCCTTTAATTGAAAATTTGATTTATACAGGTTTCAAATTCTTATGATTTGTTTTTTATTCACAATATCAATGTTGTTCGTTCATTTTAGTCTTCAAAGTGTTTAATGGTACCGTATTTAATGCTACTAGTAATGATACTGTTGAAGACATAAGAACTAGGCTACAGAATATTGTTAATATTGGCTTTGCATGTCTCAGTAATCCATCTGGTTCACAATGCACGTCATCTGGCCGTCGAAAACGTCAATCATCTTCAGATTATGTCGTTAACATTATCCCACCAATAGAACTCGTAATTAAATAAAACTGAACAAGAATTCATCTAGTTTGAGTTCGATTGATTTAGGTATCTGATCCCACTGAAAATCCACTTCGTTATAGAGTTAATTACACTGTAGCTGACAGTGGTGGTACTACAATTCGAGCTGCACAAGTTATTCAAGCTGTAAACAGTGTATCAGCAAGTCAGAAACTGACCATATTTGGTTTTGAAACCGAGGGTGATTTTGCACAAAATCCTGAGTCTACACAAACTGGGACATCATCAGAATCCGATAAAAAACTTTGGATTATCGGTGCCGTTCTTGGGCCAATTGCTTTTGTTGTACTCTTGATTGGATTATTATGTTTCCTACACTATAAATGTCGAACACGTCAAGCTGGTCCAAGCTATGCTCAAGTAAATTCATTCACAAATATTATTTCTTTCTTGTTTAACAAAGAACTATCTCAAATTTTTCAGGCGGTCTACAATGCTCCACAGTCAACATCCACGACACGAGTATATGACTTCTATTTAATAGAATGTAACTTTCTTTACATGTACGTTTTGTGTTTAGAATTATCAGTCGAAATCTCTGGAACCTCTTCGAGAGCAACCAGTAATGATAATGGCAGCACCAACACCAGCACAATCGTCTTTGAGCAATGCTCGAATGTTGACGCAAGAGGATGTTATAGGTAGTAGAACGAAACCACCTCGACGTTTATCACCGATTACTGTACAGAAAACAACGAATCATACTCCACAATATCTGACAACAGTCGATGTACCTATGCAAGAAATTCGACGTCAAAATGATGTCGATCGATGGAGAAACAAACTTCGTTTACAGGAAAAATTCGAAGTAATTTTTCAATAGTTTATTCAATGATTGATATCTTTTTTGTTTTAGCAAACGTATGCTGATCCACTCACAGATCTTGATCGACTTCACAAAACATCAACATTACGAACATCATCATCACCTCGTAAATGATCTCTTTTCATTTCTTAAATAAATATTTTTCCATAATTTTAGCACCAAATCGTTCAAATCCTTATGCGTACGATAATCGAGTTTTTCACACCGAAACTCCTAATAATCTACTTCGACCAATAAAAGATACGAATATATATGAACACGTTTCAACGACACATTCTCCACGTCCTCCATCTCAAATGTCAGAAATCGAAGCAGGACGTACGAAATTACATCGATTATTAGATGAAGTTCTAGATAAAGCTGAACCAAGTCCAACCGCCTACGATCCAGATTCAGAAGCTGAACGGCAAAGACGTCGTCGCCAACGCCGTCGTGGACCTTCAATAACATACGGTCTCAGTGAACCTTTGGTTGCTAATACGACAATACAAATGCCGCACGTTCCAATGACACCGAATGTATCTCAACGACCTGATCCATCAGTTCTTCAACATCGTTATAATCCGTACGAAGCCGGTGATCGTGTGAACGCGATTCAACGCGCTAATCTCGTTGAATTACGACCTAAATACGCTTCGGATGATCACGATATTCAACAACGTTATTCTCAAATGTCCTATCGTTCAAATCCTCCGTTATATCATGACGATTTATATAATTCTCAAACTCGTCAATCGAATATACGTCCTCATCGATTCGATAATGATACTGTTTATATCGATACTCTACGAAGAAATCGTGATGATATTCGACCCCAAATTCATTCCAATTGGTCCGAAAGACCTACTCAATCTTCGAATAATGACAATTACTTTCATTTGAATGCATCCGATTTGAATCAACATAACTATCATAACGAATATATGCTCGCTAAACAGAGTGTTGTAAATACCAAACATTTACTCTCATCGATACAAGATGAATTACAACATATTGTTGTTCAACCATCAATCGAGAGTTATCATGCGTAAATAAGAAACATTTTGTTTTAGTTCTGCTTCTTCTTTTTTGCTGCTACTGCTTTGTATGTTTGCCTGTGTGATAGTGTGTGTTTGCTTATTAATCTAGGGGAATTTTGTTTTCGAGTTTATCTACAACGAGCTTTATTATATTTTTTTTCCCGTATGTTTGCTACATAAATGAATGTTTTTTTTTTATTCTTGTTGTTAGAGAATAAATATTTGCGATTATTTTCTGATTAAATCATCCACTTTTATTGAACTTTGAGATAAAAATAATACATGATTACGGCTAAACAAAAACATTAACGAAATAAGTTCTCGAGAGAACAAATCAACTTACCAAGTTTCTGGCTTCATAATCTGCTAACTTTTGAAATTGTTCTAGACGTCGTTTTTTATATTCATCGGTTCGTGGATCATTATTCACATTATAGCATTTATCGAGTTTGTCAAGTACTTGCTTGACTTCACTTTTCTTGAATTTCGTTGGTGTATTCACAACATTGGCAATTACTGAACGATAGAAAAGAAAATAGTCTAGTGAAATGACTAAAATATATTGATTATACATTTGATTGTCTCTTTTATTTTTTGCATTTGATGAGATTCCAATGAACCGTAGACATGTTTGAGAATGTACTCATCGATATTAACCTCAGCTTTGACAGAAGCAAAGACGAGTGCTGTCAATGCAATCTAAAGCAAATAATCAATGATTGTGATGAGTTTGGCTTTATTCTCGATAATTGTACCTGTGAAGGAGGAAAAAGAAAATAAACATCAGTGACTAGAGTTTTGTCAAGAAATTCATAGCCAGTTAGTCGTAATTGGTCGGCTTTATTGACATTATCACGTAAATAATGTGTCTAAAAACGAAGACAAATAAAAGTGCAAATCGATGATTTTTTTCTTCTACTTTTAAATCGATGATTAAACCTTCGAATGGCCGATAAGCTGTATGTATAACAAGTTGAAAATCAAGTTTTTCAATTAACAATAATTCATAGGAAAGGAGTATATCAGCTGTTTGTTCTATATTACTACTTGTTTTGATATTAGCTAGAAAATCTGTAATTGATATACGTAATTCTTCGGTTTTACAAGTGAGATAAACACAGATTAAACTTTAAAAATAAAATTTAATTAAAATCATTTGAATAAAAATTTAAAAAATCGTTTAATTACTAAATATCTCTTGGGTGATAATCCATAACCGAATTATTCAAATAGAATCGTTTTAAATATTGCATACAGACAGCCTAGAAACAGAACGATTCTTCTTCTATTGAAATAGATTCTTTTTAAAAATGATATACAATCGCCATTTTAGTCATTGGTGGTTGAAATTTGTCGCAGAAGTCTTTCAATTGAATTTCATAATATCGTAAGACCATTGCTTCTTCTTCAACAGTTAAATAATCTTTCTGTTCCGTCTAAAACAAACTACAATCGATATTCAATTCGACATTGATTTCTATTTAACTTGTTTTTGAACAAAATCAGCATTCGTTTTCGTTCGTAATTCTTTTAATCGTTCAGTTGTGAACAACCAATTGTGATACTGCGTACTTAAATGATACATCTAAAAGAATAAACGATGATATGTTGTTAAAGCAACATGACACGATGGAGTAATAGATATAGGTGATTGAGAAGGATTTAAAAGTTCTAAGAGTTTATTAAGAGGCCAGAATTTCAATTCACTAGTTTCGAATGCTTCACGATGTGTTTGAAGATCATATCGTTGCTGTAATTCGTCGGATGTTAATGATGTTCTAAAGAAGAAATCGAAAAGTGAAAGACTTTTATTTTGTTTCAATGAATACCTAAGAGAAAAAATGATTGCTGGTCGACCATGCTGTGGTAAATTGCGCATTACAACTAACAAATAAAAAGATGTATCAATGAGTAAACTATTCCGATCGACGTTGGTTTCGTCGACACATTCAGCAATTGTTGCCGAAAGAATTTCTTCGATTATATTCTCTTCAGAGAAGACTTTTAAATTACTAAAAACGAAATGATTTTTGTTTTCATCTTTAAAATCAATAATCAATTCAATAGGATTACTCAGGTTCAGCATGACCGCCAGGTATATCGTATAAATTCGGCGAATCCAAACAAGCTGAACTTCGTTTTATCAAAACAATTTTATCGTCAGCTGTTATCAAAAGTGATCCAACACCGAGTGGATGTGCGAGATTATCTTCGTGAATATATTGTCGAATGTCATTCGATATTGTCTGCTGTTGTGTACAAATAAAACCTTTATAATCTGTTAAACCAAGATTTAATATGATTTGTTTTTGATCGTTGTTTTTCATAGTAACTGAATGCAGACGAAATTTCGATTGATTATACAGAACTCGTCCGGTTTTTTTCTCGTTGAGTAATTCATTCCATCTCTGATCTAATTTATTCTGTATATCAACCGGTAAACATTTCGCATTGAATAGTTCGGTATTAAAATTTACGTGAAATTCATTGGCTTTCAATGGTTTTTCTAAACTTAGCAGATCCGACCAGGTCGAAGTCATTTTCTGCTCGTTTTTTCTTCTTTCACTTAATCTATATTAAGACTAAACACAAGAAATTATTTTAGAAAAAAAAGCCTAATCTGCTTCTCTGTTCTTTTCTTTTTTATTTAAAACAAAAAAAAATAACAAAATATTCTACGGGCCAAGATAGTGCCCTTTCTTCTTCAGAACTTCGTATTTCTCCCAATAGGAATTAAATTGTTCGAATTCAGGTCGAAGTGTTGGATCGACAAGTAATGGTTCGCGTTTGGTAACAGCTACTGTTGGATAGGATATGAGACCAGTCATCCGTGCTTGACGAATGAGCGTTTGTAATTTATCATGCTGTTTTGGACATAGGCCGGTAATTTCCGGTGGAAGTATGGTTCCGTCTTTTCGAAGATATTGTCGAAGAACGAGAACATCCTTTGTCGAAAGACAAACAAAAAAGGCTATATAATTGAATAAAAAATTCAAATTAACATACGGTATGTTGAATATGAATTGATCGTCGATCAAGTTTACACCATATACAAACTTCTTCGGGTCCGGATAATTTCAAAACATTCTTTTCATTATCATTCACATATTCGCCTTCATACTAAGTCGCAACAACAAGAAATAAGCAATTCGACATCGCGCAATGTTCAAAGGTTCACTTACAGTAATGACATTTCCTTCCACTTTTTCCGTAACTAAATAAAGATAGATTGTGTCTTTTGAAATGAAAAGAAACTCATTACTTCTTTTTAAGCCTACGACTTGTGTCAACGAAAACCAACGTCTCGGTATTTGAGCTAGCGAAAGATACTTTAACATCTGTAAAAACAAATATATAGTGTGATTTATTGATTTAAATAATTCATTTCTAAAACACAAATATTCTATTTGCTAGAAATAAGCAAAATAAGAAGAAAAAAAAAAGAAAAAGAGAGACAGAATATATCAAGATACATAATAAATAAAATAAAAGGCAAATTAGGTACACAAATACAATTCGAGAAAACGAAAGAGAGAGAGAGAAAAAATATAACATAAAAAATGAAGATTCTGTTTTGTTTGTGACTTTTTTTTGCTATACGTTGAAAATTCAAAAAACAACATCGAGATTATTCGAAGAAAATAGACGCGGAAAAAGATAAGAAACAAAAAAAAATTGCACAAAAATCTGTGTAAAAATATGCGAATATATATATATTGTGGATTTGTGCTGAGCAAGCGGCACGGAACAACTAAGCAAACAAAAAGCTCCGAATGTGTTAGGTGAAGACGGTATTGCTAAAGATAAACTGACGAGACAATAATGAAAGAGAGTTTTTTTTGTCGATTTTTTTTCTATGCTTTTGTACTATGGAACGAAAGAGAACAACAACTGAACATATTGGAAATCTGATGAATTGCATATGTATGTATAAGAATGTGTTCGTGGTAAATGGATTCTATTGTTCATCTTCTTGACGTAATTTCATTTCCAAATCACGAAGAAATTGCCGTGGAGTTATAATATGATCACCGCCTAAATAAGATCGATGTTGAAAACAAAAAGATTATCTTCGAATTCGATACTTACCAATGAAAACTTCCCATTTTTTTAAATTACTTTGTGTAACTTCATAGGCACAACGAAGTTCACTGTAAGCAACACCGCCGAGAATGAAAACGATCAAACGTGGACCTGTACGAACGCCACCTTTGCCATCTTTGACCCAACGAAATTCTCGGGTGCTAAAGCAAAACAATTCGTTCATATCTCTTTTCTCCTCAAAAATAAACAATTACCTAACAGCAGGCATCATATTCGAAACATTTCTTTGACCACCAACCGATGGAAATTGTCGAATATCTAATTTTTCATCGATAACATCCTGAAAACGAAATACAATTGAAACGATCAACTTTTCATTTTCGTTTTTTTTGAATTAATATGTCTACCTCCATGATATCTTTGACATAAGGTGTCCATCTTGAATTTGTATACGTCGGTTCGGAACGATCTTTTCTCGATTGTGGAATATTTTTTCGTCGTCCGACCTGGAGAAACCGAACATATAATTATCTCAATCAAATGTCCTCAAACAGATAATCATGCAAATCAAGTTCGAGGTTCATTCCCTGGATGCATTCTTTTTTCCTATTCGATATATATATATATATATAGACTTCCATCCATTGTGAAAGCATATCTTCATGCTGACAACATTTAGAAAATTAAAAAAAAATAGAGAAAAAAAGGAAACATAAGCCCATGAATTCGAGAAAGAAGAAGAAGAATAGGAGAAATTATATTATCAAAAAACAGAAACTAGATGCGTTATTTGTTGCATTCAAGTATCACCCCTGACGATTTGATGAATAATTCCGATGCCACATGCAAAGCAGTTGCTCTGCCTAAATCCGGTGAAACACCACTTTCACGCTGGATGAGAGATTAGGAAGTATTTATTTATAATTATATCGAGTGTTCTTTTTTCTCACACACACACACGCACACACACACACAAAGAGAAACATACGCATACATTCTCGATTGTTTACATACCCGACTTTGATCTTGAATGATTTGTAAATTTAAATGTTGCATGTTGGTTATAATGGCTTTCTTTTCAGTTGGAATCAATGCATGACTTAATAATTTATCCAAATTCTCTTCTGTTATGCCTATAAATTGCCAAAGAAAAAACAAAAACATAATAATCAGCTTGTTTTTTGTATTTGACTTTGACATTAAAAGAAGAAGAAAAAGAAAGAACAAGCAAACGAGCAAAAGCACTATACCATAAGTTTCAGGTGCAGTACAACAGTAAGCTGAAAGAGCTTTTCTTTTTTGACACAACAAATGCAAACAAAGACGAGACTATTACCATTCTTATGTAAAATATAGAGCATAATTATTCGTAATTTATCTTCGATAGCAATAGCTGGATCGAGTAATAAGGGAACGATATTTCTCATATGATCTTTGATTCGTTCGCCTTCAGGATCCGTACCCATGGCTAAATTCTGAATAAAACGAAAATTAAAAAGAAAAGAATAATCATTTTGTTGAATTTTTACTTGTTCGACTGAACATAATTTCTCTCCGGAATTTTGATTATACGTATTCATACATTGTTCAGCAATGTTGAAATGAAGTGCATAGGCATTTAATTCTTTTTGATATTGCGGCATTTTCTTAATCATTAAACTAGAAAATCAAGAAGTTATAATTGAATTTATTCGTTAAATATTTAATGTTCGTACGAGAGATCTTTCATGGTTGTTCGTTCGCCTCGTTCCGGATCTTTGAGACGTTTTTGTACGGCAAAATCTTTAATTTTCTTTGTAATACTCCTTAAAAATTCATCAAATTTGTTTTATCATCGAATTAATAATTCAAAAGTAACACAGACTGTGTAACAACGGCAATATGTTGATGTCGAAGTTCGGTCCAAAGTTCATCGTTTTCGTCTAATAAAACTTTTTGTCGTTGTCCAGGATTGGTTTTCGGATCGACGCCTGGTGTTTGAACTTCGTATTCGAAAACATCATTCTCGATTTTTAATAAATCCTGTGCCATGGCTTGAAATGTCAATTCATGAAGAAGCGGCGAAACTGTATCGAAACCACGGTCAAGTAATAATAAAACAGATTTAGCTTTATCCGTTCCCTGAATAGAAATATGTATAAATATATATAAATTTAATGTTTATAATAAAAAAAACATACTTCGCCCATTGTTGCATCATCAGCTTTGTATTGATTTAATTTCTGTTGAACAACATGCGCAAATTCGACCATTTTTTCATTCTCTCTTGAAAAATGAAAAGATCATATTCATTAAGAACTCATCTCATCTCATCTCGTTCTCTTTACCCTCGATATCGAATCGTTGGATATTCTCCTAAAGTTGCACATAAAGTCGCAATTTGTTCGGCAATAACTTCTAAATGTGCTGATCGTTGTGGTGGTGGAATTGGATTATAAGCAATAAAGAATGTATCCGGTGAATCAAGTGTAAAAACCTTTCAAACAAACAAATAAGAATTTCTTCGTATTTATATATTTCATTTTACCTGACGTTCGTATGGCAAAAATGCAATGTTAACTTCTCGTAATGTTTTGATATATTTTGCACATTTCGATTGAGTTAATCGCGTGAATAAATCAGCGTTACATGCTAGACACGAATAAAGAAGAAAAAAAGGTCCATAAACAAACAGATATATATCAATTTCAATCATCGCCATATGCTCGCACGGGAAATATGAAATCTGTAGAAAGTCTCTTGAGATCATTCGATTTACCTTCAGTAAAAAAAACATGTGCCGCTTTGTATTTCGGTACTAAAGCGTGTGCTTTGTCGAAATCATTCATTAGTTCCGTGACCGACTATTTCAAAATAAGAAAAATTCATTCTCGAGGCAAAATATTTATTTGAAATCAAATACTTTTTCATTTGGTTGGATGAAATAAACCGCTTCAAGCATGCCTAATGGCTCTCGTTTTTTCATAATATCTTCGACAACTAAAATAAATAATCAAACGACGAATTCAATAGATATTTATTTGAAATCACTTACTCGTAATTCCTTCGGACATGATATCATGCATTTTACATGATGCAGAAATAATCCTTGTCGCTAGACGATCCATGACTAGAACTTTCCAATCATTTCGTTCTTTTTGTCGAACGGATTCGCACCGTAACATTTCGCTAACTAATTCTTGAAAAATACGAATGAAAATTTACTTTTTATTATTTGGTTTCCTTGTTTCATCGTAATTTACTTGTTCCGACTAGTTTCTGTAAATTGGACGCTGTTATTGTAGTCATTCTTTTTTTTTTCTTTGATTAAATTAGCAATTCGAAAAGAACATGAAATAATAAATAAATAAAAAACACGAAATGATTTAGTTGTTTATTTTCGAATCTAAAATAAGGCAAAGAATAGATTTGACATCGACGTTCGCATGATTCATAATATTTGTTCAATTAATAAGATTCTGAACCTAAATCAATTTTCCTCCTCTTGTTTTTCAGCAAATCATATGAGTGAGGATGACAAAATATTGTCATGACTATTGAAGTAAACTACAAATGCATTTACGAACGATCGCGTCGAGTTGCATGCGCATTGGCTCGTATTTAGTACCAATTAAACGAGAAGATTTTTTTCTTTTGCGCGTTCGTTTGTCCCCCATGAGTATTTTTCTGTTTGTAGCGCAGGCGTTTTCTTTTCTGTAGTCTGTTGCCGGGAGAATTGTGAAATTTATCGTTTTTGTTGAAATCATGAGTCATAAAAAAAGAAAAGAACAAGAAAAGAAAAGAAAAGCAAAAAGTTTCTTTTTGATTAATATTTGTAGTTTTGTTGTTTTTTTTCCTTAGATGAAGAATCAAAACTCGATTTCAAAGCCGACTGTTATTACGAAACCATCGGCATCAACAAAAAAAGAGAAAGGGTCCTCATCATCATCATCAGCAGCAGCAGCAACAACAGCAGCAGTAGAGAAAAAAATGGATCAACTGCAACTATCTGATGAACAGAATCAAATCAATAATAATGATAATAGTGCTGAAGTATTTCAAACAAATGAAACCTCTTCAAAACCACTGACTGACAAGGTAAACAGACAAACATAACTATAACACCTTGAGGGTCTAGTGTCCATTAAAGCTTTTACTTTTATCTATGTGATATTGAGTTAAAGACAAAAAGAATGCATACAAAGTTCATTTTCGATTAAATACGTACATCGATCTTATTGCATTTAGGAAGCAAAAGAACAAGAAATAATCATCTATGAATTTCATTTTCCTGTGGAATTATGCGGTCGTTTAATTGGTCGGCAAGGTGTTCATGTTGATTATATTCGACAAATTACACAAGTTGATCTAGTCGTACGAGATGATGCTGTTTCATATGAAAAACAAGTCGTTGCTCTACATGGTTTGATTTCTCTCGAGCAAGAAGAAAAACAAAACAAACTAAACGTTTTTTCTTTCTAAAACAAAAAAGGTCGACGAGTTGATATTGAACAAGCAATTGAATTAATAGCTAAACGTTTCCCACCTGCACGTTATCCTCAAGTTGCTTTCAAACCTATCAATAAAAAGATTGTCCTACGACAACTCCCACCTGAACGTGTACCGATTCCTCCAGCAGCTGCTCAAGTAAAGTCAAATATCGGCCGAACAAAAAACAAAGCATATTGACTGAGCGATTTCGTTTAGCTTTATCTGCCCGATGGAGTTCCAACTGAAGTTCTTGTTACGAGTGTTGTTTCATGTAATCATATTTTCGTTCAACAAATTTTGCATCCATCCTATGCCGAACTCGCACGTCTCGATAATTCAATGTCAGTTTTCTATCATCATACTGAAATGACGCCAATCTTACCTCGGCCAATTCAAAGTACATTCGAATTTATATTCTCTGATTGAGAAAAAAATAAACTAAAACATTTGTTTCGTGTAATTAGCTGGTGTTATCTGTGCTGCACCAACGCAAGCGGGTTGGTTTCGAGCGTTGATCACAGTCTACAACAGTAACGATGATATGGCAATGATCAAATTTCTTGATTACGGAGGTTATCTTTATGTGCATGCAAGTTGTCTACGTGTTCTTCGGTAAATTTCAACGAATTCGATTGACTAATAATCAAAGATATTTGTTTTTCAGACAAGATTTTATGGTTATTCCATTTCAAGCTTGCGAAGTTTATCTTGACAATGTTGTTCCAGCTGATAGTACGTTGCATTGTTTTGTTGACTGAGTATCGAAAATTACATTTCATATTTATCTAGATCAAGAAGATTTCACTTCCGAATCTATTGAATTAGTTAAATCATCTATTCTCGGCTCAACATTCAAGGCTATGATTACCGGATATCATTACGATAATACACCATTCATTCAACTCTCAAGACGAAACGATTTTGTAAAGATTCTTTATAAAAAAAAATACTCGAATTTAATCGTTCGTTTTTTTCTTTGTTAATTTAGCAACGGCTGGTTAATATTGAAATTCAAAAAGTGATTAATAATCAACAAGGTATATTGAACACAAACGAAAGCAGTTCACCACCTCAAGTACCAGCAACAAATGCTCAACCGTCGATCAATCATTTACAACAATCCGTATCGGATGTATCAACACTATCGTCAACAACTAATTCTGATAGTTAAAATATGCATTGATCTGTATTATTCTTTCGCTTAGTTCCTTTCCTGTGTTATATTCACCGGTTTTCTTTGTCTTTTTTCGTCGAAATAAGAGAAGAAACCAATTACGTGATTTTTTTCGTTTGGCGCGTGCTTTCCTTTTTTTCTTCTTCTTTCTATTGTTATTGATTGGTTTGTTGTATTCTTGTGAAGGCTGATTGTGTTTATCAATCCCTCATGATATCATTTTCTTTTCTTTTCTTTTCTTTTCTTTTCTTTTTTTCATCTATAACTTCAGTTGTTTTGTTTTGTTTTTTCTTTCTTCTTTTTGTTACATCATCAAGTTATATGTGTGTGCGTATGTCTTTGACTTCTTTCTTTTTTACAGACGTTTCGTTGCAGGAAAAAAAGAATTAAGTAAAAAAAAACTAATAACTATCTATTTGTTTGACTTGGGAACGAAATCGATCGTTTGTGTTTTGATTTTCGTTTCTCTATGGTTCTATGAACTTGCTTCACATTGTCTTATTATTTTATATTACAAAAATAGAACAACATCAAATTAATAAGAACAAACAACATCGAATCAAACAAACGAAGAAAAAAGATAAAAAGAGAGAGAGAAAAGAAAGAAAGTTGTTCGTGGTTTTATTTGTTCATATTGCTCAATTTGTATCGTATTTGGTTGGTGTATTTGAATTATTGATAATCTAGTTTTTGTTTCTTTTTGTTGAATTGTTGAGCAGTTGACTGTTAAAAAGGAGGAGAAGAAGAAGAAGAAAAACAATTTAAATTATAAACATGGATTTAGTTTAAAAAACAAATAGAATCATAGAAAATCCCACATAAAATTTGTTTCTCGCGAAAGCACCAGTTTCGAAAAGAAAATCAATCGATTTTGGTTTCTCATTGATATCAATGTCTTCAAGACTTTCATCACACAGTATTCTGTCGTTGAGGACATGTTACAGCTATAGTTGGCGGCGGTGGTGGCGGTGGTGTTGGTAATGATGGTGATGGTTTTTGACGAAGAGAACTTAATTGCGTTTGAACATGAGATTCTAAACGTTCCCACAGACGATTATTTTGTTCGGCAACAGCGGTTGCCATTAGATTAGGAAGAGTTTCGATTTGAGACTAGAATAAAGAACTTGTTGTGTTTTGTTCTCGATTATTATTGATGATATTTACTTGTAATGTCATGACACGAGAATTAAGATCTTGAAATTTTGTTTCAAGAACATTTTGATTGGATAACATTTGTGCAACAATGTCATAGACAGATGATTGCAACTGAAAAGTGAAATGAAAAATTTTATTTCAGAAGAAAAATATGATCGTACTCGAGCAATGTCAGAAACTGCATTAACATTATCGGTTAGTTTTCTTTGATCTAATTTAACTTTTCGTAAACTAGAAAATAGATCGAAGAATTGCATGAGATCATCGAAGAAACTGCTCGTTCTACCTATGAATGGCTTGAAGAAATTTTCTTTGATGTGTTCGAACTTTTGACGTATTGATATATTTAACAAGTTTCGTATATTTATAAATCAACCACGTTTCACGTAAAACATTAGCAGCAGCATTTTTTAACTAAATTTTATTTCGATTTCTTTTCTTTTCTTAAAATCAGTTGTTCTACTCGTTTAGTTAGTTGCGTATCCATCATGAAATTATGAACATGTTTTTCTGCACGAGTTAATTCGAGTTTACGCGCGAGAACAGCTACCATTGTTGCCGTACAAGATACACCCTTGAAGAAAATAACAAAAAACAATCGAAATGAAAACGAAAAATCAAACATAATAACACGTACCATTAAACCAGATGCAACACATATAGCTCGACCACAGTATGTATTCGGAACGATATCTCCATAGCCAATAGCGAGAAATGTAACAGCTATTAGCCACATTGAATTGAGAAGATTTCCATGATGTTTCGGATCATGATTGCTAGAGAATTAATTATTGAAGAAAAGATTTTCAAAAGAAGAAAATCGAAAATTTAATTTTATACCTTTCACATGCTCGTAATGTCCAACTGGCAATGATAAATAATGAAAGAATAAAAACAAGTAGAACTGTTCCAGGACATATTGTCATTAGTGTTTTAACGACAAATCTTGTATTAAATTTAATTCGATTGAATGCTCCAATACTTCTTGACGATGCATCTGAACAAACAACAGGAAACTCAACAAATCTTTTGGTTTTTTTGTTTGTTTGTCTCTAACCTGTAAATAATTTGCTATGTAAAAGCATAACACGACATATTAAATAAAGTCGAAAGAACATGGGCAATGAAAGTAAAATATCGATATAAACACGAGCTGTTTTGATTTGTGAATGGTAATCAGCTTTATTCGACATATGTGTTGTCCATTCGAATGTTATCGAACCAGGTATCGGATGAATTGCACAAACTTGAAAAAGAAAAATACTTGCGCTTATTAAATCAATATTAAAACCAAACAAAAAACTTTTGTTTACTTAATACTTCAGCACCAATTTGTAGGACACGTTGCCATGTCATTGCAATTCTCCAATCATCGAGACAATTGTCGATCATAAATAACTAGAAAACAAATTCCGTTTATTACTCTCCGAGGAACCAAACATGACATCGATTAGTTTCGATTACTTTAACTTCAAGAGCATGATAGAATATAATCATTGTAAGAAGAATTAATGTGGACAGAGTTATAAATGATTTGAGAAGCATCGAGCACCAGTTGTTCTATAAGAATGTAAACAAACAAAGGTTGACGAATGTACTTTTATTTATCTCGAAAATTTAATTGAATTTTTGCAAATTTATTAAGGCGTATTTTTCTTTTTTTTTATCTTTCAAAGACACATGTTCTGTGTGTGTGTGTGTGAATGAGTTCGACATTGACTGTCAAAAGAAAGTGTAAATCCAGTGAGTGTATGTCAAAGAAAAGGCAAATGAAGAAGAAAAAAATGATGATGATGATGATGAGGAAAACATCTATAAGACATTAGTATCTTTCTTTTTTTTTCGTCCTCTTTGTCATTCTTTTTTTTGTTCTTTCGGACTGCTTCCTACACAACAGATCATTAAAACTGATCTCTAAATTACATAGATTCAACCAAAAAAAGGAACATATAAAGAACTTCGTTGCTTTCCTTCCCTGGAATTAACAAAGATCAAGCAAGGAAAAACTCATCCAGGTGCGAAAAACGAATAGCAGATGTCGACGACATACGTATACATGTTAAAACTCGAGATAATTCTAACGAAAGAACAAAACTAAGAGACGTATTGAAGTGATGTTTGGAAGATCACTTCAATCCATTCGCTAACGAGCCACTTTTCTAATCTCTTTAATAAATACAATACATCATTTTTTATTTCCGTTAACATTTTTTTTCTTCTTCGTCTATTCGCTCTTCGATCATTATTTATATTAATACAATATGAGTATGAAAAAGAAGAAGAAGCAGCAGACGAAGAACAAGAAGAAAAAAAAACAAGACAAGAGGAATCTTCAATAGTGCCTTTTTGTTGCTCGTATTGTTTCTTTTTTTTTACCTTGTCATAAACTTTAGCCATTGTTAATTCTTGCTCAAGCACCATTAAAAAAAGACCAATCATGGCAAAGAAAAGCGCATAATCTGATGCTTTTCGACGTTTTTCGAATAGTAATTTACGTCGTCCCAATCGGTAGCATTCCTTTCTCGATGTTCGTTCAACACGTTTTGTTTCACCTGAATGAGAATGAACAAGTGTTTGACGAGATGATGTTTCATCAGGATTGGCATTATTATTATTATTTAAATTATTTGTATGACGAGAATGAATCGATTGCGCTGGAATATTAACGGCAATAGATGTTAAATCGTTTGGATTTGTAACATTGATTGTTGATGAGATAAGATGCTTTTTGTCGACATTCGATGTGGATACATTCGGTGGGATCGTTTGCGATGTATTCGACATGAAATCACCGAGTAACGAACCGTCGCATTCACTTTGACGCGAACTTTGTCGTTGTAAACGATCGGGTCGTTGTAATTGACGAAATGGGATAGCTAAAAATAAGACATAGTCAAAAAAGGAAAGCAGATAGAGAAGATAGAGAGAGGGAGAGAGAGAAAAGAAGAAAAAGAAGGCAAAGAAAAAAAGACGACAACGAAAGAAAGAATGTTGATCAATTATCCATCTTTCTTTTTCTTCTTTTTTTGGGCTCAGATTTTTTTTTCTCTCTCGTTTGCTCTCTTATTCCTCTCATCTTAGCTCTTCAGAAGCTCAATACATAAATAGATGTTTCATTAATAGCAATGAAATTTCGTTATATATGTCGTTTACAATTAGTCAACAAACTTATTGACGAGAGAGAATAGATGAGGGGAAAACTCGGAGTTGTTATTCTAATGCAAGCAAGAAAGAAATAAAGAAAGAAAAACGAGAAATAAATCAATCTTTCACGAAGTTAATCGATTTCGTAAGTATATTTATCAACATACCGCCATTATACTTCATTGATTCCAAACTAATATCTACAATAGCGTCTTCTTTTCGTCGTTTGAGATCGGCAAGTAGATTTCGTCCACCACCTGTTATACTTCCACCAGCACTGCCTGTATAATCTGTTTGTGTACCAATATCTTCGTTTCCTAACGTTCCTTCGCCACGCCAACCATTATAATTCGTATCAGATGAATGAGCACTACCATGAGATTCAATTGAACGACTAAATGTTGGATGTCCAATGAGAATTTTCGATGATGCCGTTATGGATGCCATATTTTCAGCGAGAGAAACAGCGAGCGAGAGAAATAGAAGGATTAGGCAAAGAAAAAAAAATAGTAGAAATTGATTTAGGACGTTGATAGTAAATAACAATTGTCAGTTTTACAATCGGATATTGACTTTGGATGCATTATATACCGTTCAATAAAATAATCAAGTATATACAGATATTTGTCTAAAAATAGAAAATGAGAAAATATTTGGAAAAGAGAAATTTATTTTCCTGATTTTTTGTTATCTATTAGATAGCCGAATAGACAGATAAATATATATATATAAGCATGGATAAAGTCGTAAATATAAAGTATTCTATCTGACTTTTTGATTGGTATTGAAGACAACAAGGAAAAACAGAAAAGGACATTGTAGATGATCGATAGACTAACTACAACTATCTATCGGAGAATTCGTACTCGATATGTTAAGAAAGCACGACAAATAGTTTCAGAGATACTAGAACAAAAATAGAAGAATAAGAAATTCAATATGTTTTTTTTAGTAGAAACATAAAGAAAGAAAACAATAGAATTCTATGTTGTAAAGATCTTTAGAAAAGAACAAGTAAACGAGATCAGAATGATTTATTTCTAGCTTTAAGAGAAAAGAAAAAAAAATTCAATTAAACAAATATCTTCTCGTTTTCCCATGTCTTCTCTATTACAACAAATATTCCGAATCGGATCTTTCCTTTTCTTTCTTTCTCTCTCTCCCTATCCGTGCTATTATTTCTCTCCGATCAATTTTAATATTATTTTCTATAAATCGTTCGAGTCAAGTAAATCAATCCATCAAGTGTCACTTTATCCAATCTACTAATCTAACTTATTAATCGGACTACACACTATGCTTGTCGTTTATTTTTGACTAGCTGCTTGTCTTTTCTTATTTTCTCTCTATTTAGTTGTATAAATTCATGTTAAGATGTTGATGTCTATTCGTATGTACTTATGTGAATGATGTTTACATCGTTAAACAGAATGTTGCTGTCGATCGTATTAACAGGATCAACAACAATGATGATGATGATGATGATAGTAATAATAATAATAATAAACCTAGAAATTTGACATCCAATAAATATATATTTATAGAAAGAAATGATCAATACTATATCTCTATTGTTGAATTATGTATGCGTATGCTTTTATCTATTACCTAATGTCATTGTCTTTGCTATTGTTGTTTTCTTTTCTTTGTTGGATATATTTTATATGGATCACTAGATGATTGGATCCACTACTTATGGGAGGTAGGGGGAAAAAAAGAAAAAAAAAGAAGAAAAGAAACTTTTTTATTCGCAAGTTTTTCTATGTCCTTCGTCTTGGAATATGTTGACAGAAAGCGTAGAAAGAAAAGATATATGTACGTATGTCTGTGTGCATGCAATGCGGATGTTAATTGTTGCGCCGTCGTAGCTGTGTGTTTCAGTTGAGAACAAACCGTGAATTATTAGCTGTGAGTTAGTGGTGAGAAGCCGGAAAATGTCTCATTTTTCTCAACTAACTACTGAAAGAAACAGCGAAGAAGAAAAAGAGAAGAGCGAGAAAGAGAACGAGGGAAAAAAAAAGAAAAGAATGAAAGAAAAAAAAATTGGTTTTTAAATACAAATGAGAACTTGAATGAAAACAACTCGATGAAGTCAACAAGAAGAAAACTTAAAATTAAATCAAAACCTATGATCAACAAGTCAATTTCTATATTTATGCGCGTGCGTGTATATGAATTTTGATATCAGAAAAAGATTTAATAACGGATGTTGTCTTAGCAGTTTAAAATAGAAATCGAAATATATGACGATGCATATGGGAAGTTCACATGCAAACATGCACATGCAATAGACATTGAGTGCATCATGAAGATCATATTCTAGTTACATGAGAAGAGAACTATGTGTATGTGTAATTTAGCCTTATTTTCTCTTCCTTCTTTTTTTCCTTTTACATTCCCATAATTTTTTCCTGAGCAAAAAGAAGAAGAACAAAAAAAAAAAAGAAAAAAAGTAGTAAATGCGCACAAGACTGAATAAATCGTGCAAGGCATATTCTTGGCACAAACGAGTGGCTTATCGTGTGTGAACGTTGTTATAAGCGCAAAGCAACCATCGAAGAACAAGAAAAGAAGATGAACTACAGACTTCTTTCCTTCACTGATTAGCTATGTTAGATTAAACGAAGTGCACCATACTAGTTTATACTACTGCTACAGCAACAACAACGACGACGACGATGATGATGACATTGCCTATTGTCGTCGATGACAATGTGGTTGCTTCTTAATAATGAAAGACAAGCATGCATTTTGACGACATCAGTGGAAAGAAGAAGGAGAAGAGAAAAAGAAGAAGAAGAAAAAGAAATGCCGAGAAAAAGGCAGGACAAAACGAAGGAAAACATTTATTTTATCTTGACAAATTATATCTTAAATGCGTATAAATCCTGAAAGAGAAATAATATATAAATGTTCGATTAGAAAAAAACAAGCTATTATTAAATATAAATCGACGATTTTTCTAAATTTATTACCTTAAGAAGTGTTTTTTTCCTTTCTTAATTAGAATCTTCAATGCTTTTCAGTGTGATAGATGAGATGCTAATAATTCGAGCGTGTACAAGTCTTATTGGATATTAAATGGATGAGTAAAAGGAACAGTAGTATTAGCAACTAATTTTCTTCGGAAAAAAGAAGACGAGGCGACACTAGCACTTTTAGTCTTTATAAGACCATCAAAGAATACATCATTGAAAGAGAGACGTGACAAAATAATCAAACAGGTCGCTGACTGTATGCATGGTTCTTCTTTATCGTCTTCTCGTTTTTTTTTTTGCAGTCGTTTGCTTCTTCAATTTCTTCTCTTATTCTTCTCTATCATCACCCTCAATGTTGCCGTCTTTTTTCTTCTCGTTATGCGAACAGAAACAACAACATCGACAATGTCAATCCTTCTAATGAAATAGAAAGAACGTCAATATGATATAAAAAACGAAGAAGAAGAAGGGAGAGAGAGAGAAAAAAAAAGAAATGGAAAATTTTTTTTTCTGCCTTTAAGCTTTTTGTTTAATACACATGCGTGAAATATAATCGTTTGAAAGAATTCTTTGAAAAAATAGAAGGCAAAAGAAAAGACGTCGGAGAAAAGAACAAAATAATTGTATGAAGGAGATTTAGATAAATTATAAATAATTAATTAAAGCTGATAGAATAAAGCTATTAACTTCTTTTTTTTTCTGTTTTGAAAAATCCTTTTGTTTTGACAAGTTGTTGTTTTTTTTCTTTCGAGATAAATGTGAATATATACGTATGTTATATACTTGTCAATTATATTAACAATATTGATTATCCACTTTGTTGATCATGTAAACTAAAAATAAATTAATAAATATTTCTTTTTTCGCCTTAGACATTTTGCACTTGAATAGACATTCCGAACAATCAACTTTCGAAAAGAAAAGAATAAAAGTACAAACAAAAATGATAGCTGTTTTTTTTCTCCTTCTTATCTTCATATGTTCAACAGTTTCCATTGAATATTTATAACACAGGAAAAGCAACGGTTGAACATGAAAAAGTACATTTGACAAGCGTATGTCAATAAATCTTGAGACGAAGAGGTTTTTCTTCGTTGTGTTTTTTTTATTACAATTTCTATTTACATTAATTCCACCAACATCTGTTCGATAGCTGTCTAGTCGGCGTTCGAATATAGATTTTTGTGTTGCTATTTTTTGCTTTCTTCGTGTATTCGGCCTGCTGATTTTAACCAATACAATTAATCTGTTATCAAGGCAGTAAGCTTAATGTCAGATCATCTTGAGCACGTTTTTCTCCGCCACTTACGCCATTTACTTAAATCAACAACAGTTAACTAATGAGGTCGTTTCGATTCTTTATTCAAGAGAAAAACAGAACTTATCCAGATGGAATGTTTGTTAATAGCTGTAAAATAACAACAACAACAACGAAAATAAAGCTAAAACATAATCACAAATGATTTGTATTGAGAGTCTGATCAAGAACCGAATATGATCGCTTTGTTTTTTGTTTGAATTCTATTCATCCAACTTATCCATACTATTAAGAAACAAATAGCAATTATTAGGATCAGTTTTCTTCGTCGAGAATAAATAAACAAATGAAAATACATACAGAGAATCAATGCTGCCAATTAGTGCTTTGACAAGATATTCACCATAGGAGAATTTGACATTTGCTCCTTGTTTGGACTGAACTTGTGCTAATTCCGATCGATAATCATCAATAACATCGACACGTTCCATACTTTTATCCCAATTATTGAGATAATCAACTGCTGCAGCTTCATCAGTGCAGGCAAGAAATGTAATATATGTTGAAGGTGTTCGTTCAGTACGCAAAACCTTTTCTAATTCAGGAATGTCGACTTCACCTTTAGGATTTGTTGGTACACTGAAACAATTCAAATGAAAATCCATTTTTTTAAAAATTTTCTTGTTGTGATGGATTACCCATCAGTAGCTATTAAGATTAATACATCTTTATCTGCCAAATTATCTAAACGTCGAGCTTGAAGAATTGAACGTAGAGCAGGTACGATTGGTGTTAAGCCAACTGGTGGTTTGTTGAACTCATCATGAACTGGCTTTGTATTTTTGACTTTCAAAAGAGGTGGTCGACTATAAAAAGTCAACATGCTCATACTAAAAATATATCCCGATCAAAATTGACGTCATTACTTTAAAAAATAAATATCAACACCATTAGAATCGAAAACAGCATAAATATCAATGATTATGTCTAAAATTTGACGTAGTTCATCCCAACGAGTATTCGTTGTTCCTTGAATAGACGTTCTCATTGAGCCCGAATCATCGCAGAGAACAACAACATCGAATTTTTCTAAGACATTAATTTGATTTAGCAATTGTGGAGGTATTTCGAAACGTCGAGCAAAATCTTCGAGTAGTTTTCGTTTATGATCATCATCTTGATTTGTTTCGTTTGTTTTTTCACTAGTCATTTTGATAAATAAGCCTTTCGTCTAAACATCAGTACATATATATATATATACAGCCCACACAATGACGCGTGCATATGCACTGGGCCGTAACTAATACGAAATCGTTGATATTATTCTGCCAATTAAAAATAAAATTTTAAGCAGAACAAACATTTTTTTTGTAACGAAAGTAATTATCAATAATAAACAACTCGTAAATGTTTTGTTTAAGTTAATCGTCAGACAAAAGAGAAAGAAAACATCTTTTACATGTTCTAGTTGTTGATCATGATGGCATATCATTACAAAATGTCACTTAAAAATTACTAGAAATAATAATCGGTTTTCCATAGTTCAAACATTATCCAATTGTCGTAAAAAATAATCGATTATTATGTTTTCTCTTGTGACAGAACAAAAAAAATAACAAAAGTTAATGTTCTAAGGAAATATGTCGATATTTAATACGTTTATTTTTCTTCCCTTTGAGATATTAATCAATACTCTCAATTATCAAACAGATGTCTATATTTATCTATCGAATAGATTGACGTCATCGTTTAAATTCAATGAAAATCTATTTTCGTTTTATTTTTTTGTCCATCAGTTAAATAGAAAAAAAACAGCAAAACTTAAAAGAAATCTATACAAATGAATAGCTAAGCAAAGAAAACAACAAGAGAACCATTAATAAGTGAATAAGTGATACTTTTTGAAGTATAAGCCCGTATATGTATAAATATAAACAAGGAATTGCATTTATTTCTTTTCCTTCATTTAAAAATCATCGTGATAGGAGTCGGATGATGGTGGATATGAACGATTCGTGCCGAATGTAATAAAGAGTCGTCGAAGTATTAGAAATGATAGTATCAAACAGCAGACAAAGATCAGCATGCTTAGAAAATTATTATTTGATGTCGTTTGATGTGGAACTGAATGATGAATAGGCGTATGAATTTCGGTGTTAATTAATGGAATTTCAGGAGTTGGATCTGGTGAAGAAGATTCTGCCGATTCAGCGACGATTTCTTTCTTTTCTTCTTGTTCTTCGGGTTTAGTTTCAGTTTTCTGCAAATAAAATTCAATTTTAGTTTAAACATCAATCGGATACAGAAAAATCTACTTTAACAAAATTAATTTGATTGCCTAATTCTTTGGCTTCTTTCTGTGCTTCAACGGATTTATCGGTTAATGGTAATAAGATTTCACTATTTGCTGCACCACATTTTGGACACACATATGTTAGTGATCTAAATCAAAGACTAAACTATTCAAATATTTTCAACAAAAGTTTAAAAAAAAACCTTTTCGCAAGAATTCGTCGTTCATCGGGTGTATAATCAAGTGAACCTAGAGCACCTTCACCTGGCGTTTCCATGAAACCAATAATAGCCAACAAAGCCGTTCGTACACCCCACGTTGGCGTCCATGTTTCAGCATGATGACCTGATATTGACAAGCAAATTTTTTCATTGGTTTTAAATCGTCCACTTTCCTAAATCAACGAACGATTTTCATTAATTTTTGTTTTTCATTTCTAAACAATTACTGTTAGCAAAATAATCGATGGAGGTTTCATAGGATATTCAACAGGAAATAAAATTCGACCGTGATAGATTCCGTGTTCGAATTCAGTCGATATAGGACCACGAATGGTAAAATGCCATTCGAAAAGATTATCCTAATTTGAGTCAATAAGAAAAATATCTATAATCGAAATAGTATTTACTTCAACCGGCTGACAATAGTAGAGTTCAGTTGGATTTTTCATTTCGACAGCTTCACGCATTAATCGTTTCACCGCTATAAAATTAATATTTTACAAAAAAAAAAGAACAATGACGAAATATTGAACTAGTAAACATACAAGTGCTACGAGTGTTGTATAAAGCAGTTGGCGGCTGTTCTGCCGAATTAGATAATGATGCCATTGCCATGATGATTTACGAATCTGAAGAAAAACTATTAAATCAATGTGTGTTTTACCGATGTAGAAATAAATTTTGAGTAGCTCGAGTATATGATCGATAGAAAAATTGATCATTAAGGACAAAATCGTTTTATATTTATTTATTAACTAAGACAAAACGACTGAAAATGAAATAATTGACGTGGTAGCAACTTGATCGTAGTCCATATTTTATACATTCTTCTATGTCGAGCCAATAGGAAAAAATAATCTATCGATTACATTGAATAGATGTCATGCTATTCTTTGATAGAATCCACTCGTATACCAAAGAAATACTTGAGTGTTGAATTGAATCCGATATAAATCTACTTTCGAGTTCCATCAGACGTCAATTTTATTTTTCTCAATCGAAATGAATCGATTGATGTTTTATTAATTTTGCTGTCTGTCAACTTCCATTATTATGCTTATGAATTTCTTTTTCTTCTCAATTCATTGCCACATTTTTTAAAACAATGTCTCAGAAATAAAATTGTCACTTGAGTTT
>Ga0209952_1001066_pt1 | contig 25360 bp, 19 predicted proteins | sample ThiBiot_750_biof_2_FD_183951 | JGI IMG/M metagenome (GOLD analysis project Ga0209952, IMG submission 183951) | Wastewater bioreactor microbial communities from Cape Town, South Africa - Thiocy_cont_750_biof (SPAdes) | ecosystem: Engineered > Bioreactor > Thiocyanate-remediating >...
GCGCCGACCGTCGTGGCCAACTGGAATGGCTTCTATCTCGGCGGCAACTTCGGCTCGGGCACCGCGCGCGACCGCAGCTCGATCGTCGGCGGCGGGGCCGTCAACACGTTCAATCTCGCGGCCGATGGCTACAACGGCGGCGTGCAGGCCGGCTACAACTGGCAGACCGGCAGCACCGTATTCGGCATCGAGACCGACATTCAGGGCGCCTCGCTGGAAGACAACAAGACCTGCTTCAATTGCGGCCCTGGTGGTCTGGCGATCAACTCGAAGCTGCCGTGGTTCGGCACGGTGCGCGGCCGCCTCGGCTACGCGGTCGGTCCGTCGCTGTTTTACGCCACCGGCGGTTTCGCCTATGGCGGCGTGAAGACGGCCTTCAACGGCGTCAGCACCTCGGAGACCCTCACCGGCTGGACCGTCGGCGCCGGCATCGAAACGCCGTTCACGCTGCTCGGACTGTTCGGCCCGAACTGGACGTCGAAGACCGAATATCTCTACGTCGATCTCGGTCGTTCCACCATCGGCGGCGGTCCGGTGACATTCTCGACCGACGTGCAGCAGCACATCTTCCGTACCGGACTGAACTACCACTTCAACGCTCCGGTGGTCGCGAAGTACTGATCGCGGCGACAACGTAAAAAACATCGAAGCCCCGGCGGGTTTTATCCGCCGGGGCTTTTTCTTTGCCGTAGCTTGAAGAGCGTGGATCCCCGTGACGAGCACGGGCATGACGAAAGAACTTTGCTCCTCCGCTTACCCTTCGCCCCTGAAAAACAACGGGCCGGATTTGCTTGATTGCAAACCCGGCCCGGCCTTCGCGTCACTTCAACTGAAGCGAACTGGATGAGTTACTCGGTATAGGGCTTTCCGACGATGTCCCAGTCCTTGCCGTTGAACACCGAGATGTAGAGCGTCTTGATCGGCGTGTAGTTATCCGGCGTGAACGAGTAAGTGATGCCGTCCAGCATGTAGGGCGAATGGAAGCCGTTCAGGCTGGCAGCCTGCTTCAGCACGTTCTCGCGGGTGAGATTGTCGCCGCAGCGGCGCAGGATCTCCGCCATGGTGACCGCCTGGCCGTAACCGGCGAAAGCGATGGTGTTGTCGGGATCGACATTCGGCAGATACTTCTGACGAAACGCCTCGAACTCCTTCACCTCGGGATCGTTCGCAAACTGCGGCACCCCGACTTCCTTGGCATAGCGGATGGCGACGATGCCCTTGGCGTTCTCGAGACCGGCGGCGTGCAAAATCGAGCGACCGGTCGATCCTGCCGACAGCAGGTGCAGCGGCTTCCAGCCGAGTTCGGCGATCTTGCGAATGGTCTGCGACGTCGCCTTGCCGGTGGTGATGTTGTAGAAAACATTGGCGCCCGACTTCGACAGGTTGATGATCTGCGAATCGATCGTCGGATCGGTCAGATCGTAGGTCGCCTCCGCGATCACCTTCGCCTTGCCGCCGGCCTTGGCCAGTTCATCCTTGAAGGGCCCGAGGAAGTCTCGGCCGAAGTCGTCGTTCTGGTAAAGGATGCCGACCTTGGCATCTGGCTTCACGCTCAGCACGTACTTGGCGAGGATGCGTGCTTCCGTCGGATAGAGCGGCAACCCTGCCATCGTCCATTTGAACTGCTTCGGATTGTTCCACTTCGACGCGCCGGTGTTGAGCAGAAGCTGCGGCACGCCCTTGCTGTTGAGATACTTATGCACGGCGGTCTGCGGCGCGGTGCCGAGCGAACCAAACAGCGCCAGCACTTCTTCCTGCTCTACCAGCTTTCGGGTCTGCTCGACCGCCTTCGGCGCCGAGTAGGCGTCGTCCGCCGTGAAGAACTTGATCTTACGGCCGTTGATGCCGCCCTTCTCGTTCAGCATCTGGAAATAGGCCTCGCCGACGCGGCCAAGCACGCCATAGAGCGATCCCGGCCCCGAATGCGGCACCGTCTGGCCAAGTTTGATCTCGGTATCGCTGGCGCCGGGGCTGTATTTCTTGTCGGCGGCGAAGGCCTGGGTGGCGACAAGCAGCGCGGCCCCCGCAACAACGGCATGCGGCAATCGAAACGGTGAACGTCGATCCATGGTCTGACAATCTCCCCATCGTTTTTAGTTAATCGTTTAAGTAGGAGAAACGTAGCACACTCCGTCACCAACACAACCTGATCGCGCGCACCGTGTCGCTGCACGCGATGCGGCCTATATACGCATCATGCGTCCGCAAGAGCTTCTCGCCCCAACAGCATCCGGCCTTCGTTGCAGGCTCGGCGATTTTTACGTCGATCCGGTGCGGCCGGTGGAGCGCGCCCTGATCACCCACGCCCACTCCGATCACGCCCGCCCCGGCCACGGCACGGTGCTGGCGACGCAGGAAACGCTCGACATGATGCGGCTGCGCTATGGCGACAATTTCGCCGGCCGCACGCAGGCTATCCGCTACGGCGAAACTCTTCAGCTCGACGACGTCAGCGTCAGCTTTCACCCGGCCGGTCATGTGCTGGGGTCGGCGCAGATCGCGATGACCTGCAACGGCCTGCGTATCGTCGCCTCCGGCGACTACAAGGACGCGCCGGACCCAACCTGCACACCATTCGAGGTGGTGTCGTGCGATGTCTTCATCACCGAAGCCACGTTCGGCCTGCCGGTGTTCCGGCATCCTGACGCCGCGCATGAAGTGCGGAAGCTGTTGGATTCGGTTCGGCTGTTTCCGGAGCGCGCGCACCTGGTCGGCGCCTATTCGCTCGGCAAGGCGCAACGCGTCATCGCACTGCTGCGCGCTGCGGGCCATGACGCGCCGATCTATCTGCACGGCGCGATGGAGCCGATCACGCGCTACTATGAAAGCCGTGGAATCGCGCTCGGCGATCTGCGCCCGGTGAAAGACATGAAGAAGGCGGAGCTTGCCGGCACCGTCACGCTGGCGCCGCCGTCGGCCACTTCGGATTTATGGACCCGGCGTTTCCCCGACCCGGTCACCGCCTTCGCCTCAGGCTGGATGCGGATTCGTGCCCGCGCACGACAACGCGGCGTCGAACTGCCGCTGGTGATTTCCGATCACGCCGATTGGGACGGCCTCACCGCAACCATCAAAGCCACCAGCGCCGGCGAAATCTGGGTCACGCATGGCGAGGAAGACGCGTTGGTGCATTGGTGCAAGACGCAAGGCCTTGCCGCGCGGCCGTTGGCGCTGGTCGGCTACGGCGAGGAAGACGAAGGCGCGTCGACCTCCGCCGAGGGCGCCGCATGAACCGCTTCGCCGAATTGCTCGATCGCCTCAGTTACGAGCCCGGCCGCAACAACAAGCTGCGGCTAATTACGCAGTATTTTCGCGAGGTGCCCGATCCCGATCGCGGCTATGCGCTCGCCGCACTCACCGGGGCGTTGTCGTTCAAGCACGCCAAGCCCGGATTGATCCGCGAACTGATCGCCGCGCGCGTCGATCCCGAACTGTTCGCGCTGTCTTACGACTACGTCGGCGATCTGTCGGAGACGGTTGCGTTGATGTGGCCCAAGACGTCGGCTTCATCCTCGGTCGAAACGCTCCCCATCCCCGACCCCTCCCCACCACGCGCTGCGCTCGCGGAGGGAGGGGAGGAAGTTGCCGCAACGCCGTCTGCTCCCCTCCCCCCGCCCTTGCGGCGGGGAGAGGTCAGCGGTGGGGGGCCGCTGCCGGATGCAGGACAAGGCCATAACAAACCACCGCCTCCCACTCTCACCGAAGTCGTCACCACACTCGCAACGCTCGGCAAGACCGAACTACCGGCGCAACTGACGCGCTGGCTCGACGAACTCGACGAGACCGGGCGCTGGGCCTTGCTCAAGCTCGTCACCGGCGCGATGCGGATCGGCGTCTCGGCACGGTTGGCGAAGACCGCCGCCGCCGCACTCGGCGACAAGGACCCGCACGACGTCGAACTGATCTGGCCGGGCTTGAGCCCGCCCTATCTCGAGCTGTTCGCATGGCTCGAAGGCCGCGCCGACAAGCCGGCTAATCGCGACGCAGCGCCGTTCCGCCCGGTGATGCTGGCGCACGCCATCGAAACGAACGATTTCGCCGCGCTCGACGCTCGCGACTTTATCGCCGAGTGGAAATGGGACGGCATCCGCGTGCAGGCCGTCAGCGGCCGTGACGACGACGGCAACGTCATCGCGCGACTCTATTCGCGCACCGGCGAGGACATCTCGAAAAGTTTTCCCGATCTGCTGCCGTCGCTGCATCTCTCCGGTGCCATCGACGGTGAACTGTTGGTGCTGCGCGAGGGCCGCGTGCAGTCGTTCAACGTCCTGCAACAACGGCTCAACCGCAAAAGCGTGACACCGAAGCTGACGAAGGAATTTCCGATCCACCTGCGCGCCTACGATCTGCTCGCGGATGGTGAAGCCGACCTGCGCCTGCTGCCGTTTGTCGAGCGGCGCACGCGGCTGGAAGCGTTCGTCGCGAAGCTCGACGATCTGCGCGTCGATCTCTCGCCGGTGGTGCCGTTCGACGGTTGGGCGATCATTACTGCCGCGCGTGCCGATCCGGCGGCGTTTGGCGCTGGCGACGATGCGGAAGCCGTCGAAGGCGTGATGCTGAAGCGGCGCGACGCGGTCTATCTGCCCGGCCGCCCCAAAGGCCAATGGTGGAAGTGGAAACGCGATCCGCACATCATCGACGCCGTGCTGATGTACGCGCAGCGCGGCCACGGCAAACGTTCGTCGTACTATTCGGACTACACTTTCGGCGTCTGGACCGAGGGCAGCGACGGCGACCAACTGGTGCCGGTGGGCAAAGCCTATTTCGGCTTCACCGACGAGGAACTGCTGCAAATCGACCGCTTCGTCCGCCGCAACACCACGGAAAAATTCGGCCCCGTGCGCCATGTGGTGCACGAGCCGGGTCAGGGACTGGTGCTAGAAGTCGCCTTCGAAGGATTGCAGCGCTCGACGCGGCACAAGTCCGGCGTCGCCATGCGCTTCCCCCGCATCAGCCGGCTGCGCTGGGACAAGCCGCCGCGCGAGGCCGACCGGCTGGAGACGCTGGAACGGATGCTGAAGACGGATGTGGAAGCGTCGCCCCATTGACGCCGCCGCATTGGTTCCCCATTTGCGACGCGATATAATCGTGGGAATCAGTCCCACCGGAGACCCAGGATGCCGAACGAGACTCGAGAGCTGCCGGCGCGCAACGACGGCCTGTATCGCTTTCTCGGCGGATCGCCGCTCGGCGTCGCGTTCCGGTTGGTGATGTTGTCGATCCTGGTCGGCGTCGTGCTGGCGGCAATCGGCTTCGATCCATGGAATATCGTCCACTCGATCCGCCTGCTGTTCATTCGCATCTGGGATCTCGGCTTCGACGCCGTCAACGGGCTGTGGCGCTACTTCCTGCTCGGCGCGGTGATCGTGATTCCGATCTGGCTGATCGCACGTCTCGTCAACGCGCCGCGCGGACGCTGAACGACGACAGCATCCCATGACATTCGCCGATCACGCCACGCGGCGGGTAGATAACCGCCGCGTGTTTGTCATCGCCGGCCCGGCGATGCTCGCCAACCTCACCACGCCGCTGCTCGGCGTGGTCTCCACCGGAGCTATCGGCCAACTCGGCGACGCTGCGCTATTGGGCGGCGTCGCGCTGGCTTCAGTGGCGTTCGATTGCGTATTCTGGCTGTTCGGCTTTCTCCGCATGGCGACGGTCGCCTTCACCGCGCAGGCGCTCGGCGCGGACGACCGCATCGAAATCCGCGCGGTATTAATTCGCGCGCTGCTGCTTGCCGCCCTCATCGGCGCGCTATTGATCGTGCTGCGCGCGCCGCTGGCGTCGCTGATCTTCTCCGCGATGGGCGGCAGCGAGGCGGTGACCGCCGCCGCCACCAGCTATTTCCACATCCGGTTGTGGTCGGCGGCCTTCATGCTGGGCAACTACGTCATTCTCGGCTGGCTGGTGGGACAGGCGCGTACCGGCATCGCACTGGCGATCCAGGTCGGCATCAACCTGCTCAACATGATGCTGACCATGGTGTTCGTGCTGATGCTCAACTGGGGCATCGCGGGCGCGGCCATCGCCACAGTAATCGCGGAGACCACCGGATTCGCCAGCGGTCTCGTGATCGCGCGCATTCTGCTCGGACCGAACTACCATGTCCCTCGCACACTGTTGTTCGATCGCGCCCGCTGGCTGCGGATGCTCGCGGTCAACCGCGACATCATGATCCGCACCGCGGCGCTGATCGGCGCGTTCCTGTTCTTCACCGCGCAGGGCGCGCGCGCCGGCGATCGCGTGCTCGCCGCCAATGCGGTGCTCTACAATTTCCTGATGATCGGCTCGTTCTTCCTCGACGGTCTTGCGAACGCCGCCGAGCAACTCTGCGGCCAGACCTTCGGCGCCCGCGATCGCGCCCAGTTCGCGCGCGCGGTACGGCTCGTACTCGGGTGGAGTGTGGCCTTCGGCGTCGCCGTGTCGCTGATCTTCATCGTGGCCGGCAATCACCTGATCGACATCATCACCACCAGCCCCGATGTACGGCTCGCCGCGCGCGAATTCATGCTATTGGCCGCGCTGGCGCCGGCATGCGGCGTACTGGCTTATTGCTTCGACGGCGTGTTCATCGGCGCGTCGTGGGCACGCGACATGCGCAACCTGATGGTGACGGCCTTCGTTACCTACATCGTAGTCTGGTATGCGCTGACACCGTGGGGCAACGCCGGATTATGGACCGCGTTCCTTGTCTTCCTGTTGGCACGCGGGCTGTTACAGGCGATGCGTTATCCGGCACTAGTACGTGCAACCTTCAAACCGGCCAGTCTTCCGCAGTGATGGCTGCCGCGTCGGCACCGACGATTTCCGACAGTGAATCGTGCCCGGTGCGCAGCAACGTCGCGACCAGATCGCTCTTGATGCTGTCGATCAGGCTGAGTCCTTTATAAATCAGTGCGGAATAAAGCTGGATCAGGCTGGCGCCGGCGCGGATTTTGGTCAGCGCCGCGCCGCCGCCGTCGATGCCGCCGACGCCGATCAGCGGAAACGCGCCCTCGGCGCGCACATAGGTCTCCGCTACCATGCGGGTCGACAGCCGAAACAGCGGCCGTCCCGACAGCCCGCCCTGCTCCTTGGCGCGCGACGTCTCGCGCAAGGTCTCGGGCCGCGCCAGCGTCGTATTGCCGACGATCATGCCATCGACGCGCCGCGAGCGCGCGATATGCACTACATCGTCGAGTTCGCCGAGCGACAGGTCCGGCGCGATCTTCAGCAGCACCGGCGTGTCGCCGGCATTCTGCTGCACGCGCTCGCGCGTGTCGATCACACGCGCCAGCAGATCGTCGAGCGCGTCGGCCTGTTGCAGGTTACGCAGGCCCGGTGTGTTGGGCGACGACACGTTGATGGTGAAATAGCTCGCCACCGGCGCGAAGGTTTCGATCAGCCGCACATAATCTTCAGTGCGATCCTGCGAATCCTTGTTGGCGCCGAGATTGACGCCGACGATGCCCGGCTGCTGCGCGCGGCCGGCAAGCCGCCGCAACACCACCTCGGCGCCATCGTTGTTGAAGCCCATCCGGTTGATCACCGCCTCGTCGCGCTCCAAGCGAAACAGACGTGGGCGCGGATTGCCGCCTTGCGGGCGCGGCGTCACCGAACCGATTTCGACGAAGCCGAAGCCCAGCCGCAGCAGCGCGTCCGGCACCTCGGCGCTCTTGTCGAACCCCGCGGCAAGGCCGATCGGATTGCGGAAGTTAAGCCCGAATGCCCGCACCGCCAGCTTCGGATCGTCAGTGCGCGGCCGCATCGGCGGCAGGATGCGCAGGCCCGAGATCGCCATGCGGTGTGCGTCTTCCGGATCGAACAGCCGCAGCAGCGGCAGCGAGAACGTGTCGAAGGCGCGCATCACGAGGACAGCTCCGGAATGTCATGGCCGCCATCGGCGCGCACCGGCAGATCGTACACCGCCGTGACCGCGCCGAGATCGAGCGCTTCATAAAGATGGGGAAACAGGTCGCCGTTGCGCGACGGCTCCCAACGCAACGCGTCGCCGAGCGCATCCGCATCGACCGCGATCAGGAACAGCCCGGTCTGTCCGGCGAAGTGCTTGCGCGCGGTCTCCGCCAGTTGCGCGGCGGTCGAGAAATGGATGAAACCGTCACGCTTGTCGTCGGCGCTGCCGTCATAAACGCCCCGGCGCTCGGCCTCGCGCCATGCCGAAGCAGGGCAAATCTTGTAGATGGCACGCACCCGCAGCCTTCCTGCTAAAGCATGATCCCCGAAAAGTGGAAGCCGGTTTTCGGCAAAGATCATGCTCAAATAAAAATAAACGACGGGTCTGATTCAACGCAGTTGGGTCAGACCCTAGTTGTTGAGTTCCCTCAGGAATTCTCGATCCCCGGGCCGGGCGCTCAATTGTGGCGTCCGACCGTATCGGCGCCCCCGGCGGACTTCAAGAGCCGCAACCGGCTGCGGCCGATTGCGGAAAAGTTCGAGATCAGGTAATAATTCCTAGTTTCATTTTCCGATTTCGCCTTCGTCCTTGCCCGGCCAAAGCCACGGACCCACGATGCTGACCCATCACCAAATCTGGACCGCTCTCGACCGCCTTGCCGAGCACGCCGGTCTGTCACCCTCGGGGCTTGCCAAGCGCGCGGGGCTGGACCCCACCACGTTCAACAAATCCAAACGCGTCACCAATGACGGCCGCGAGCGCTGGCCGTCGACGGAATCGGTCGCCAAGGCGCTGGCCGCCACCAACACCGCGATCGATACCTTCGTGCAACTGATCGAGGACACCGCGCGCGGCACGCCATCGGTGCCGCTGCTCGGCTTCGCGGAGGCCGGCTCCGGCGGGTATTTCGATGACGGCGGCTTTCCGGTCGGCAAGGGCTGGGACGAGGTCGGGCTTCCCGCCGTCAGCGACAAACACGCTTACGCGCTGGAAATCTCCGGAGACTCGATGAAGCCCGCTTATCGCGATGGCGACGTCATCATCGTCTCGCCCGGCACCCCGATCCGGCGCGGCGACCGCGTGGTGGTAAAAACCCGCGACGGCGAGGTGATGGTGAAGGAACTGAAGCGGCGCACCGCCAAGACGCTGGAGTTGCAATCGCTGAACCCCGCGCATCCGCACCGCACGCTATCGCCGGACGATGTCGAATGGATCGCGCGCATCGTGTGGGCGAGTCAGTAGTTTTTTGCTCTCGACGGTTGCCACGGACGGCTTCGAAGACTACAGCCGGGGCGACCACTCTTATCGACAGCGGATTTCCCAAAATGATCGCCGGACTGCCAATGATCGACGTGGCGTGGCTTGCCGTTGCGCTGCTGATCGCGGGCGGCTGCACCGGGTTCCTCGCCGGCCTGTTCGGCGTCGGCGGCGGCGCCGTGCTGGTGCCGGCGCTTTATGAACTGTTCCGCATCGTCGGCGTGCCTGACGGCGCACGTATGCCGCTGTGCGTGGGCACATCGCTGGCCATCATCATTCCCACCTCGATCCGCTCCTATTATGCGCATCGGGCGACCAGCGCGGTCGACACCAGCGTGCTGCGCAATTGGGCGGTGCCGGTGGTTCTCGGCGTGGTGTTCGGCAGCCTCATCGCACGTTACGCACCGGCGCAACTGTTCAAGATCGTGTTCGTGGTGATCGCGGGCATTTCCGCTATCCGATTGCTGTTCGGCAAGGACAGTTGGCGGTTCGCCGACGAAATGCCGAAAGGCCTGTTCCTGCGCGCTTACGGCGTGGTGATCGGCGTGCTGTCGACGCTGATGGGGATCGGCGGCGGCCAGTTGTCAAATCTGTTCATGACGTTCTACGGCCGCCCGATCCATCAGGCGATCGCGACATCGTCCGGATTGGGCGTTCTGATTTCGATTCCCGGCGCCATCGGCTACATCTACGCGGGCTGGCCGGCCGCCGCCGCCAATCCCGATGTCCTTGCGCTGCAATTGCCCTTCGCGCTCGGCTACGTTTCGCTGATCGCGACCATCATCGTGGCGCCGACCAGCGTGCTGACCGCACCGCTCGGCGTCAAGCTGGCGCACGCCTTGCCGAAACGCGCGTTGGAAATTGCATTCGGCATCTTCCTGCTCGTGGTCTGCTCGCGCTTCTTCGTCAGCCTGTTCTGACCGCGTCACAGAAGTTAACTGAACAGCCTCCGCTCACGCGCTGCGCGACAGCGCGCCGTCGATCATCGCCACCGCGTTGCTGACACCGTAGACCGCGACGAAGGAGCCGAAGCGCGGGCCCTTCTCCTGGCCAAGCAGCACCTGATAGAGCATGTTGAACCACTCCAGCGACACGCCGGGGCGGCCGTCCTTGCCGGTCTTCTTGTGATCGAGGAACGGCTCGCGACGGCCGATCTCGTAGACCACGTTCTGGATATCCTCGGCGCTGGCGTCGTCTGGAAGCTGCGATAGCGCATCGCGCAAATCATTCAATGCGGCACGCTCGCCATCGCTCGGTGCCCGGAACTGCTTCGCCGGCGCCACAAAGTCGCGATAGTAATTGATCGCGTAGCCGACCAGCGCGTCGAGCGCGGGATGGGTCTGCGGCGTCACGCCGGGACGATAACGCCCGATGAAGCCCCACAGCGTCTCGGCATTCTCGGCGTTGGACGACGACACCAGCGTCAGCAGCAACTGGAACGTCACCGGCATATCCGCCTTCGGCGGCTTGCCGGCATGGATGTGCCAGACCGGATTGCTCAGGCGCTGCTTCATATCCTGTCGCGCGTAGCCGTCGAGGAATTGCTGATAGTCATCGACGTTGCGCGGGATCACATCGAAATAGAGTCGCTTCGCCGCCTTCGGCTCGCGATACATGAACAGCGACAGCGATTCCGGCGAGGCGTAGCGCAGCCATTCGTCGATGGTGAGCCCGTTGCCCTTCGACTTCGAAATCTTCTGGCCCTTGTCGTCGAGGAACAGTTCGTAGTTGAAGCCCGCCGGCGGCGTGCCGCCGAGCGCCGTGCAGATCTTGCCCGACAGCTTCACCGAATCGATCAGGTCCTTGCCGGCCATTTCGTAATCGACACCGAGCGCGGTCCAGCGCATCGCCCAGTCAGCCTTCCATTGGCATTTCACTGCGCCGCCGGTCACCGTGGTTTCGACTTCTTCCTTGGTGTCGGGATCGACGTAGGTGACTGTACCCGCCCCGACGTCCCGGCGGATCATCGGCACCTGCAAAACAACGCCGGTGGTCTTGCTGATCGGCAGAAACGGTGAGTAAGTTGCGCGACGATCCGGACCGAGCGTCGGCAGGATCACGTCCATCACCTTGTCATAGACCGCGAGCATCTTCAGCAGGGTCGCGTCGAAACGGCCCGACGTGTAGTAATCGGTCGACGAAGCGAATTCATAATCGAAGCCGAAATGATCGAGAAACGCGCGCAGCCGTGCGTTGTTGGCAGCACCGAATGATGGATACTCATTCGAAAATGGATCAGGAATCCGCGTCAATGGCTTACCGAGATGCGACGCCAGCATCTCCTTGTTCGGCACATTGTCCGGCACCTTGCGCAGGCCGTCCATGTCGTCGGAGAACGCCAGCAGCCGCGTCTTGATCTTGTCCTCGGTCAGCACGCGGAAGGCATGGCGCACCATGGTGGTGCGCGCCACCTCGCCGAAGGTGCCGATGTGCGGCAGGCCGGAAGGGCCGTAGCCGGTTTCGAACAGCACCTCGTCCTTCGGCTTTGTTTTCAGCCGCGCCACGATCTGCTTCGCCTGTTCGAACGGCCAGGCGTTGGATTGTTCGGCAAGCGCGCGCAGATCTGACGCGGTCAGTTCATTCGACATTCAATTGCTCCACGCGACATGAGGCATCGGGCCTCACGCGCGACCTTCGATCGTATCAAAACGGATTGACGGGAAAATACCGCAGCCACAGATCGGTATAGCGGCCTTTTTCCCAAATGCGAAACAGCGCCCAGTTCAGGGCCTGCCGCAGCACGTCGTTGCCTTTCTTGACAGCGATGCCGACGCCCTCGCCGAAATACCGGCTCTCGATGAAGGGGCCGCCGCTGAAGGCGCAGCAGTTCTCGGAATCGGCCCCGTTGATCCAGAACGCCAACGAGATGGCATCGCCGAAAATCAGTTCGACCTCGCTTTGTTTCAGCGCCTGCCGCAACGCTTCGTCGTTCGGATAGGTGTGCAGTTCGGCGCCGGTGAACATCGCCTTCAGATAGGCCTCGTGCGAGGAGCCGGCGACCACGCCCACCTTCTTGCCGTCGAGGGTTTCCGGCCGCACCACCGCCGACACGTCATCGCGCCGTGCCACGAACCGCGCCGGGGTCCGGTAATACAGGTCGCTGAAATCGACCCGCTTGCGCAACTCCGGCGTCACGCTCAGCGAGGCGATGATGGCGTCGCCGCGGTTGCTGGCGATAGCGTCGAGCAAGGTATCGAAGCGCCGCATCTGGATCGTGCAGGTGACCTTGATCTCGTCGCAGATCAACCGCGCCAGATCGACGTTGAAGCCGGCCGGATTGCCGTCGGGACCGGTGAAGTTGAACGGCGGGTAGTCGGTCTCGGTCATGAAACGGATCACGGTCAGGCGCGACAGATCGGGCCGGTCCGGCCGCCGCCGCGGGTCCCAGAACCCCGGCACGGCCTGCGACACGCCCGATGGCGCCGTCGCGCCCTGCGCCCGCGCGACATCCGCCGGCGCGCCAAGGCCGACCAGCCATCCCAACATGGCCGCAGCAATCCAGCCGCCCAAACCGCGTGGAACCATGAATCCGTTGAAGCGCTGCTCTATCTGTGGTTGCATTGCGTGGGACTTCCGCGTCGGGCGAACTTATAGACCATCCCGCGACAGACGCGAGTGCCGTTTGCGGTGTGGGGACGTCGCGTGGCCGCTGGGGACCATGTTGGGCGCGCCGGCGGGGAACCGGCGTGGCCGTTAAAAGATCGACACGGGGAGCCATCACGCCGGCTACCGGATTTTTTGGCGCGCATGTACGGAATGCGGCACGACAACGGCGACCAAGAGCATCACGCACCTGACGCCGCCCACGCCGCGCCCGAACTCGATTGCCTGCGCGACTATGTCGCTCCGGACCTGTTGGAGGCGGCCCGCGAACGCAGCCGGCTGATCGGAATCGGTGCCGATCGCGTCCTGATCCAGTGGGGCGTCCTCGACGAAACCAGTTACCTGTCACACCTGGCGGCTCATACTGGCGTGCGGATCGACGCACCGTCGGATACCCTGCGTAGCGACATCCCACTACGCAGTGAGCATTTTCCACGCGTCGCTCAGCACGGCCTGCTGCCGCTGCGCCGTGACGGAGAATATCTGCTTGGAATTGCTCCGCGCATTCTGACGGCGCGATGGCTGAGCCGCTTCGCGCTCAAATCACCGGATGTGATCAAGCGACTCCGTCTGCTGCCTGCCGCGCAACTGAACCAGGCCTTACTGGTGCGGGCACACGCCTCACTGGCTTACGCCGCATCCGAGGGACTCAATCAGCGCTTCCCAGGATTGACCGCCGCACCCTCCGCGTTGCGACATCGCCCGCCGTGGCGCTTCCGACTCCGCCACGCGGGTTTCGTGGCCGCGATAACAAGCCTGCTCATGCTGCCGCGACTGACACTTATCCATGTCGTCAGCAGCCTGCTCGCGATCTGGTTTCTCGCGTTCAGCGTCACGCGGATCGCAGGAGCGCTAATCCCGCAACCGCGGGGCAGCGCATCGTCGCCTCCACGGGACGAGGAATTACCGGTCTACACCATCATCGCCGCGCTCTATCACGAGGCGGCCTCGGTCGGCCAACTGCTTCAAGCCATCACCGCGCTGGATTATCCGAAAGAGAAGCTCGACGTCATCCTGGTGGTCGAGCCGGACGATCATGACACCCGCGCCGCCATTGCGCGGTGGGGACCACCGCCGACGTTCCAGGTGTTGATCGCCCCCGCCTCTCTGCCGCGCACCAAGCCGAAAGCCCTGAACTGGGCGCTGCCGTTCGCACGCGGCAGTTTCGTGACCATCTACGACGCCGAGGATATCCCGGAGCCGAACCAGCTTCGCGCCGCGCTCGAAGCATTCCGCACCCACGGCACGCGAACCGCGTGCGTTCAGGCAAGCCTTTGCATCAACAATCCAGCCGATAGCTGGCTGTCCTGCATGTTCGCGGCGGAATACGCTGGACAGTTCGACATATTTCTGCCCGGCCTCGCCGTGCTGGGCCTGCCGCTGCCGCTCGGCGGCTCCTCGAATCATTTCCGCATCGCCGCCCTGCGCGACATCGGCGGATGGGATGCCTATAACGTCACCGAAGATGCCGATCTCGGATTCCGGCTAGCCCGCGCCGGCTATCGCGCCACGACGTTTGCCTCGACCACCTTCGAGGAGGCGCCCGCCCGATTCGACGGCTGGCTACGCCAGCGCTCGCGCTGGATGAAAGGCTGGATGCAAACCTGGGGTGTGCATATGCGCGCGCCACGCCGACTCTGGCGGGAGGTCGGCCCCAAGGGAATCCTGTCGCTCAACCTTTTGATCGGCGGCAATGTCCTGACGGCGCTCGCCGCCCCAATCCTGCTGCTCGAACTCGCCATCTATCTCGGCCTCCGCGCCGCCATGGATCAGCCTATTTCTCTGTTCACCGGCCCGCTGATGGAACTGCATGTCGTGGCAATCGCCGCCGGCTATGCGTCCACCGTGTTGGTTGGTCTGATGGGACTGGCGCGGCGCGGGCAACTGCGTCGGAGTTGGGTGCTGATACTCTCACCCCGATCTATTGGGCGCTACTATCGGTCGCTGCATGGCGCGCGATGTATCAGCTCTTCAAGGAGCCCTATCGTTGGGAAAAGACCGAGCATGGCTTGGCGGCCCAGCGGCAAACGGCCGTGCCGCGCCGGGAAGGGCCGCATCTGGCACATGCCTGGGCGCGGGTCGCCCCGAGCCGGCGCCGTGACGATCGCTTCAAAGATAGCGTTTGAGGTCGGCGGCGGCGGCTTCCGGCGTCTGTTTCAGGTTGAACGGCGCGACGAAGTTGCCCTTCTTATCCATCAGATAGATCAACGCCGTGTGGTCCATGGTGTAGTCGCTGCCGTCCTTGGACGGAACCTTCTTCGCGTAGACACGAAATTCGGTGAGGACTTTGCTGATCGTCGCCGGATCGCCGGTCAGCCCCTTCAGGTGCGGATCGAAACTGCCAAGGTAGTTCTTCATCACCTCGGCGGTGTCGCGCTCCGGGTCGACCGAAATGAAGTAGGCGTTGACCCGATCGGCATCCTTGCCCATCGCTCGCAGCACCTCCGACATCTCGAACAGCGAGGTCGGGCAGACATCGGGGCAATGGGTGTAGCCGAAGAAAATGATGGTCGGCCGACCTTGCAGGCTTTTCTCGGTGACGGTTTGGCCGAATTGATCGGTAAGCCGGAAGGCACCGCCGATCGGCGCGGGCTTGGCCACGCCACCGAGTCCTCCTGCCAGCCACAGCACCACCAGCAAGCCAATCGCAAGGCTGCCGGCAAAAGCCGCGAAAATCACCAGCGGTCGGGTCGCACGATCGGTCATCGAAGTTCCCTTACCCAAACAATCCGGACAAACATCCGTGCCGGATTCGCTGACATCCCGGCGACCTGATCGCCAGCCGGTCAACGGGTTCCTGATAGAGGGTGGGGTGCGGCGGAGCAAGCCTCGCACGATATCGGGCGTTCACGTCATGCTGAACGTGGGGAACCAGCGCGCCGTCCCAACGCTGCGACGGAGCGCCTCAGCGATACGCCGCCTCGGCATTCATCAGATAACAAGGCCGGTACATGCTCTGAAGCTGGGCGCCGCGCAGGAAGATCATGTGCCGGGTCAGCCCGCCGTGTCGCGCGATCCAGCGCTGCACCCGCATCGGGTACATCGCGTAGAGCATCCGCGTCGCCTCGCGATTGGTGACGACGCGGCCGCGGGCGCCGACATCCCACGCCGCATGGAAGCCGAGCGTCGCGCGTGAGGTCACGCAAATCCGGTTTGAGGGCACCGCGCCGAGGATGATGGTGCAAGCCGAAGCGCAGAGCCCATCGATCACCACCTGCTCGCCGGAACTGCGCAGCGACTCGTATCGATCGACGTAGGTTCCGATCCGACCGCCCCGATCCTCGGCGATCCGCACCGCCGCGTGACTTGCCGCGATCCCCGCCAGCAGAACGACAGCCGCGAGCAGCCCCGTTGCGATCTTCATGTCCCGGCCCCAACGTCGAAGCGATTGTGGTTATTGGCGCGAACCTTCGCGATCAGCACCGTGTTGCGAGACGACGTTTTTGTCCAGACGGGAACGCGGTTACGCACCAAATTCAACCTCGGTGTTGCGCGCGAGATGCAGTCATCGCGGACGCGCAGCGTTGCGCAATTTCGTAAACAGTCTGTGTCACGAGGGCTGTTGACCGCTCATCAGCCAACGGGCTTTGATCGTTCCAGTGGAGGAACCAACGATGGCATTTGATGCGGACGTAATCGTCGTCGGCGCGGGACTGGCGGGACTGGTCGCAGCGACGGAAATCGCCGACGCCGGCAAGCGCGTCATCGTGGTGGATCAGGAAGGCGAACAAAGTCTCGGCGGTCAGGCATTCTGGTCGTTCGGCGGCCTGTTCCTGGTGGACTCACCCGAACAGCGGCGGCTCGGCATCAAGGACAGCATCGATCTGGCGATGCAGGACTGGATGGGCACCGCCGGCTTCGATCGTCCGGAAGATTACTGGCCGCGGCGTTGGGCCGAAGCCTATGTCGCCTTTGCGGCGGGCGAAAAGCGCGACTGGCTGCGCGCCATGGGCCATCGCATCTTCCCTATCGTCGGCTGGGCCGAACGCGGCGGCTATGACGCCATGGGCCACGGCAATTCGGTGCCGCGCTTTCATGTGACCTGGGGCACCGGCCCCGGCATCGTCGAGCCGTTCGAGCGACGCGCGCGGGAGGCGCAAGCGAGCGGCAAGCTGGAATTCCGCTTCCGCCACCGCGTCGATGCCCTCACCTCGACGAATGGAGCCATCGACGGCGTGCGCGGCGTGATCCTTGAGCCAACCACCGTGGAACGCGGCGTCTCCAGTTCCCGCACCGTCGCCGGCGAGTTCGCCTTGAAGGCACAGGCGGTGATCGTTGCCTCCGGGGGCATTGGCGGCAATCACGACCTTGTCCGCAAGAACTGGCCGCGCCGGTTCGGCGCGCCGCCGAAGCGGTTGATCTCCGGCGTTCCGGAGCACGTCGACGGCCGCATGATCGAAATCACCGAAGCCGCCGGCGCGCGGCTGATCAACCGCGACCGCATGTGGCACTATGTTGAGGGCATCGAGAACTGGAGCCCGATCTGGCCGCGCCACGGCATCCGTATCCTGCCCGGTCCGTCGTCGATGTGGTTCGACGCCACCGGCAAACGCCTGCCGGCGCCGCTATTCCCCGGTTCCGACACGCTCGGCCAGCTCGAATACATCATGTCCACCGGCTACGATTATTCGTGGTTCGTGCTGACCCAGAGCATCATCAAGAAGGAATTCGCGCTGTCGGGCTCCGAGCAGAACCCCGACCTCACCGGCAAGAGCTGGCGCATGACCATCAAGCGCGCCACCAACAAGGGTGCGCCCGCGCCGGTGGAAGCCTTCAAGCAGCACGGCGTCGATTTCATCGTCCGCGACAACCTCGATGATCTTGTGAGCGCAATGAATACGCTGAGCGGCGACAACCTGCTGCGTATCGATGATATCCGCACGCAGATCGAGGCGCGCGACCGCGAGATCGCCAATCCCTTCGCCAAGGATGCGCAGATCATCAACCTGCACAACGCGCGGCGCTACATCGGCGACAAGCTGATCCGCACCGCCAAGCCGCATCGCATCCTCGATCCCACGCATGGCCCGCTGATCGCGGTGCGGCTCAACATCCTGACGCGCAAGACGCTCGGCGGCTTCGAGACCGATCTCGACGCGCAAGTGTTCGACGCCAACGGCAAGATCATCCCCGGTCTTTATGCGGTCGGGGAAGCGGCGGGTTTTGGCGGTGGCGGAATGCATGGCTATCGCGCGCTGGAAGGCACGTTCCTCGGCGGCTGCCTTTTCTCCGGCCGCAATGCCGGCCGCGCCGCCGCAAAGGCGGTGGGATAAATATTCTCTCGTCATCGCGAGCGAAACGAAGCAGGCCGGAAAGCTATGAGGCAAGAACCGGATTGCTTCGTCGCTCACGCTTCTCGCAATGACGACGACGATCTCTGCATTTTCCTCGCGTTGATGACTTGCGAGGTAATCGATCGGTCGCGCGCGAGCACCGATACTGGCGTCATTGAAGAGGTCAGCAACAGGAGCCCCCCATGACCGACGCCAAGACAATCGCCGCCCGCTACATCGAACTGTGGAACGAGCGCAATCCGCAACGCCGCCGCGACCTGCTCGCCGGCAACTGGACCAACGATGCCCGCTATGTCGATCCGCTGATGGCCGGCGACGGCCATGACGGCATCGACGCGCTGGTCGCTGGTGTGCAGCAGCGCTTCCCGGATTTCCGCTTCGCCTTGATCGGCGAGCCCAACGGCTACGGCGATCACGTTCGCTTCTCGTGGGGCCTGGGCCCTGACGGCGTCGACGCCCCGATCAAGGGTACGGATTTCGCGGTGCTGAATAGCGGCCGCATCCGCAACATCACCGGCTTCCTCGATCAGGTGCCGGCGGGGTCGTAACTTCCCCCTTGTCATGCCCGCGCACAGCCGTTCAAAGAACGGCGTCGCTTTGCTCGCCTATGTCGCGGGCATCCACGTCTTATTCGGTTCGGCTGCAAAGACGTGGATGGCCGGGACGAGCCCGGCCATGACGCAACCCTATTGAAGTTTCACACTCTCCTAAACGGCAGAGCCGGGCCTTCGAGTTTACGCAGGCCCGGTTCGCGCCGCTCCAGCCACCAGCCGTATTGCTTCGGCCAATCGCCGAACACTTCGCCGTTGGCTTCGGTGAGTGCGAGCCGCGCGTGTTGCGGCCAATTCGGATCGAACAATGCTTCGCGGCCGATGCCGATCAAGTCCGCCTGGCCTTGCACCAGCACATCCTCTGCCTGCTGCGGATGCAGAATGAGGCCCACCGCCATGGTGGCAATCCCTGCCTCGCGCCGGATCGCATCGGCAAACGGCACCTGAAAGCTGTAACCGCGCGGAATCCGTGCCGCCGTCGCTGAGCCCATCAATCCGCCCGACGAGCAATCGATGACATCAGCCCCACGCGCCTTGGCTTCGCGCGCAAACGCAATCGAGTCCTCGATCTGCACGCCGCCGTCGATGCCATCGACCGAGGAGACGCGCACCGAGAGTGGCTTGTCCGCCGGCCATGCTGCGCGCACCGTCTCGATGATCTCCAGCGGATGGCGCATACGGCCGGCGCGATCACCGCCATAAGCGTCGTCGCGCTTGTTGGAAAGCGGCGACAGAAACTCGTGCAGCAGATAGCCGTGCGCACAATGCACCTCGAGAAACTCGAAACCGGCGGCGGCCGCACGCAAGGTCGCCAGCCGCCACGCTTCGCGCAGCGTTTTCATATCGTCGATGGTGAGCGCGTGCGGCATCAGCCAACCGTCTTCCATCGGAATCGCGCTCGGCGCCGCGATCTGCCACGGCATGTCGCCACGCGCGCGATCCTCGGCGGTCAACGCGGCGTTTCCATACCATGGCCGCTGCATACTGGCCTTGCGCCCCGCATGAGCCAATTGAATTGCTGGCACCGAACCCTGACCGCGCACGAAATCAGCGATGCGCGCCAAGGCGGCCTGCTGCGCGTCGTTCCACAACCCGAGATCACCGTGGGTGATGCGGCCTTCGGGAACCACCGCGCTGGCCTCCGCCATGACGACGCCGGCGCCGCCCTGCGCAAACTTGCCGAGATGGACGAAATGCCAATCGTTGGCGACGCCGTCGATGGCGGAATACTGGCACATCGGCGAGATGACGATGCGGTTGGGAAAGGTGACGCCACGCAGCGTCAACGGCTGAAACAGATGAGGTAACGACATCGGATCCTTTGCTCTTGCTTGTTGTCTTGTGAGATGTCGCCCGTTGCGGCGACGGGCTCTTTATCCTCTGAGGAAATTTTCGATGGAGGTGGCGAGCGCCACCGGCGTCTCATCCATGGGGTAATGACCGGCGTTGGCCATCACCTCGAGTTCGGCATTAGGATACCAAGTGAGATAGGTCGCCTTCATCACATCGGCATTCAGGGCCGGATCGTTAGCGCCGACGATAACTTTCACCGGCGTCGTCTTGCCTTCAACCTCGGTGTGGAAGTCGGTCTTGGCCCAGGCTTGCAGGTAAGCCGCGAACGCTGCGCGGTCGGAGGTTTCTTCGGAATAGCGTGCGACGTGATCGATCCAGCGCTTCGACAGCCGGCTGCCGGTGGTGAAATCGATAATGCCGCGGCGATTGTCGAGGCTGGCCGCCGCGCCGTCGAACAGCGCCCAGCCATCCGGATCGAACGGCACGCCTGACGCCGGCACCGGCGTCACCGCCACCAGTTTGCGCACGCGCTTTGGCGCATCAGCCAGCACGCGCTGCACCGCCATGCCGCCCATCGAGTGGCCGACCAGGCTGAATTCGGTCCAGCCAAGCTCATCGGCCAGCGCGCGAGCGTCGGCGGAAATTTCCGCCATCGTGTAATTGCCGGTGATCTTTCGCGACAGGCCGTAGCCGCGATAGGCCACGACGGCATAAGTGAATTCGTCAAGGCTGAGTGCATCGCGCATCGGACGAAACGTGGTGTGATCGCCGAACCAGCCGTGCAGCACGATCACTTTGTGCGCGCCGCTTCCCATGATTTCATGTCCGATCGTCATGACCGCGTCTCCCTTCGTCGGCAACCGTTGTTTCATGGCGATGCGGAATGCCGTCAACCCGCAGTCGCTGTTTGCGATTCAGTTCATCTGCACCAAAGCCAGGTCAATGCCGCACGACGAGCTATGACGACGCGGATGCTCTCGCGGCCGCCGCCGGCGCGCGCGCAGCCGACCCCGGCGTGAATGCGATCTCCTGATAGTCCCTCGCGGCGACGTCATTAATGATGCTGACGAATTTGGGTGTCCCACCATTGTAGACGATATAGCGGATCGTCCCCGCCTCGTGGCCGGCGACATTTGAGTTATAGCCGGTGAACCAGCCCTGGGCTTTGCGCAACAGCATGATCTCATACATCTTGACGACATGCGCGGCCCATCGGGCCTGCGCTTCGCTTGTCGCGTCGGCGCGGGTGTAACCGCGATCCCACATATATTGCAGCAAATCCATGCACCAGTTGACGCCGTTCTCGATGCCGCGCGGAAAATTCGTCGACGCGGATGCGCTCTGCGGACCCGTCGGCATCAACAGATTCGGGAAACCGTGGACCAGCATCCCGAGGAATGTGGACGGCCCATGTTTCCATTTGTCGGCCAGCCTCTCGCCGCCGATGCCCCGAATGTCGATCTGATCGTAAGCGCCGGTGATGGCATCGAACCCGGTGGCGTAGACGATGATATCGAATTCATAGTCATGCTCGGTGGTCCGAAGACCCTTCTCGGTGACGCGAACCAGCGGCGTCCCGCTGACATCCACGAGTTGCACGTTGTCGCGATTGTAAGCCTCAAAGTATTTGGTCTCCAGCGGCAGGCGCTGCACGCCAAAGCCGTGATCTTTCGGGATAAGCTTTTCCGCGACCTTGGGATCCTTGACGCGGCGGCGAATGCGGTCGGCGATGTACTCCGACAGTTCGGCATTGGCCGCTTCGTCCATGAATATCTCGCGGAAATTCGACAGCCAGATGCCAAAGCCGGGCTCGTCGTAGAGCTTGTCCCACAGCTTCAACCGTTCTTCGCGCGGCACGTCATAGAAGCCGCGCGGATCGGGTTCGTGGACGAAACCGCCCGGCGTACGGGCGCAGGTTGCGAAGATCTCGTCATAGTGCGCGCGAATGTCGGCCATCTCTGCATCCGAGATCGGGCTGTTATTGAGCGGCGCGCTCCAGTTCGGGCGGCGCTGAAACACGGTGAGTTCGCCGACCTTGTCGGCGATTTCGCCGATCAACTGGATGGCGGTCGCGCCGGTGCCGATGACGGCAACTTTCTTCCCGGCAAGGTCCACCGGCTCACGCGGCCAATAATAGGTGTGGAACGAGCGTCCCTTAAAATCCTCGATCCCTTCGAGACGCGGCAGCGTCGGCGCCGACAACAGGCCGATCGCCAGCACCACGAAACGACAGGTCAACTCGCGGCCGTCGCTCACCTTCACGTGCCAGAGGTCGCGAGCTTCATCGAACCGCATCGCCTCGACCTTGCAGTTGAACTGCATGTGCTTGCGCAGGTCGAACTTGTCGGCAACGTAGTTCAGATAGCGCAAATTCTCGGGCTGGGCGGAAAATCGCTCCTTCCAGTGCCATTCGTCGAGCAACTCGCGCGAGAACGAGAAGCCATAAGTGTAGCTTTCGGAATCGAAGCGGCAGCCGGGATAGCGATTCCAATACCAGGTGCCGCCGAGATCGGTCGCTGAATCCAGCACGGTCGCATCGATGCCGAGATCGACCAGTCGCTTGATCTGGTAGATCCCCGCCACGCCGGCGCCGATCACAATGACCTCGTAATGGCTTTTGGCTTCCGTCATCGTTTCCATCCGTTGTTCTTGCTGTGTCCCAACCGCGTCCCCCCGGGGGAGTCTGAACAGGTCCACACGATAATTCAATGTGCCAGTGTGACCCGTTTCGAGCCCATCCAGACGGGTCAGGCATCATTTCGAGCAAGAATCCGGCTGCCGCCACGGTCGAAGCGGCGCGATAAGCCACTGTCCCGAGCGGAATTCTGGCAGCGACCGCGACCTCTCACCCACTGGCGCCCCCCTCGGGAGTCGGGCGAAATACAGGTTCATTGCCGGCTTGAACTTTCTTCCGGCATCGGGCGACCAACAACGAGGCATGTCATGCCTTGCGATGAGAAGGACGAGCATGGTTCGGATTGTTGCGGCGGTCGCATTCGCTGCGGTGTCGGTGATTGTCTCAAGCGGTGGTCCGGCACGCGCCGCCGACCTGGTGTGGCAGGTCGAAAATCCCTTCCGCTTTTTCAAGAACGCCGCGTCCTTCGCGATGTATGAGCGCGGCTACCCGGTCGCACGCGATGCCGCGTCTCCGCCGAACGACGTGGTGTGGCGGACCGAGCGCCGCCTCAACGATCCCGATTGCAAGACTGCAACGGATTTCGACACTTGCGCGGCAACGGCGCGCAGACGTTACGAGGCATCACGGCTGGGTTGGGCGGCACAGACCGTGGATGCAGTGTGCTACGACAGCCGGCAGGGCCGCTACTTGCAGACCTGTGACCGGCGCTACTCGTGGGGGACCGTGAAGGAGGACTACATCCTCCCCGAGGCCCACACTGTCATCGTCAAACTGGCGCCGGCGCATCTCGCAGCCGCCGCGCGGGGCGAATGCACATGGACATGGTTGCCACGCAAGCCGGGTGGCAAGAGCGAGACTCGAAAAGACGTCTGCGTCACACCGCTGAAGATTCCGCGGGTGCCATTTTCGCTCGATCCAGCCGCATCGGGCGTTGCGGTACAGGTCGTGCTGCCGGATGGCCGCACGCTGTCGGAGCAGATCGTCGTCGAAGACCGCCTGATCGTCGCACTCGGCGATTCGTTTGCGTCCGGCGAGAGCAATCCCGATCGCCCGGTGACCTTCAGCGCCGCGCGTGAGATGGTCTACGATCCGGTGCTGGCGCGCGAGGACGTTGCCAGCCGCGCCATCGGAAAGCCGGCGCAAAAACAAGCCATCGCACCGCACGGCAGTTTCGATTTCAAGCAATTGCCGCGCCGTGCGCTGGAAGACGAACGCACCGGCGTGTTCTATCCGCTGAGTTCGAAGCAGTTCGAAACGGCATTCAACGCGGCCGGTCCGAAATGGCTCAGCCCCGATTGCCACCGCTCACAATACGGCTATCCGTTTCGCGTCGGCTTGCAGCTTGCGCTGGAAAACCCGCACCGCTCGGTGACGCTGCTGAGCTTCGCTTGCACCGGCTCCGAAGTCACCGAAGGACTGTTCCTCGACAAGAAGGCGCGCGAGGGCTCGGCGCACGCGACGGTGCGCGCGCAGCTCGACCAATTGTCGGACATGCTGTGCCGCGGTCCCAAAACGGTGCGCGCGACTTATCAGTTACCGATCTACGAGAGCGGCAGCACGCGGATCGTCAACGACACCGTGACGAAATCCTGGTGCGCGCCGAACGCGCGGAAGCGGCCGATCGATACCGTGCTGCTCTCGATCGGCGGCAACGATGTCGGATTCTCGGCGCTGATGCTTTACGCGATGACCGAAAGCGCCGGCGATCTCGCGCCGATCGCGGGGCTGCTTGGCCAGCAGATCCGGTATTCGCCGCAGATTGCGCGGGTCTATCTCGAACAACTCGACGAACGCATGAAGGCGGTGCGCGACGCGCTGCGCGACGGCTTTGGCGTGCCTCCCGCGCGGGTGCTGCAAACCGCTTACGAGCCGATCCAGTTCGACGAGACCGGCGCGCTGTGCGGCGCGCAGCCGACGCTCGGCCTCGACGTCCACAAGAAGCTGTCGCTGTCACGCGAACGGCTCGGCGAAACGGTGAACTTCCTTCAGGATTTTTTCGCGCGCACCGCCTGCATCACCCATGGCGGACGCGGCTGCCCGGCGCTCGCCACCGGCGCGGGGACGGGCTTCCAGCTCATCACCGACCATCAGCCGGAGTTCGCCCGGCGCGGCATCTGCGCCCGTGACCCGCGCAACGCGCAAGCGGACGGCGCGGCGATGGCGATGCCGCGCCGCTGGGTCGGAGCCGAGGATTTTGCGCCCTATTCGCCGGCGGCCTATCTGCCCTATGCCCACCGCTGGCGGCTGTTCCGCACGCCGAACGACGCCTTCCTCACCGCCAACGTGCATTCGCCGGGGTTCTCGCTGTTCGACATTCTTCAACCGGTCTATGCGGCGATGTATAGCGGCGCGGTCCACCCGACCGCCGAAGGCCACGCCATCGTCGCCGACCATGTGGTGCGGCACGTCCGAACGCTAATGGGCAAGCCGACGCAGAAGGAGTGAGCGCGCCTGCGGCGTCCAAACCCGGATAGCAGACCGCTTTTTTAGAGAATTGAAGCTGGAGCGGGCGAAGGGAATCGAACCCTCGTATGCAGCTTGGGAAGCTGCCGTTCTACCATTGAACTACGCCCGCGATCAGGTTCCGTCTCTGATTTAGCCGAGACGGCGCGGCAGGCCAAGCCCCGTCATCCAGCGAACGGCACAATTCACCGCGATGGACGCGGCGATCAGCGCGAAGACTCCTACGATGCCAAGACTCTTACGCCAAAGAGCGGCGATCGGCCGCTGCCTCCGCCGAATCCCATTTGGTCCAGACCACCGTCGCCGTACACAGCAATCCGAGCACGATCATCGACAGCGCCGCCAGTACGAAGAACGCATGGCTTGG
>Ga0209952_1001077_pt1 | contig 25231 bp, 27 predicted proteins | sample ThiBiot_750_biof_2_FD_183951 | JGI IMG/M metagenome (GOLD analysis project Ga0209952, IMG submission 183951) | Wastewater bioreactor microbial communities from Cape Town, South Africa - Thiocy_cont_750_biof (SPAdes) | ecosystem: Engineered > Bioreactor > Thiocyanate-remediating >...
AACGCTATTCTATTGCCTCTTTTTAGAGGGCTCCGGAGAGATGGCCGAGTGGTCGAAGGCGCTCCCCTGCTAAGGGAGTATAGGCTCAAAAGGCTTATCGAGGGTTCGAATCCCTCTCTCTCCGCCAATCGTTGTATAAAAACTCCGTCCTAGCTCGTTATTTTTATTTACCCACCTTTAAACCCCCCATCTTATTTGGCGATTAGCTAACACAATTTGCCTCGTGACGCGGGGCGAGACGGTCGAAGCCAAGCCGAGCTCAGGCATCCTTCCAAAGCAGCTTTCGCGGAGAGTAAGCGATTTTCGCCTTCGCTGCGTTGTTCGACGCGCCTGTCAGGCGCGTGTGGTAGTAGACTGCTCCGTCCCCGGCGACCCTCTGAGCTTCCTCGATGCTCCTGCGGCCGGGCTCCGGCGCATCCACCCAGCTCGCGAATGCTTGTTTCCAGTGCGCTCCACCACCATGCCAAAGTAAAAACCCAGCCTCAGGGAAGCCCCGCAGGCCTCAGAGCAGGTATTGGTCATGCCTAACCCCACTCCCTTGTTCAGGGGAAAACGTGATGTGGATTTACATAAATCTGACGTAGAATCTTTGTACGATACGCAGGGCTGGGTGTTGTCAATTCAAACTTTCAGCCAAAAGATTCAAAAGCAGGCCGCAATCGCGTTCATGCGGCATACCTTTTGAGGGACATAGGGCGTGGCTGACCCACAATGCATCTCGTTCGAAGAGTTCATGAAGGCGCGCGTGCTTGCGACTGTAGATCATAGGGAGGAAGTTGGTACGCAGAAAAATGACGTTTCCGGATTGGCAGAACGTCAAGAGTCAATACTGACTCTCGTTGCGTCCTGGATTGGCCCAGAACGTCTCCTGCCGCTGCGCAACGCCATCCATACGGGTAGCCCCGTCGCCACCTCGGCGCTTGGATTAATTGACATCTACATTCGTGAAACCTGCGAGCAATTGATTGAGCGCGCCAAGGTTGATAAATCACGCGCCAACTGGAAAGAACTCAATTGTATCGCAAATCTGGCTACATATTTTGCGATGGCAGGTCAGGACCGTCCTCGCATGGCCAATGCATATTACTTTCTAGCGAAGGCGCGTCGAGAGCTCGGTGACGATTCTAGCGTAATTGAATTCTATTCCCTATCAATCAAAAGTGCTCAAGGTCTGCTCGGTTCGAAGGCGATTGTGGGTAATCTTGCGATAATCATAGACGCCGTCACTCTTTCCAGCCAGAACTGCTTGATCAGCCCCAGCAACCGTTGATTCTCCCGCTGCCGCGTAGAGACTGGCGTTGCACGCCAGGCATAGTAGCCGCTGGGATGCACTTTCATCATGCGGCACATGCCTCGCACTGAATGCTGGGCTTCATGGGTCTTGATGAATGCGTACCTTACCGGGATTCCCTGGCAAAGTACGCCGCAGCCTTTTTTAGGATGTCGCGTTCCTCGGTTACACGCTTCAACTCGGCCTTGGGTTCACGCAATTCAGCCTGCTGCCTCTGCGTTTCACAGCGCGCCGGTTCCGCCTGACTGTACTTTTTTACCCACTTATACAAACTGTGCTGGGACACTCCCAGCCGCGCGGATACCCCTGCCACTGAATAATGCCGCTCGGTAATCTGCTTCACCGCTTCAATCTTGAACTCTTTCCCATAACGCTTACTGCTCACGACACCTCCTGATGACACTTTGGTTTAAGGCTCTCCAGTGTCTACTGCATCAGGTGCGATTCAGGTGCTGCTGACCCATCAACTCTCGTCATATACAATTTTCGAGCATAACTCTACCTGTAACTTCTTACAGCTATAACATATATAGCAGTTGTAGTTAAATGGCTCAGGTAGAGCCAAGAGTTGGAATTTTCCATTTAGATCGGGATTTCTTGGGCACGCCAATCCAATAGTTACCTTAGCTTTTAACCGGAGATGCGGGAAGACTAAATTACTTATGGAAGCCATCCGTACACCTGCGTCCATCACGTTTTCCGTCTGGAAGGCCCTTTTTCTGCGTGAAGCCGTCAACCGTTTGCGGACGGGTCGTGCAGCCTGGCTGTGGCTGTTGCTTGAGCCAGTGATTCATATCGTTTCCATGATGGTCATCTTCACCATCATCCGCATGCGTGTGGTGGGGGGTATCGACGTTGCCGTCTGGCTAATGGTCGGGATGCTGGGTTTTTTTATGTTCAATCGTACGGCTACTCGATCCATGAATGCGATAACCGCCAACCGGGCGCTTTTTACCTATCGTCAAGTTAAGCCAGTAGATACTGTCCTAGTGCGTGTCAGCCTTGAAGGCTTTTTGATGATACTGATCGCCACTATTCTTCTCTGTGGCGCCGGTTTGTTCGGACTTGGCATTATTCCCGTCGACCCCATGGCAGTGCTGGAGGCTTTTTTTGGATTGTGGCTGGTAGGAGTAGGGTTCGGTCTAATGGCCTCGGTCGTGACCGAGCTTGTTCCTGAAGCTGGCAAGATCATCGAGTTTCTCTCGAAGCCCGTTTATTTTCTCTCCGGTGCCATCTTTCCTATTGCCGTCGTACCCCCACCTTACCGTGAGTGGCTCATCCTTAACCCGGTAGCCCACGGGTTAGAAGCCGTCCGGCTGGGATTCGCGCCCCATTATCATGCCATTCCCGAACTCAGCGTCGCCTATCTTTACGGGTTCGCCCTTGCGTCCATATTCCTCGGGTTGGCTTTGCATTACCGCTTTGCAACAAAATTGATCACACAATGATCATCGTTGATGACGTCCATAAACGTTACCAAACCGAACACGGCCCCGGCAAGTGGGTGTTGCAGGGTGTGTCTTTAATCATTCCGCCCAAGGTCAGCGTGGGTCTGGTCGGCCGCAATGGCGCGGGAAAATCCACCTTATTGCGTTTGATCGGGGGAGTCGACCATCCAAACCGGGGTCGTATAGAGCGCGGCTGCCGCGTTTCCTGGCCCATGGGCTTCGGCGGCGGTCTGCAAGGTTCGCTCACAGGACGGCAAAATACCAAATTTGTATGCCGCATCCATGGCCATGAGAACGATATTTCTCATCGAATAGCTTACATCCAGGATTTCTCAGAACTGGGTGAAGCCTTTGATGAACCCGTGCGAACTTATTCGTCCGGCATGCGATCCCGTTTGCAGTTTGCGCTCTCGCTGGCGGTCGATTTCGATATCTACATATCGGACGAAGTCACCGCCGCGGGCGATGCTGCCTTCAGGGCAAAAGCAGCGGCAGCTTTCACGAAGTTGGTCAATCGCGCCAGTCTAATCATGGTGTCGCACGGCGAAGGCACTCTCAGGCAATTCTGCACTGCAGGCATTTGGCTCGATGCGGGCCGGGCCCATTGGTTCGACAAAATTGATGATGCACTCAAGGCTTACAAGGAAAGTCTACCCACATGATCGATCGTATCAAACAAACGCGGCTGGCCACTTGGGCCCGAGGCTGGCTTGTTCCCACCCTGTTGCGGCGCCGTACCTTCGGCACCGCCTTCGTTACCTCACTGTTGGCGGTGCTCTACTTCGGCTTCATCGCATCGGACCGATACGTGTCCGAAGCTCACATCATCATTCAGCATACTGATTTAGGCACAGACAATAGTATAAACCTGAGCAGCCTCCTGGGGACCAGTGGTGCCAGCCGGACTGATCAGTTGTTTTTGCGCGACCATCTGCTCTCTATCGACATGCTGAAAAAACTTGATGCCAAGCTGAACCTGCGGACTCACTACAGTGACTGGCATCATGATCCCGTCTCGCGCATGTGGTTTGAAGATGCCTCGATGGAATGGTTCCACAGTTACTATCGCTCTCGGGTCAGTGTGGAACTTGACGACTACAACGGCATTCTGGTGATCAAGGCCCAGGCCTACGATTCCGAAACAGCCCATGCAATCGCTACGATGCTAGTGAAAGAGGGTGAGCATTTCATGAATGCAATGTCTCATGAGCTTGCCCGGGAACAGGTGGCCTTTCTTGAAAAACAAGTGGCGAGCATGAGCGAGCGTACTCTGCAGGCGCGTCAGGTTGTAGTGCAATACCAGAACCAGGAAGGACTGGCTTCCCCTCAAGAGACGGCGGAAAACTTCGCTAGCATCATCAATCGGCTTGAAGGCCAGCGCACAGACCTGCAAACCCGCCGTGCCACCATGTTGGGTTATTTGATGCCCGATAACTCAAATATCATTGATCTCAATCTTCAAATTGCCGCAGTTGAAAAACAGATCATTCGGGAACAGAGGCGATTGGCATCCCCCGATGGGAAAACACTGAATCGCACCGTAGAGGAATTCCAGCGGCTGCAAATGAATGCCGAGTTCGTTCAGGATGTCTATAAAACCACCCTGGTCGCTCTGGAAAAAGGAAGAGTCGAGGCTACGCGTACGCTGAAGAAAGTTTCGATACTGCAAAGCCCCAGCGAACCCCAGTACCCGCTTGAACCCCGCCGCATATATAACATCATCGTTTTTGTATTGAGCACACTACTAATTGCCGGCATCGTGCATCTGCTCGCCGCCATCATCCGCGACCACAAGGACTGAGCCCATGATATGGCCGCCATTCGTATTTCCGAGAATCGATCACTCGCTAACCTGCAACAGTTCCGAAGTTCCTAACATGGGAATAAGCGGCGTGCTATCAAGTACATATGCCTTTGGGATGGTTCTCTTGCTCGTTCCCCTCACGCTGACTGCGCAAATCACCACTAATGACCCCTTAGGGATGGGTCGGATCCTGAACCCGTCGCCTATGGGGCAGAATTTCACAACAACAAGTCCCATGGGCGCTACACGACCAGCACCCAATGTGCCTCCAGCTACTACGCAACCAGCACCCAATGCGCCTCCAGCCGCTTTCACAACCCAGAAGCCCACTGGAGCTGTGGAGCCCGCTCCAGAAATTCGCACTCAGCCGCCCCAATTCTTTGACTACTCGGCCAACTTAAAAAGCGACGTTTTTGGTGCCAATCTTTTTACCGGCGCCTTCGCCCGTGAGGGCGCCACCCAGTTCAATCCCAATTATGCCGTAGCCGTGGGTGATAAGATCCAGACCCGCTTCTGGGGGGCTTTTGAATACGATTCGCTACTCACTGTTGATCCCAAGGGCAACATCTTCCTACCCCATATAGGCCCGGTTCAGGTCCTGGGCATACGCAACCAAGATCTTCAGCGCGTAATCGAATCCGCCGTCGCCAGCGTTTTTCGCACCAATGTCAACAGCTATGCCAGCCTGGCCGCCGCCCAACCGGTACGTATATTCGTCGGTGGCTTCGTTAATCGCCCTGGCCTCTATAGCGGCACCAGCATGGACAGCCTGCTGCACTACCTTGATCAAGCTGGTGGTATCGATCCTGAACGAGGATCTTTCCTCAACGTACAGGTCAAGCGCGGCAGTCAGATTCGTGCCACCCTCAACTTTTATGATTTTCTGCTGGAAGGTAGCATGCCACTCATCCAACTGGCTGATGGCGACGTTATCTTCGTTGCCCCGCGCCAGAACACCGTCAAGGTCAGCGGCTTGGCGGGAAATGCCAAGCGTTTCGAATTCAACGACACTGCACGCAGCGTGGGTGACATCATCAGGATTGCCAAACCAGGCGCGCAGGCTACACATGTGCGGATAACGCGCAACACAGGCACCGTCAAGAATACCGAATACTATCCGCTGGCCGATGCTCCACATGCAAGGCTGAAAAATGGCGATGAAATCGAATTCACCGCCGATAAAAAACCGGGCACGATCACCGTGCGCGTAGAGGGTGAACATGAAAGCGTCCAGGAATACGTGTTGCCCTATGGGGCCAGGCTGGGCGATCTCATTCAACAAATCGAGCTTTCCAGCCGGTCCGATATCACCAGCCTCCAGCTCTATCGCCTGAGCGTGAAAGAACGGCAAAAACAAATGCTGCAAGCTTCACTTAAAAGTCTCGAAGCCGCCGTTCTCACGGCGCGTTCCGGAACCGCCGAAGAAGCGCGGTTGCGTACAGACGAGGCTGCGCTCATCCTGCAGTGGGTGGAACGGGCCAAACAGATCGATCCATCTGGCCAGGTAGTCATAGCCAAGGCTGCCAGCCGCGGTGAACTACTACTGGAGAACGGCGATATCCTGCGCATCTCCGCAGAAGACGGCTTGGTGCTGGTGAGCGGCGAAGTACTCTTTCCGACCGCAGTCGCTTTCGATCCCGCTCTGAAGCTGGATGACTACATTCACCGCACGGGCGGCTATACGCAGAGCGCCGACACTGCGCGCATCATTGTGGCGCATCGCGATGGCAGTTTCGATGATGCCACAAGTGGTGGTTTCCTCAGTTTTGGCAGTGGTGCCCCGATACGCGCCGGAGATGAAATTCTTGTGCTGCCGAAGGTCGATCAGAAGTGGCGGCAATTCGCAAAGGAGGTCGCCCAGATCGTCTTCCAGATTGCCTTGAGCGCAAGAATGGCGACCAGATTCTGAGGCATTTCATTACAGCAAAAAAACCATGAAAATTATGATTAATATCTATATGTCATGCTCAAGGAGGGCGATGTCTAGATGAGAAAAAATGTTATGGTGCGCACTCTACAATCTCGGAGGAAAACGGAAGGAAAATCCATTATTGTTGTCCTTGGCATGCATAGAAGCGGCACAAGCGCCATTACTCGCGGACTTATGGTTCTAGGTGTGGAGTTGGGCAATCATCTCATACCCCCCGCCCCAAATAATGAAACAGGGTTCTTCGAGGATGTTGAGGTAAATGCAATTAATGTCGAGCTATACGAATCTCTTGGGCATGGTCAGAATTGGCACACACTTGCCTTTGTGCCAAGAGATGAGCTGCTCCACAAAAAAAATGCGCTTCTGCGGTTACGGGCAATTGAGTTGCTCAGGTCGCGATTGCAGACCACTGACTGCTTTGGACTCAAAGACCCCCGCATATGCCGTATTTTGCCATTCTGGCAAAATGTTTTTGAATACCTGCAACTTAAAGTCTCCTATATTATCGCGGTAAGAAACCCGCTCAGCGTGGCCAGATCTCTAAGGAAAAGACATAATTTCCCCCCGGAGAAATGCCACTATCTCTGGCTCGAGCATATTCTTCCCAGCATGCTTCTTACCCAGGGAGCACCCCGGGCGTTGGTCGACTATGATCTTCTTCTGGAGGATCCTCATGGACAGATCACTCGAATTGCTCATACCCTGGGTCTCGGTGACAAGCTCGATCCCACTCGCTTGATTGAGTTCAGCCAGAATTTTCTGGATGACAGACTTCGGCATGCAAGCTTTGAAACCGAAGATGTCTATCAGGATCCTCTGGTACCGAGCCCGGTCAAAAAGGCGGTCACCATGTTTTCCGATGTTGCGGCAAACAGGTTGAGCCTGGAGTCGGAGGATGTTGCCCAATTCTTTGGAAGTCTTTCCGAGCAGATGGAAGGCATGTCGCAAGCCATGAATTATCTGTTTCAGCTGGACAATCTCCTGGCCGGCCGAGACAAATATATCAGTGTGTTAAATGAAAGTATTGCAGAGAACGAAGCCCGATTAACCGCGCTCATTCAGGCGGCACATGACAGGGAAGCGCATATCCAAAGTCTCGATCAGGTGATAGCCGGATACGATTGCAGAATTGGGACACTGATGCAAGCCATGGAAGAACGTGAAGCACAATTGGTCCTGCTTAATCAGATGGTGCATGACAAGGATGCGCATATCCACAGCCTGGAGCAGGCGGCGACGGAACGCGATAGCCGGATTGAGGCACTGACGCAAGCCACCATCCAGAAGGATATAACGCTTCAGCATTTGCAAGTCAGCACGCTCCAGCTTAGCCATCGCCTTAAACAGACTCGTACTTCTTTTGGATGGAAATTTTTCAAGCCAGTACGAATAATCGGGAATTCGTTAACGCGTTTCAGTCAACAACTGGCTGTCGACCTCGTTCCACTCTCTCAATTACAGCATAATGGTGTTGAGTGGCTATCGGCTGGAAATGATTCCCGGTTTCTGTTGATGGCAAAACGCCCCTGGCATACCTTTACCGGCTGGTATTGGTTGGATGCGGATATGGTTGCGGGACAATCTCTGGAAGCACGGTTACATTTCGACACCGGCACGGGATTCGACCCAGCACAAGTCATGAATTTTCTATTGACCGGTAAAGGTTTGCAGCAAATCCCTCTTTTTATCTCATCCAAATGTCGTGCCATCCGCCTCGATCTGTGCAATAAGCCCGTAAAATTCAGACTTGCTTTGCGCCTGAACAGGTTAAAGCAAGCCCCGGAATTACCTGAAGGGTTTCTTGCGCAATCCACCATATACGAGGCACTCGGCGGGCGGGAAGGCAATGTTTGCCTTGAACCGATGAATGATGTACAGCGTTACGTTCAGGTATGTGGTCAAGCCGATTATTGCTGGCATTCACAGGGAGCGGACCCATCGTTCAAATTAGAAGATAATGGCAAGAAGCTGCGCCCGGGCTGGCACAAGATTGAGTTACGTATTCGGCTGAATACCGATCGCGGCTGTGCAGTTCTATATATTGATTACGGCAAGGGCTACAGCGAATGCGCCACGGTGATTTTGCCGTTCAGCAATGGCCAGACGGTTACACGGCTATTTTACTTGCCTGCTATTCCTAGACAGATCCGTTTTGATCCCATTGAAGCAGCGGCCAAGTTTTCTATCGAGCGCTTCCACCTTATACCCGTGGCGCCGGCACTTGCACGCCAGCAAATGCTGCAGTATTTGTGTAGTCATTACACCCGTCACAAGGGTCAATCCACTGATTACGTCTGGCAAGATTTGCGGGCGCTGGCAAAACAACGAGGCATTCCAGCCGGAGATTTGCTTTATCAGCGTTACAGTGAATCCTTCTCTGCGAAGAGATTGCAGAATGCAATAAGCTATGCTGAATGGATTGACAGGTTTGAGACGCCAATATTTTCTGATTTACTTGGTATAGAAAGAGTGAGGAAATCCTTTACACATGAGCCTGTTATTTCCGTGATCCTGCCTATCTATAATACTGAAGAAGCTTTTCTGCGGCGGGCCATTGAATCGGTGCTGGCACAGAGTTACCCTCACTGGGAACTGTGCATCGCCGACGATGCTTCGTCCCGGTCGTACGTAAGGCAAGTGCTTGAAGAATACACGCTGCTTGATCGACGCATCAAATTGGTATTTCGCTCGGAGAATGGACACATTTCCGCCGCTAGCAACAGTGCTCTGATGCTCGCAACAGGTGAATACGTGGCCTTGATGGATCACGATGACGAATTGGCCAAACATGCTCTACTTTTTATGGTGGAAGCGATCAATCAAAATCCATCGGCACAAATTCTTTACAGCGATGAGGACAAGATCGATGAACAAGGAACTCGCTCGGAGCCACATTTCAAACCCGACTGGAACCCGGACCTGTTCTTCTCGCAAAACTATATCTCGCACCTCGGTATTTACCGCCGCGAGTTGCTTCAGCACATTGAGGGGTTCCGCGTAGGCGTAGAAGGCAGCCAGGATCAGGACCTGTTGTTGCGTTGCATTCCGCATGTAGCCCCTAGCGATATCGTGCATATACCGAAGGTGCTCTACCATTGGCGCATGGTGAAGGGATCGACGGCGTTTAGCCCTGAAGAAAAGAGCTACACCACCGAGGCAGGCATCAAAGCACTACGGGATTTCTTCAGCATGCTGGGGCAGAATGATATCAAAGTGGAGGCCGGACTTGTGCCCAATACCTACCGCGTTCGCTATCCCGTACCACAACCAGAGCCACTGGTCAGTCTGTTGATCCCAACCCGAGATATGCTGGAGGTGCTTGAGCCTTGTATTCGAAGCATACTTGAGAAGACCATCTATCAGAATTACGAAATTATCATCTTGGATAACGAAAGCGTCCAATCAGTCACATTGGACTATTTCAAACACATTCAGACTGAAGATGCTCGTGTGAGAGTATTGTCTTATCCCCACCCATTCAATTTCTCCGCCATCAATAATTATGGGGTGCGGTATGCAAGAGGTGAGGTGATCGGCCTAGTCAACAATGATATTGAAATTATCAATGGGGAATGGTTAACCGAAATGGTCAGCCACGCGTTGCGCCCGGAAATCGGTTGTGTGGGAGCCAAGCTATACTATGCCGACAATACCATTCAGCATGCCGGCGTGATATTAGGAATCGGAGGTGTAGCCAATCACTCACATAAGAATTTTCCGAAGATGGCCCACGGCTATTTTGCACGGCTCTCGGTAGTTCAGAATTACTCTGCGGTAACCGCTGCTTGCCTACTGATACGCAAAGCTATTTACGACGAGGTCGGAGGCCTGGAGGAGGAATACCTGAAAGTGGCGTTCAATGATATAGATTTTTGCCTTAAGGTAAGAGAAAGCGGATACCGCAATCTCTGGACACCCTATGCAGAGCTTTATCATTACGAATCGAAGTCACGCGGTGAAGAAGACACACCGGAAAAACAAGTGCGTTTCAATAGTGAGGTCGAATTTATGTTGTCTCGCTGGGGAGAAAATCTCTCATCCGACCCGAATTACAATCCTAATTTTACGCGGCAAAATACTGATTTTTCGATTTGTAGCTAAAAATCAATTAACGTGTAAACCTTTCTGACCTATTGAGGCTTTAGGAGATCAAAGCAGTTACATGAAAAAAAATCATATTATTTTTGCTCATATACCCAAAACTGCTGGTACAAGCTTTAGGTTATCGCTAGAGCACATTGTTCCTAAAGATAAAATAGCACTGGACTATGGGCGCACCTCGAAAGAAACATCGAATTTAATTCGCAATACTGTTTATCAGAAAGCTGAGCAAAAGTTTCTACAACATATGGATTCAGTGAGGGTTTTATTTGGACACTTTCAAGATAGCTGCATCAGGCTTCGCGGCTATCGCAAGTTGTTGCCGAAAGCTATGCTATGTACGGTCCTGCGTGATCCAATCACGCGGATTATTTCAGAGTATTATCATTTTCGGCATTATTTCGGTTATCAAGAGTCGTTCGATACATTCTTCCATCAGGTACCATTTATCAACAGGCAGTCAAAATGCATTGATTCCATTCCGTTATGTGCTTTCGATTTTGTAGGGATTACCGAACATTATTCCGAATCCCTAAAATTGTTTACAAAAATTTCCAGCTTAGAGCTTATTGAAAACTTTGTGAACCTTCGTGCTAACACCAATTTGGATGCATTGATATCTCAAGCGGATCTCGATAATTTTGCCCGATTGAATATTGAGGATATCGCTATATACAATGAAGCTCTCTACAGATTTCATTACCAGTCAGGCCTGAGGTTCCCATCCTCCGCGCACAGGCGCTTTGAGGGAAGTATCGGGCCAGGCAACAACGGTATGGTTGCAGGCTGGGCGGTTGACCATTCTTCATATCGCCCTGTCGAGATAAAAGTGTTTCGTGGCAGGCGTATGATCTTTAGTGAGGTTGCATGTCTGTACAGACCAGACGTGAGAAAGGCTGGTTTGCACATATCAGGTTATTGCGGGTTCAGCATTCCCTTCGAAAAATTGCAGGAAAATAATAAAAATAGCTTGCTAGTTGTTCACGTAGAGGGATGCGGAGTCCTTGGAAAAATCCCGGCAGTCGTCGAGCCCGGCTTGTTACACAAGCAAGCTCGACGATCAGCAACTCAAACACAATAAGGATAGCAAAAATGATCACTAACATAATTCGTATCTGTTTTAGGCTGTCATTTAGATCAGCTTTATCTATAGCAGGAAAATGGATAATGGTAGGAAGTCTGACTCATGGGTGTATTATTTCGGTTCATGCTGATGAATTTAAAATAACCGGGAATCAGCAAACGCAGGCCGTAGTAATTCGACCGGGTTACGATTATGCTCCAACGCTGATGAGCGAGTCTGGATCAGTAAAAATGTGGTGGTGTGCGAGTCTGCCTGGAGTCGAGGGCGACCAGATTCTATACCTGAATAATCTTGCTTCGGGAGATCAGGCGTTTTATGAACCACTCGATGGCAGGATTAAAAGGGTCTTTAGTTCTTCTGGAGACAAAAACAAATTCGATGCCGCGCATGTCTGTGATCCTTCAGTAATCCATGTCGATGGTCGCTACTACATGTACTACGGTGGAATAGATGTTCTCAAAAAGCGAATGCTAAAGCTTCCGAATCCAACTGCAATTGGAGTTGCAGTCAGTGATGACGGAGTTCATTGGATGCGAGCTAACGACGGTGCTGCTATCCTGACCGTGGCGGATACAGCGGAAGGTAAGGTTAATACATATGGTGTTGGTCAGCCATCTGTCGTATATGTTTCGCCCTATTACTATATGATATTTACGGATACAACAGCCCCGGTATCCACTCCTAAGGATGGTTGGAAGCTTTTCATTGTGCGATCGGAAAACCCATTATTTTCTTCATTTGAGGAATTGACCCAGGAAGGTTTTCGTCCGATAGTCGACGGCAAGGTGATGAGAAATTTCAGGATTCTAGAAGGATTTTCTGCAGAAATGGTATTTATCGATACGTGGAATCTATTTATGGTTGCTGTCAATCGAAAACCAAAAGAGACTTGGTTATATTTTTTTGACAAAAACTTCCAACCCGTGGGCAATAGGGTTTCGATAAATGATGAGTGGTCCGAGGGTCCTGGAATTATCAAGGATAGGTTGGGGCATCTCCAGCCAAGTGCTAATGATCGAGTCAATTTGGAAATGGTGCGCTCAGTCGGAGATCGTATGAATCCCGGGACGTGGGATCTATATTTGGAAACAGTTGAGCTGGAAAGATTGAGTGGAGAAGTCTCCAAACATTAATCCAGTCAACCCTCGGAAATCAAATTAGCATAAATCAGTCGCTTACAAATTCGATCACGCACTCTTCGATTTCATAGATAAAAAATGGCGAGTAGCCGATCTGATCATATATTGATGAATATCAAAAGAGCCGGTGTGGGCGTTGAAATTGGCCCGAGTCATCGTCCTATTGCCCCGAAAAACATGGGTTTCAAGACGCATGTGATCGACCACATGTCGAGAGAAGACCTCAAGATCAAATATAAGGACGCTAATGTAGCGCTGGAAAATATTGAAGAGGTGGATTTTATCTGGCGAGGTGAATCCTACGCCAAGTTAACAAACAATCATGAACATTATGATTGGGTAATAGCCTCTCATGTCATCGAGCACGTTCCCGACCTGATAGGGTTCCTATCAGACTGCGAAGCAATTTTGAAGAATGATGGTGTACTTTCTTTGGCAATACCAGACTCTAGGTTTTGTTTCGATCATTTCCGACCACTTTCATCTCTTGGCAGCATCATTGATGCAAATGTTGCCCATAGAGATCTTACCTCTGTCGGCACAGTCGCAGAATTCTTGCTCAATGCGGTAAAACGCGGTGGAACAATTACCTGGCCACGTACTAGTACCGACGAATTTTCATTTATTCATGGAGTGATGGGTGTAAAGGATGCGATAAAAAAAGTGGTTGAAGAGGGTAAATACATTGATGCACACGTCTGGTGTTTCACCCCTCACTGGTTTAGGGTAATTATCGACGATTTGTATGCGCTGGGTTTTATTTCCATGAGAGAAGTCTCATTTTTTGATCCCGGTACCCATGAGTTTTATGTGACATTAGGACGGACAGGAAAAGGTTCAGGCATGCAGCGACTTGACCTTTTGCGTCAAACAGGCATGGAGATTTCCATGGCTGACGCGGAATTGACAGCACTCAAGTGATGCTATTTTTTTGATAGTAAATGTGATCTGCTAAGAATTTTGTAGCCACCTGCTGAGTGAGTCTTCATGTTAATTGATCGGCCCTGCTTTTTGTAGCCAATTCCAGAGTTAGTCGCCGGCTGTATTTTCTCTTCTGGATTCCTGTTTCGTCCAATGCTGGCGTGCAAATTCAGCTGGTGCAGTTTCTCCAAGAGCCCTGTGAGGGCGGCTCTCATTGTATTCTCGCTGCCAGGTGGCAATCTTCATTTTGGCCTTCTTAAGCGATTCAAACCAATGTGCGTTCAGGCATTCGTCGCGAAATGTTCCGTTGAATGATTCGATGAATGCATTATCGGTTGGTTTTCCCGGCCTGCTGAACTCGATTTTGACTTTGTTGTGATACGCCCATAGGTCAAGAATCTGGCTCGTGAATTCACTTCCGTTATCACAGAACAGGATTCCAGGTACGCGGCCGCTTTCACGTATCCTGTTCAGTGCCGCCACCACATCTGTACCTTGCAGTCGCTGCCCAACTTCAATTGCCAGGCATTCCCGGGTAAATACATCCACAATGGTCAGGCAGCGAAACCTATTGCCATTAGAGAGCTGATCCGCTACAAAGTCCAGGCTCCACGCCTGATTTGGCCGAGATACCGGGTTTCGTTGCGGCCGCGTTACCTGGGCTTTGGAACGGTAATCCCCCCCGAAAGTAGCTGTGATCGGAAGTAGAATTTTCTACTTAAGGAGAGCAGCTATGAAGAAACCGCGTTATACGGAAAGCCAGATATTCAAGATTCTTAAGGAAGCGGAAAGCGGAATTCCAGTTCCCGAGCTGTGCCGCAAGCACGGGATGAGCGATGCCAGTTTTTATAAATGGCGAGCCAAGTACGGCGGCATGGATGTATCGAGCATGACGCGGTTGCGGGAACTGGAAGAGGAGAATAGGCGGCTTAAAACGATGTACGCTGAATCCAGGATGGATTGCGAGATTCTGCGTGAGGCGATGGTAAAAAAGTGATGAGGCCATCTCTTAGGAAAGAGATGGCCGTGCGGGTGGTAAAGGAGCGCGGAATTGCGATCAAGCGTGCGTGCGGCTTATTTTCGATTTCAGAGACCTGTTACCGGTACCATGCGACTCTCTCAGGTGACAATGCCCGGATCTCAGATTGGTTGCTACGGCTGGCTTATGCGAACCGCACCTGGGGATTCGGGCTGTGTTTTCTGTGGCTGCGCAACGTCAAGGGCATGCCTTATAACCATAAGCGGGTGTATCGCATCTATCGGCAACTGGAGCTGAATTTGCGCATCAAGCCGAAGCGACGACTGAAGCGGGACAAGTCGCAGGCCTTGACGGTGCCGCAACGGATCAATGAAGTCTGGTCGATGGATTTCATGCATGATGCCTTGTCGGATGGCCGCAGCTTTCGCACCTTTAACGTGATCGATGACTTCAACCGCGAGGGGCTAGGCATCGAAGTGGATCTCTCCCTGCCTTCCGCCCCCATCATCCGGGCACTGGGGCATATTATCGAATGGCGCGGAAAACCAAAAGTGCTTCGGCTGGATAACGGCCCTGAGCACATCAGTCACGAGTTCCGCCAGTGGGCAGAAAGCCAGGGAATCGAGTTGCGGTTTATCCAGCCTGGCAAACCTGCGCAAAATGCCTATGCGGAACGATTCAATCGTACTGTGCGGCATGAATGGCTGGATCAGACAATCTTCCAGTCAATAGCACATGCACAGGAAACCGCAACACAATGGCTATGGCGTTACAATGCGCAACGACCCAATACCGCCATCGGCGGGCTAACACCCTATCAGAAGTTGGCAATGGTCGTCTGAACACTACTCCTGAACACAGCTAGAAATGGGGGGATTACCCAACGACATGGTGCAGTTGCGCCGACTTTCGAGGATATTGCCTCTATCCTGCATGGCTATCTCGAGGGGGCGGTATTGGCTGCGGATTGGCTCGCAGCTACTTGGGTGGGGTTGAGCGTGGGCAGAGAAATATTGCTCTGCTCAATATTTGCCAGCTGGCCGAGGCATTGAATGTTTCAGCTTCGGAGTTGATGGATTTTAAAAATAATCCTTAGCCCTGAAGCGTATCGGGGTGGGATTAACCCACATTGGGCGTCACCGTGATACATCGAGACAAAGTATTACCGATATCGGGGATGCGCCACTCAATGCCTATTGCTTACTGCATCTCTTCCTTGCATCAAGTATGCGTTGAGCCAAATCCATGTTGCCCGTCACATGGAGATTGGCATTCTCTCGATACTTGTTCGGTTTGTGGGCCTTGAGCAGGAATATGGCTAGCGTATCGCTGTACTCCCTGATAGTGCCGCATTCCATGCCCTGGTGAAATACCGCTTTCTCGTTGCCCTCAAACGCACGCCGATGGGCTTCATCCTCCAGGGCATCGATACCCAGCTGCTTCGCCTTGTCCCAGGCTGCCGCGAACTCCGCAAATGCCTCGCGCCACTCATACACGGTGATACGGGCCACCCCGATTGCTTTCGCCGCCCGGCTCACATTGCAGGTTTCAGCCAGAACGGTCAGGAAAGCCATCTTCTTTTCTTCACTCATTTTCTGATTCATGAGAAATGCGCTCTTTTCAGGTGTAAGGTTCGAGCATTCATGATATCGCCCGTCCCAGCCGGGATGCGCACCATCCGTTCAAAACATTCAAGGCCATCGTGTCTGCTTTCGTCCTCACAACTCTTTGGTGTGAATCAATCTCAAGCGCAACCAATTCCACCCCGATAAATACTTCCAGCCCCTGCTGTTCCCTCTGTGCCCTCCTCATTTTCTATAATTATCCTGAGATTAATAATCATGCTACACATACCTATATATTTATCTTATTAAGGTAGGAACAGAGGGAACAGTCTTGAAAGGCGCTTATTCAGGCGCTTTGCGCGTTCCTTTATGAGGTGGCACGATGGGAACAGTAGGAACGTACACCCAAGTGGATTTTCCTTGGACCCGCCGCTTGGCACGTTTATAACCCAATGCACGCAAGATCTTGCCAACCCGCATTTCTTCAGGCTTCCCCCAGTTTCTTGCAGGGATGTGAAGAGCATCTTGGAGTACCTCATGCGTCTGCAAATACGATCGTTTTGATGGAGCTTCACGCCAAAAATCTTCGCCCTCTAGCCAGCTCGCCACTTTTTGCAGCCATGAATCACCTATCATATATTCTGCATGCACATGAATAGCCAGCAGCTCTGCCTCTTGGTAGTCAATACCACCAGCGAGGAATAATTCGCGACCTTCAGCCCAAAGCTGAGGGCAATCCCTTGTAATCCGATCCACATCGATTGTTTTCTCCACACGGATCGGAAGCCACCGTCGGTTCCCCGTCTCATCAGCCAAAAATTCTTCTTGATTGGTAGTGCCAATGAACACGATACGCCGGGGATAAACCGTCTTGTATTCACGGTACTTGGGAATCCATTCTTCATGTTGCTTGGTGATCAATGCCTTCACATGCTCGCTTTCCCTTGTTCGAAGGCCCCTCAGTTCAGCAATTTCCGCAATGAGGCGCCCACGCATCTTGCGACTCAGATCATCATCTCTTTCGCTAAAACTGATCTCGGTAAAAAACTTCGGATCAGGCGCCATGGCTGCCACCGCGCTGGACTTGCGCGTGCCTTGCCTGCCCACCAACACAGGGGCCATGTCGGCTTTACAACCCGGGCTGAGTACTCGACCTGCCAACGCAGTCCACAGATACCGGCCCACCGCACGGTGATATTGAGTATCTTCAACCCCTATATGGGCCTCAGGGAAAGTTTCTATTCGCTTCACGCCATCCCACACCAGGCCGTTTAACCAAACCTGTGCACTATCGAATTGGTTAGCCATTGCTACGAACAGCACTGCATCACGTGTCAACTCCCTCGGGGGAAGCCTAAATCCCATGCGTTCAAGGTTAATGCGAAGCTCGGTGTAGTTAGAATCTTTAAAGGGTATCCAATTCGCACCCCCGTCAATGCTGCACATGATCTCATCCCGGAAAGCGTCATAACCCAGCACCAAACCGCATAAATCAGGCCGTTCTATTGCCTTCACCATATTATCCATGCTCAGGCGGATTGCACCGCGGTCGTCGCAAACGAATGATGGGGGAGGTTGCTCGCCTGGAGGACGAGGCCCGGTACCTACGTTATCGAAATCATGTTCACTGGATTCACTCCAACCATGCTGGCGCGCTTCATAGTAAATAGTGGCCGAGGTTACAGGACGAATGCCATTTGGATTGCTCTCGGCGTTAAGCCACAAATGGTCAATCTCTCCCCCATCATATTCATCCGCACGCTGAAAGAATGAATGCGCTAATTTCAGCCCTCCAGAAGAACCGCCACTGGCATGATGGATGGCAAGCACAAAGTTTAGAAAGCGATGGTATCCGAACTTATCAGCACCTCCGTATGGAATGGCATCTAGGGCAGAACTCAGCTTCAACAGCTTCTGTTCCACGTCCGCTGTTGATAAGGGAATTTCAGCATGCGACTTGGGAGGAGTCACCGCTGGAACTTCAGCTGATACCGGCCAATTGATGAGGTGAGCGTTGGATTTGTCCAGATCATCGAGTGTTGATGCCTCCAGAGGCACGGACTTCCCGCCCAGGGGCAAGATAAACATGTTGCCGAATTTGCCTTCGGCAACGGCATTCTGTTTAGGAAACACCTCCACCTTCCCTTGTGCCACTCCTCCCGCTCCATCTGAAAAGCCCGCAGATGCAAGAGCGCTTCGCAGAAAGCTTCTTACGCTGTATGCGTCCTGCGGAGTTTCCCAAATGACATAGAGATGAACGCCGCGACCACCCGATGATTTGAAGGGTATGGGCGAAGCCCCCAAGCACCGAAGGATTTCCATCACTTTCAGGACAGCAATTTTCATTTCAGCCCAGCTCAGCTCTCCTTGATGGCTATCAAAATCGAGTAGGCCAACACTTGTCACCGACGAACCAGGCTTGATAGGTGCAACCCCGAAGCGGGGGCCGCCATTAACGTGATTCACAAGTTTGGCTTCGGTCAAGGGCTCTTTAATGCATCGTGGCGTCTGACCGGAGTTCACTATCCAACAAGTATCGGTACGAACCCGGGCAACTATAGGCCGCAGCGCAGCAATGAGTAAATTGGAAGCTTCGGCGGGGTCTTTAAAGGTCGGCATGCTGTACTCCCGATCAGAGCTTTCTGCGGAGCTCGCCCACATTCCAGGCTGAGATCCGTTCAGAAAGCTTGCGGGGCGCAGGCAGGTCGCGCCGCTTGACCATGCGCCACAAGGTCGAGCCAGAGCAGCCGAATAGTGCTTCAACCACCGGTTGCCGGACGTGTGCTGAATCGGGAAGTGAATCGAAGTTTTTCAGAGCATCGGGAACAATGCTCGCTATAGCGGGACGTGCCATGGTGTGCGCCTTTTTGAATGTGACGCCGTCATGGTATGGCTTCTAAATTATTTGTATAGATTGAACGGGTTGAAAGAAAAGGGGTTCAACCGGTTCAGCCCTTGTTTGAAACCCTTATGGATAGGTCTTGAGAGGGATTCAATCCCTTTTTTCTCGCGGGTGATGGTAGTTTGGCTTGATAATTGTGAAAATTGCTACTGCAATGTTATTTGATTCGAGCAATCCAGCTTTTCTGGCTTCCGATTTTATCCACGCCACCACTTCCTCTCTTTTGGGATCAGGTTTGCGTCTCGGATTAAAAAAATGTGTGGCGCGGTTTACAATATCTAGCCAAGGAGTGGAATAAGATGAATCGAAAATAGATGGCGTACCTGATGCCACATCACTAAACAAACCTGGGTTAGATGCGTTCCCGACTTCCAGAAGAGACAGCAACGGACTATTGTCGATATCAGCAAAGGACCCGGTATGAGGTAGCAATCCTTTGGCTTTTGCATATTCCGCCCATTTCCTTGGACTTGCCTGATCACCTATATCCGAACGTTTCAATACCTCGAGGACGTGTTCTTCACACTCTCGATTCCGGGGAAATATTGTAAAAATGATATATCTGCTGGGGTTTGTACCCTCATCCTTCTCCGTTTCTGACCAACAAAATTGGTGAAAAAACTTTGCAGAATGGTCTTCTGAAGGCAGAAGTCCAGACAGTAAACATGCTGCCTCATGCATAGTCCATTTATCGTAACCGACCCAGACACGGGCCCGTGCCAAATATATATCTTTCCCCTCGGCTATCCTTTTTAGATAATCCTTGTTTGAGAGCTTTAGAATACTTGAATCGGGTGAAACCGCCTTTGCAAAAAACCGCCCTTTGATAGTATTTTCAAACACGGCAGATCCTTCCATTTTTTAAAGAATTGATATCCATACTCCAAAGTCCAGCTTATCTTTCTCTACCGAGCGGGGCTAGGATTCGAACTCGCAGTATCCCCGTGAACGTCACATCTTTTTCTTTCGCTTGATGGGAACAACTCTTGCCTCTGTCTGTACCTGGGCGCTGAACCTGCCCCAATCGCGCATCATTAGCCGACGCTTCTCGAACAGGTCACCTCTTCGGTAAGCTGCCTCCACCTTGTCTCCGATAGCGTGGGCCAAGGCCATTTCCGCTACATCCCGCGGATAATTGGTGCGTTCGCTGCACCAGTCCCTGAAAGTGGAGCGGAAACCATGCGCCGTGATGTCCCCACGCTTCATGCGCCGCAGTACTGCCGTCAAGGTCATGTCCGACAGTATTGTTCCCTTGCTGTTGGGAAAAACCAGCTCATGGGTGCGTGGCAGGGATTCAAGCAAGGCAATGGCTTCCTTATTCAGCGCCACCCGATGCTCGCGCCTCGCCTTCATCCGATCAGCCAGAATCGTCCAGGTGGCGTCAGCCATATCGATCTCGCTCCATGATGCGCCGCGCACCTCACCGGAACGCGCCGCAGTCAGGATCGCAAACTCAAGTGCACGGGCGCCTGTTCCTTCCTGCTGGCGCAGTTTCACCATGAACTCGCCCAGATCACTGAAAGGAAGTGCCGGATGGTGTTTCGTTCTTTGCACCTTGCCCGGTGTTGGCAGGATCATGTCCAGATGGCCACGCCAGCGTGCCGGATTCTCGCCGCTGCGATAGCCACGCACCCGCGCCCAGTCCAGTACGTTTTCGATCCGCCCACGCAACCGTTTTGCTGTCTCAGTTTTAGTCAGCCAGATAGGCTCCAGTACCTGCATCACATGGGATTGATCGATATCACGCACGAAGATCTTGCCGATCACGGGAAATGCGTAGCTACTGAGGGTATTGCGCCATTGGGAGGCATGCTTGTCATTCGACCATTCCGATTCCATGGCAGCGATGTAAGCTGTTGCGGCTTGGCTGAAGGTCATGGACGCTGCTCGTGCAGCAGCAAGGGCACTGCGCTTGGCTTGGGCATCGCCTATGGGATCAATCCCATCCTTGATCTTTTGGCGGGCAGCGCGCGCCGCCTCTTTGGCACCGGCCAAGGTGACATCAGGAAATCCGCCGAGTCCCATCTCCCGGCGCTTGCCGCCGATCATTACTCGCAGAATCCAGGAGCGCGCACCCGAGGAGGCTACCTGGAGGGCGAGACCTGCTACACCGCCGACAAAGCGGAGACCGGGAACAGCAAGTCTTCCTACTTCGAGCGCTGAAAGCTCCTTTGCCTTACGTGCCAATTCAACCCCTCATGAAACCCACCAATAAATGTGAGATTACATGACGCGAGATGACATGGCAAGGAATGAATCAATTAACGGGAGAAGTAATATAGTAACGGCTTTCAGCCACTATTTGATATGAGGTGATATGATATGAAAGTTAGATGTAAGCGGACTCTCTCTCCGCCACTAGATGCTGCTTGTTTGAAAGCCCCCCTGATATCGTGAAAGGGAGTGGCATTTCTGGAATCACTAAAGACCAAAGCAAATGATGGCGCTGCTGGTTTCAGCCAGCAGCGCCATCATTTGCTTTTCTGTTTTTATGGAAAAAATTTGCGCCAAATCCTGTAACTTTCAGCGGCAATAGAATGAGGACTGCTACGCGAAGCAGAACTATAAATGCTGTTCGATATCCATGCGGCCATGCAGGACGCGGACAATATCGATCCGTTTTCCGGTGTGACGGTAAAAAATCACATGCTTGCCGACGCCGTATTTGAAATATCCTTCCCGAATATCATCGCATGCCCGACCCAGACCGGGCTTATCCGCCAGATCATGAAAGGCGTTGTCAAGCTGGGTCAGATAGCGACTCTGCTGGGCCTTGCCCCATTGCTTGCGCGTGTAACGTCCAATGTCAAGCAGGTCATCCTTGGCTTTCTGTGTGAGGATGAACGTCCCCATCTAGTCTTCGCTTTCCAGTTCATCCAGTATGTTTTGCAGGGAATAATCAGCAAGGCCGCTTTGCTCGCCCTCGGTCAGGGCGCGGCGCAGCGCTTCCAGCTTGGCCTCACGCTCTTCCAACAGGCGAAGACCGGCACGTATCGCTTCGCTGGCTGAGCCGTAACGCCCGGATTCGATTTGATGGGCGAGAAACTTCTCGAAATGCTCGCCCAATGTGACACTGGTATTTTTCTGTACTGGCATGGTTTGCTCCCCGAATTAACCTTATACCTGATTATAATATTTATTGGTATTAAGGGCAATTTAGATGATCATGGTTTATTGGGTGTAATTGGGTATCGGGTGCAGAATTGGATATCCAAAGACCCATGAAGGAGCCAAAATCCGCCCTATCGCCCGACCTTGTAAAGCTCATCGCTGAGATCGATGAGTTCAAAGGCCGTTGGCAGGTTCTGGACAATCTCTCCCCTGAACGCCTCTCTGCTTTGCGTAAAGTTGCGACTGTCGAAGGCGTCGGAACTCATGGGCCGGGATATGGAGATGGGCGGCGATATTTTTACAATCGAAACCAGCTTCGAAACGATGCATGTATTCTGGAGCCGTTAATGCCACATCGCTAGCGCGTCCAGTCCGGGCCGCACTGGCGAAGCTGCGGGCGAACCCTGTTTCGTTCTTGGCGTTGTGTCTCAAGCTGTTCAAGGCGCTGTTCGCGCATGGTTTGGTATTGCGACTTATCGTGTTCCAACTCGTTCAGCCGATAAAATTTAGCGCTTCCAGCCGCTCGATGCGGGCTTGCAGGGTACGGCGGGTTTCTAGCTGCTCAAAAATCAGCGCGTTGCGTTCTTGCTGTTGGCGCATTTCGATCTGCCATGCGTCTAGGGTGTGTTAACATTAATAGTTATATAGCATATATTCAGGTATACTTATGGGCATGGAAATCACTCGAGCCCAGTACGAGCAAATCGTACACTGTCTACCGATCCAGCGTGGCAATGTCAGTCTGAGCAATCTAAGCGTATTGAACGCCATTTTGTACGTGGCTGAGCATGGTTGCAAGTGGCGCGGTCTACCCAAACGCTTCGGTAATTGGCACACAATCTATACCCGCATGAATCGCTGGAGCAAAAGCGGTGTGCTGGATCGGGTATTTGAGCAGTTGCAGCAAGCGCAGATTGTTCGCATCAAGATCGAGGCGGTATCGCTGGACAGCACCATGGCCAAGGTTCATCCGGATGGTACGGGGGCGTTAAAAAAAACGGCCCACAATCCATCGGCAAATCCAGAGGCGGATGGACCACCAAGATTCATATGGTTGCCGCGGATGCTCGAACGGCAATAACGTTTGTCCTGTCACCAGGACAGGCTCACGATGCCGCCGAGGGACGCAAGCTACTCAGCGGCCTGGGCAAGCCCCGCTGGCCAGTTCATTTGTTGATGGATAGAGCCTACGAAGGGAACGAAACGCGGCAGCTGGTGCTGGAGCTTGGCTTCATCCCGGTAGTACCGCCCAAATCCAATCGGATTGAGCCTTGGGAATACGACAAAGCTATGTATCGGCGGCGTAACGAGATTGAGCGATTGTTCAGAAGACTGAAGGGATTCCGGCGTATCTTCTCTCGCTTCGAGAAACTTGATGTGATGTTTATTGCCTTCATCCACTTCGCTTTGATCGTTGAAGCATTCCGTAGTGTTAACATGCCCTTAATTTATTCCCAGCGGGGGAAGTAAAAAATGAGGGTGAACCGAGTCCGGTTCACGATATAAAGGGCGTTACGAGGTGTCCCTGTTGATGGGGGTGCCGGAAAACGCAGCTACGCTGCGGTTGCAGCAGGGGGAAGGCTTTCCCCCATAACATGGAGAGGAATTACACCTTAACAAATCTATTGCCAAATATATTTGGCATATGGTACGGTTAAGGTGAGGAAACAGTGCAGTCTAAAGAACCAAAAACAGTCATTGTTTATCAGGATGCGAGAGGCAAAGAGCCTTTCACGGAGTGGCTCCATGGCCTGCGTGACCAGAAAGGGCGCCGCTCCATCCTGACGCGTGTGAGCAGGCTGGAACAAGGTTTGTTTGGCGATTGTCGATCTGTTGGCGAAGGTGTTTCAGAGCTTCGGATATTTTTTGGACCGGGCTATCGAGTCTATTTTGATGAAGAGGCTGGCTGCATTGTTGTGCTGTTGTGCGGCGGGGACAAATCCAGTCAGGACCGCGATATACCGGCAGCGAAGGCATATTGGAAGGAGTACAAGGATCATGGCTAAACGAACATACAGACAATTCAGAGATATAGAGGAAGAGTATTTCCGCAACCACCCTGAGGAGATTGATCCATACCTTGATGAGATTTTCGATGCCTATGCGAAGGATCACGATTCGGCCTCCTTACTGGCATCGCTACGGGTTATAGCCAAGGTAAAAGGCATCAGCAACATTGCCGAGGAAACCGGGTTGACACGCCAAGGCATTCAGCATGCCTTGTCCAGCAAGGGGAATCCGCGCTTCGATAATGTCAATTCGATCATGAACGCGCTTGGCTACCGCTTAGTGCCGGAAAAGCTCGACAACGGCCAGCATATCTAGACTCCAGAAACCTCTGTTGCGTTTCCTTTAACCAAGGAACTTGCGTTGAATGGAGCGGGCAACCTGTTGACCGGATGACGTACAAGGGCCGAACTACGGCATTGGCTCGAAGACTGCGAAGAATCTGATCGATAAATCAGCCTCTTAGAAAGGCGCTAAGCACTTTCTGCGGGAGCGAATCGCTGCTAGAGTTACGTGGAGGGGGACGTGGCTTGAAATCAAGCAATCAATTCGATGCATCAGGATCACTAGCCGGATATATTTATCAATGCCGACCAGCTGTAACAACCTGCATTTGAAAATAGTCCGGCCTGCATTCAGCCGAGCCGACCTGCATTTGATCTTCGCGAACCAGGAATAAGTACGACTGACTTGGCTCACTCATCAGCAAGGGGTCTAGAAACTAACGGACCGTCAATGAAGTCACGTGGCTACACGCCGCATGTGCGCCCCCGCAACGAGGAGATTCAGGCCAAGGTGCAGAATCCGAAGCATCGAGCACGCCGCTGGGTTGTCGAGGTCAGCCATTCGTGGCTGAATCGCTTCCGCAAGCTGCTGGTCCGGTTCGAGAAAACACACCGCAGCTACCTCGCACTGCTTATGCTCGGTTGCGCCATCATCGCCTTCCGCA
>Ga0209952_1001079_pt1 | contig 25215 bp, 26 predicted proteins | sample ThiBiot_750_biof_2_FD_183951 | JGI IMG/M metagenome (GOLD analysis project Ga0209952, IMG submission 183951) | Wastewater bioreactor microbial communities from Cape Town, South Africa - Thiocy_cont_750_biof (SPAdes) | ecosystem: Engineered > Bioreactor > Thiocyanate-remediating >...
CCAACATCGATCGTACCGCGCTTATTCTCGTTGGCGAGGTGCTGGCCGCGCGGGATTTCCGCGACAGCGCGCTGTACGACAGCGCCTATCAGCGGCGGTTCCGGGGGAGAGGTTCGTAATGGAGACGAAGCTTCGCGTCGACAACCTTCCTGACTTCCCGGATTTTCCACCGGGCGAGGTCTGGCTTGCAGGTGCCGGCCCGGGCGACCCCGGACTTCTGACACTCCATACGCTCCACGCGCTGAGGACGGCTGACGACATCGTTCACGATGCTCTGGTCGATCCACGCATTCTGGAACTTGCTGGCAACCAGGCCAAACTGATCTTTGCGGGCAAGCGCGGGGGAAAGCCATCGGCTCAGCAGGGCGATATCAATGAGCTTCTGATCGAACGCGCCAGGATGCAGCGACGCGTTCTGCGTCTCAAAGGCGGCGACCCCTTTGTGTTCGGGCGCGGCGGCGAAGAAGTTTTGGCGCTGACGCGCGCCGGTCTTCGATTCCGGATCATACCAGGCATTACGTCGGGACTTGCGGCAGCCGCACTGGCCGGTATTCCCGCGACAATGCGCGATACCAACCATGCGATCATCCTGATGGCGGGCAGCCGATCGGCCGATGGCACCTCCATCGCCGAGTGGGAGAGACTGGCAAGCGTCGGACAGCCGATCATCGTCTATATGCCGATGGCCAACTTGCCCGACATCATGAGTGCGTTTGAGCGCGGCGGGATGGCGCACGATACCCCCGCTGTGGTCATCAGTTCATCCACCACATCGGAAGAGCGCATTATCGAAACGTCGCTTGGGACGGCGGCCGTCGATGCTGAGAGACAGGGAATCGGTGCGCCGGCCATCGTGATCGTCGGCGCGATTGCGTCGATGCGCCAGCAGCTCTTGGCCAACATGGTTGGTCGGCCATGATCCATCCCGCCGGTCCCCCAGGCCTCATCATTGCCGCGCCCGGTTCCGGCGCCGGGAAAACAACCGTCACGCTCGGGCTGTTACGCGCGCTTCGCCGTCACGGCCTCGCTGTGCAGCCCTTCAAATGCGGTCCGGACTACATTGATCCGGCCTTCCACGAGGTCGCGGCCGGTCACCCGAGCTACAATCTGGACAGCTGGGCGATGGGTGCGGGCCTGATCGCAACGCTTGCGGCGACGGCATCGATGGATACGGAGATTTCCGTTGCGGAAGGCGTGATGGGATTGTTCGACGGCGCCGCGGCTCGAGGACAATCCGGGTCCGGCACGACCGCCGATCTGGCGTCGCTGCTGGGGTGGCCGGTGGTGCTGGTGCTCGATGTCACCGGCCAGACGGAAACGGCTGCCGCCGTCGCACTCGGATGCGCCAGATATAGAGATGACATCGATATAGCGGGCGTGATTCTCAACCGCGTCGCGAGCGCGCGGCATCTTGCGCTGATTGCACCGGCGTTCGAGCGGATCAAGTTGCCGGTTTTCGGGGCGGTACTGCGCGATGAACGGATAGCTTTACCGGAACGGCATCTCGGCCTTGTTCAGGCGCGGGAAATCGCGGCGATCGACCAGCATCTGGACAGACTTGCCGATGTCGTCGACGCCGCTGTCGATGTTGAATCGATCAGACGATCGGCGAGGTCCGCGAAGGTTTTGCCAGCAACCAGCGACGAGCGGTCAAATGAGTCGAAGCATCATTTGCCGCCGCCCGGGCAGCGCATCGCGCTGGCGCAGGATCGGGCATTTTCATTCATGTATCCTCATTTGCTTCGGCAATGGCGCCGAGCTGGCGCGGAAATCATTCCGTTCTCACCATTGGCCGATGAGGCTCCCGATGACACCGCCGACGCGGTCTGGTTGCCGGGAGGCTATCCGGAACTCCATGCCGGCACTTTAGCGTCGGCGCATAGATTTCGCGCAGGTCTTCGCACATTGGCCGAACGTTCCATTCCCATCCACGGTGAGTGCGGGGGCTATATGGTGCTAGGGCGCGGGCTCGAGGATGCCGACGGGCGCAGGCACGAGATGACCGGGCTGCTTGGACTCGAGACCTCTTTCCTAGAGCGTAAGCTCCATTTGGGCTATCGCCGCGCCCGGCTTCAGCGGGACTGTTCGCTCGGTGCGGAGGGGACCGAAGTGTTCGGCCATGAATTCCATTACGCGAGCACGGTTTCGGTCAATGGAGATTCGCTGGTCGATTGCAGAGATGCTTCGGGGACAAGAGTGCCTGAACAAGGTGCGCGGCAGGGTTCGACAACGGGAACGTTTTTCCATGTCATCGACGGGGCCGCCGCATGACGCAGACGCCCGATCCATCTCCGCGAAAGTTTAACGAAGAATTTCGGCAGTCATTCCGGGATCTCATCCTCTGGCGTCGCGACGTCCGCCGGTTTCGTCGCGATCCCATTGATCCCTTGTTGATGCATTCGCTGCTTGAACTCGCCAGCCACGCGCCCTCTGTCGGGCATTGCCAGCCCTGGCGGTTCGTGCTCGTCGAGTCAACTGATCGTCGTGATGAGGTGAAATCCAGCTTCGCGCGCGCCAATGCGCGGGCGCTGGAAAACTATTACGGAGAACAGCGTGCGCATTATGCGCGACTGAAGCTTGAGGGCCTCGAGCACGCTCCGGTGCATGTCGCGGTCTTCGCCGATGAGGCGGCGGAGGAGGGCAGTGGGCTTGGCCGCCACACCATGCCCGAGACTCTGCGCTATTCAGTCGTGGCCGCGGTTCAGACCTTGTGGCTTGCGTCACGCGCCGAAGGGTTGGGGCTTGGCTGGGTCTCCATTGTTGAGCCAGACATCATTCATCGGGTGCTCAAGGTGCCGCAGACCTGGGTGCTGGTCGCCTATCTCTGCATCGGCTGGCCAGTGGAGGAGCATCTCGATCCCGAGCTCGATCGTCATCGCTGGCAGCAAAGGCTGGATGTCACGCGGATGATTTTTAAGCGGTAGAGCCTGATCGGTAAGTCATGATCCATGTTAGTTCGCTGAGCGTCCTCAGCAGCGTTACAGCGCGGCTTCATAGCTACGACCTGCTGACGCTGCTGTCGCCGGATTACCCGGTGACGGACTGGAGCGGGTTTGCGTGCGACCGGCATGTACGACTGGCGTTTCACGATATCGCCGAACCGACGCCGGGCCTGACGGCGCCGGACCGCGACATGATGCAGGCAGTTCTCGATTTCGGCCGCAACGGCGGACGTCAGCGCGCGCTGTTGATCCATTGCTGGGCCGGGATCAGCCGCTCTAGCGCGGCTGCTTTTGCCATTGCCTGCGATCGCAATCCGAGATTCGAACGCGACATCGCCACCGAACTGCGCCGGCGGGCACCGTCCGCCACGCCCAACCGGCTGATGGTCAGGCTTGCTGATGATCTGCTCCAGCGCGATGGCCGGATGATCGAGGCGATCGACGGGATCGGCCGTGGTGCCGAGGCGCGTGAAGGTGAGCCGTATGAACTGCCGCTGAAATGGCCTATCGGATAATGGCTGCGACGCCGAGCAGGAAGCCGATCTCGAACATCTGCTCGATCGCGCCCAGAACGTCGCCCGTGTAGCCGCCGATCAGTCTGCGCGCCCAAAGCGCGATGGCGGTGGCGAGTCCCGCGCCGAGCAGGAGTCCTGAGGTGACCGACACGATCGAAATAAAAGCAAGCGGCACCAACGCGCCAACAACCACGACCAATGCGAGCCGAATGTCATTCGCGCTGACGGGTGCATCGGTATGGCTGACCTTCATCGCTGCGGTATCGCCAGTGTAAGGCAGCGCATTCATCACAAAGGCCGGCGTGATGCGCGCGGCTGCATGTGCTGCGATTAGCGCCGCGGCACCGCTCCATAACGGCATTTCCGTCAGCGCCGTAACCCGCAGCGCAACGCCGAACGCCAACGCGAGGGTACCGTAAGCGCCGATCCGGCTATCCTTCATGATTACGAGCCGCTTTTCCACGCTCCAGCCGCCGCCAAAGCCGTCAGCGGTATCGGCGAGGCCGTCTTCGTGCAAGGCGCCGGTGACGACAATACTCGTGGCCACCGCGAGCAATGCAGCAATGACCGGTCCCCAGATCGCGCCCGCGAGCAGCAGCACCGCGGCCGATGCGAAGCCGATGCAAATCCCGACTGCGGGAAAATATTTCGCGCAGCGCGACAGCCAGTCCGGCCTGGCTGCGGCATCGGACGATGGCGCGGGGACGATGGTCATGAACCGCAACGCGTTCAGGAACTCGCCGGTCCCGCTCATCTCAGATGTTTCCGGCCAGCACGTCGCTGAGATCGGCGACATCCGTCAGGAGCCGTGCCGCGGCCCGCACCAGCGGCACCGCGAGCAAAGCGCCGGTGCCTTCACCGAGCCGCAGGCCGAGATCGAGCAGCGGCTTGGCCTGGAGGGCGGCGAGTATCAGGTCATGGCCCTTCTCCGCGGAGCGATGCGCGAAAATACAATAGTCGCGCGCCGCTGGACACAGCCGTACCGCCAGCAACGCTGCGGCGCTGGAAATGAATCCATCGATCAGTACCGGCCGGCGCTGCGACGCCGCGCCCAGCACCGCGCCGGCCATCATCGCGATTTCCAATCCGCCGAATTCACGGAGCACGTCGAAGGGTGCGGTGGCATTGCTGCGTGCCGCCGCTTTTTCGATCGACGCGCGCTTGCGGGCCATGCCTGAATCGTCCTGGCCGGCGCCGACGCCGACGCAATCCCCCAGCGGCGCCGGCGCAAGGCGATGGGCCAGCAGCGCCGAGGAAGCGGTGTTGCCGATTCCCATTTCGCCCAACGCGATAATGTCGGCGCCTTTCTGAATTTCGTCGATCGCGATCCCACATCCGCACGCCAATGCTTCGCTGGCCTGTTGTGGCGTCATCGCCGGTTCGCGCGCCGCATTGGCGGTGCCCATTCGGATTTTTGCAGCGATCAGGTTGGCATGAGCGGGGAGATCCGCGGCCACGCCGGCATCGACGACGCAAATCGTCGCGTTGCTGGCGGTGGCAAAGGCATTGGCGCTGGCGCGACCGGCCAAATAGGTCATCACCATCGCTACCGTCACCGCGGAGGGATATTGCGACACGCCTTCCTCGGTGAGGCCGTGGTCGGCTGCGAACACCAGCAGCACGGCCTTGTCGCCGCGTGGCGGGTCGGGGTGCCTGGATCATGCCCAACTGCACGGCAAGATCTTCGATCCGCCCCAGTGATCCCGGTGGCTTGGCCTTGCCATCGATGCGCCCGCGCATGGCGGTGGCCAGTTGCTGATCGAGCGGCGCAATGGGTGGCGGCTGCCAAAACTCTTTCAAATCGAGCGACATCGGGTTCCCTTTCGCGAAGGCTTACCTGACGCAACAGCCGCCATGAGGTCAACACCGCCTGTGCACGGTTGACCCCGGCTGAGGCGCCAGCTAGCGTCGTCCGCGATGGTCCTTCCACGTAGAAGGTGAAAAGGGAAGCCGGTGCGAGAGTTCTCAACGCCGGCGCTGCCCCCGCAACTGTAAGCGGCGAGCCCTCGCCAATGCCACTGGGAAAACCCCGGGAAGGCGGCTGATGGCAGTGACCCGTGAGCCAGGAGACCTGCCATCACGAACTGTGCTTTGAAGGTCGTCGGGGCGGGGTGCACCGGACGGAGCGAGCGGATGGCGTCTTCCATCTGCGCGATCCAACAAAGCTCGCGGCCGAGAAGGCCCTGATGTGAGCACGTAATGGATCGCGACGATGCTATTGAGGAATCCGCCAATCCGGCTTTGGCCGAACCGCCGCGCGCGGTGCCGGCCGGTCCTGTCGTCGTCAGCGTTTGCGTCACCTGCAAGCTATCGGACAGCGGTGCGATTGTCGGCCCCGACATGTTCGCGGCCGTGCAGGCGGCGATCGGCGACGGTAATCCAAACGTGCAGGTCCGGCCGGTGCAATGCCTCAGCGTCTGCAAGCGCCCTGCGACCGTCGCGGTCATGAGCCCGGATGGCTACACGTTTTTATTCGGTGATCTGCAGACCGAGAGCGGCACCGCTGCGCTGGCGTCGTTCGTGAAGTCCTATCAGAATTCCGACTACGGCCTGGTGCCGTGGCGCGAGCGTGCCGAGGTGCTGCGCAAGGGCATGGTGGCGCGGGTGCCGCCGATGCGCTGGTCGCCGGATGACGGGCGTGCGCCGAAATGACAGCGCTCGCGACCACGCTGGTGCTGGGCGGCGCGCGTTCCGGCAAATCCGCATTTGCCGAAAGGCTAATCGCCGATAGCGGCCTGGCGCGGATCTATCTTGCGACCGCGGCCGCCGGCGACGACGAGATGAAGGCACGCATCGCGCATCATCGCGCGCAACGTGGCGAAGGCTGGACCACCATCGAGGAGCCGCTGGCGCTGGTCGATGCTTTGACGCGGGAAGCGACCCACGGCCGCGCCGTATTGGTCGATTGCCTGACGCTGTGGCTGTCGAACCTGATGCTGGCGGAGCGCGATCCCGATATCGAGGAACGCCGGCTGACGCGGTTTCTTGGCGTGGCCAAATATCCCGTCGTTCTCGTCTCGAACGAGCTCGGCCTTGGTCTCGTGCCGGATACGCCACTCGGCCGCCGTTTTCGTGACGCGCAGGGACGTCTCAATCAGACCGTTGCCGCTTGCGTGCCCAACGTCGTGTTCATCGCCGCCGGACTTCCGCTCTGGCTCAAAAAATCATCACTTCAGGAGAGCTGATATGTCCCGCGTTCCCGTCACTGTGCTTACCGGCTTCCTTGGCGCCGGCAAGACCACGCTGCTGCGCTCGTTGTTGACCCAGGCGGATGGCCGCCGCATCGCCGTGATCGTCAACGAATTCGGCGATGCGGGATTCGACGGCGGGCTGGTGGAGGAGTGCGCGGCAAAAGCCTGCGCCCCCGGCGATATTGTCGAGCTGACCAATGGCTGCATTTGCTGCACGGTGGCCGACGATTTCGTTCCGACCATGGATAAATTGCTGTCGCGGGACCGGCCGCTCGACGCCATCGTCATCGAGACGTCGGGCCTGGCGTTGCCGCAGCCGCTGCTCAAGGCGTTCGCGTGGCCCGCCGTGCGGACCCGCGCCACCGTCGATGGTGTCGTCACCGTCGTGGATGCGCTCGCGCTGTCGGAGGGCCGCGTGACCCTCGATGAAGACGCGGTCGCCGCGCAGCGCGCGGCGGATAGCTCGGTCGATCATGATGATCCGATTGAAGAAGTGTTCGAAGACCAGCTGGCCTGCGCCGATCTGGTGGTGCTCTCGAAGAGCGATCTGGTCTCGCCCGAGGCGCTGGCAGCGATCGAGGCGCGGCTTGCCGCGGTATTGCGGCCGGGCGTGCGGATTGTACGTTCGCACGGCGCGCTATTGCCGGCCGTGCTGATCGGCCTCAATTCGGCAGCAGAAGACGACATGGTCGCGCGCGCAGGCCATCATGGCGAAGAGGAGGAGCACGATCATGACGATTTCGACAGCATCGTGGTGACCCCGTCCCCCGCCAACAGCGTCGACGCGATGCGCCTGCGGGTCAGCGATGCCCTGAATTTGACCGGGGTGTTGCGCGTCAAGGGTCATGCACGGATCAGCGACCGGACGGCGCCGATCGTGGTGCAGGCCGTCGGCGGCCGCGTCGACCTGTCCTTCAGCCGCCCCGACGCCAAACAGATTGAGCACCTGGTCGTCATCGGCCTCAAGGGTTTTGACGGCGACGCAGTCCGTCGCGCGTTGGCTGGATAACAACGGTCAGAACAGGCATGCATCTGAAGCTCGACGACAGCGGCAGCATTGACGACGGTGACGTCGCCCGCGATCTCGGGCAGGATTCCGCTGATATCGTCGTACTGTCGGCGGCCGACAGCGATCTCGCCGCGTTCGGCGCCGCGCATGCGACGTTGCCGGGCGATTTTCCGAGCGTGCGGCTGACCAATCTGTTGGCGCTCGGTCATCCAGCGTCGGTTGATCTCTATGTCGAGCGTACGCTGCGCGAGGCGAAGATTGTCCTGCTGCGCATGCTTGGGGGCGAAAGCTACTGGCCGCACGGCGTCGAGAGCCTGCGCAGCGATGCGCTGCGCCGCGGCACGTGGTTGGCCTGTATTCCCGGCGAGCTGAGCTGGGACGCGGGGCTGGCCGCGCGCGGCACTATGAATGCCAGCGATACTCATGCGTTGTGGCGCTATTGTACTGAAGGCGGCGTGGACAACGCGCAACTGGCGCTGCGCTTCGCCGCTCATCTGATCGGTCGGGGGGACCTGCCGTCACCGGCGCGGCCGATGCCGTCGGCCGGGTTCTGGCGCGGCGAGCCCGCGGTCGACGCTCGCCCGAACGCCGTCGTGATTTTCTACCGCGCTCTGGTCGCGGGCAGCGACACCGCCGCTATCGATGCGCTGCGCGCGGCGCTGGACGCGCGCGGGCTCAATGCCGTCTGCCTCTATGTCACCAGCCTCAAGGATGAGCGCTCGGCGGCCTTCCTGCGCGCGGCGCTGGCGGCCCATCCACCCGATATCATCATCAACGCCACGGCGTTCGCCACCGCGACGGCCAGCGACGATGCCGGCGTTTTGTCGGTATCGGGATGTCCGATCCTGCAGGTGGCCCAGGCCGGTATCTCGCAGGCGAGCTGGGAAGGCTCGACCCGAGGCTTGATGCCGCGCGATCTGGCGATGCATGTCGTGCTGCCGGAGGTTGACGGGCGCATCTTCGCCCACGCCATCGCCTTCAAGGAGCGCCGCGATTCCGAAGCGGGCTTTGCACCGACCACATTCCGCCCGGTCGATGACCGCATCGCCGCCACTGCCGATCTGGCGCGAGCCTGGGTCCGGCTGCGGCGCACGCCGAGCCGTCAGCGGCGCGTCGCCATCGTCCTCGCTAATTATCCGAGCCGCGATGGCCGCCTCGCCAACGGGGTGGGTCTCGATACCCCGCAGAGCCTGGTTGAGGTGCTCGGCGCCATGCGTGGCGCAGGCTACGGCGTCGAAAATATGCCGGATGATGTCGCGGTGATGATGCAGCTGCTTCAGGCGGGGCCGACCAACGCGCTTGGAGAGCGCGACGTGCGCCCGGGCGGGGTATTATGGCGCATGGCCGACTATCAATCCGCATTTGCGGAATTGCCCGATACTGTGCAACGCGCCGTCGAAGCCCGTTGGGGTGGCCCAGCGCAAGACCCTCATGTCGTGAACGGTTGCTTTCGTCTCGGACTGCATCACTTCGGCAACGCCGTCGTCGGCGTGCAACCCGCGCGAGGTTACAACATCGATCCCAAGGGCACCTATCACGATCCCGATCTGGTGCCGCCGCACCACTATCTGGCGTTCTATCTCTGGATCAGGCGCCACTTCGACGCCCACGCCGTGGTACATCTCGGCAAGCATGGCAATCTCGAATGGCTGCCGGGCAAGAGTACCGGTCTGTCGGCGAACTGCCTGCCCGATGCGGTGTTGGGACCGTTGCCGCATCTCTATCCCTTCATCGTCAACGACCCCGGCGAAGGCATTCAGGCCAAGCGCCGGTCCGCCGCTGTCATTATTGATCATCTGACGCCGCCGATGACCCGTGCCGAGTTGCATGACGATCTGGCGCGGCTTGAAACATTGGTTGACGAATACGCGCTGGCTGCCGATCTCGATCCCAAACGCGCCGCCGTGATTGCCGAAGATATTTTGTCGCTGGCCCGATCCCAACGACTCGATGCCGATGTGAACATGACGCGCGAAACGTCGACCAACGACGCCTTGCGCGCGCTCGACGCGCATCTATGCGATCTCAAGGAACTGCAGATCCGTGACGGCCTGCATATCTTCGGGCGAACGCCGCAGGATGCGCAGCGCAACGATCTTCTGGTCTCGATCGCACGGCTGCCGCGTTCCGAGAGCAAGCTGCAGGACGCCTCGTTGCATCGCGCGCTGACGCTCGATCTTGGCTTGCGCGATTTCGATCCGCTGACTCGCGATCTCGCCGATGATTTCATGGGGCCTCGCCCTAAAATTCTCGCGGAAGTCAGCGCGGCCGTATGGCGCACGTCTGGCGATACGGTGGAGCGGGTCGAATTGCTCGCGCATCGATTGGTGTCGGGCGTTCTGGCCTGCGACGCCGCGTGGGAGCGCACCAAAGCCGTACTGAACTGGATCGACGCAAAACTGCGCCCGGCCATCGACGCCTGTGGCGATGCCGAAATGGCGGCCTTGCTGCAGGGGCTCGACGGCCGGTTCGTGCGGCCCGGTCCGTCCGGCGCGCCGACCCGCGGCCGGCCCGACGTGCTGCCGACCGGACGGAATTTCTTCGCGGTCGATGTCCGCGCCGTGCCGACGCCATCGGCGTGGCGGATCGGCCGGCTGGCTGCCGAGCGCTTGGTCGAAGGCTATTGGCAGGAGGCCGGCGAATGGCCGCGTGCCATCGCGCTGTCGGCCTGGGGCACCGCCAACATGCGCACCGGCGGCGACGATGTCGCGCAGGCGCTGGCGCTGATCGGTGCGCGGCCGCTGTGGGAAGAAACATCCGGCCGCGTCACCGGGTTTGCCATCACGCCGCTTTCCGAATTGAAGCGGCCGCGCGTGGACGTCACGTTCCGGGTCTCCGGATTGTTTCGCGACGCGTTCCCGACCCAGATGGACATTATCGGTAGCGCGGTCCGCGCCATCGCCGAACTCGACGAGCCCGACGACGCCAATCCGATTGCCGCCAATGTCAGGGCCAAGCGACGGGCGCTCGAAGCCGATGGCGTGAGCAGCGAGGCGGCGCAGCGGCAGGCGGCCTATCGGGTGTTCGGCTCGAAGCCGGGGGCCTATGGCGCCGGCCTGGGCGCCTTGATCGACGAGGGAGGCTGGGATGATCGCGGCGATCTCGCCGATGTCTATCTCGACTGGGGCGGTTATGCCTATGGCGGCGGTGTCCAGGGCGAGGCCGCGCGGGGCGATTTCGCCGAGCGGCTCGCCACAGTCGATCTCGTCGCGCAAAGCCAGGATAACCGTGAGCACGATATTCTCGATTCCGACGATTATTATCAATTCATGGGCGGCCTCGCCGCCACCGTGCAGAGCTTGCGCGGGAAAGCGCCGCGCATCGCGCATGTCGATACGTCGCGGCCGGAGGCGCCGCTGTCACGGCCGCTGTCCCACGAAATCTCTCGCGTGGTGCGTGGCCGGGCCGCGAATCCGAAATGGATCGCCGGCGTGATGCGCCACGGCTATAAGGGGGCGTTCGAGATCGCCGCCACGGTCGATTATTTGTTCGGGTTCGCCGCCAGCACCGACGCGGTCTCAAATCATCATTTTGATCAATTATTCGCATCCTATCTCGAAGACGAGCGCGTACGGGATTTCATGGCGACGGCCAATCCAGCGGCCTTGCGTGAAACGGTCGCGCGTTTTGCCGAAGCGATCCGGCGCGGACTGTGGACGCCACGGTCCAACCGGGCCGCATATCTGATCGCCGAGCTCTTGCCGGAAGCCCAAGGGGAAATCGCATGACGGGGTCTTCAACAGAGAATGACGAGGCGGAAAACGCCCGCCACAAGGAAAAAGCGCGCAAGCACAAGGCCGCGCGCGACAAGATCATGGCCACTAAAACTGGCGAGAAGGGCCTGTTGATCGTCCATACCGGCTCCGGCAAGGGCAAGACCTCGGCCGCGCTCGGCATGGTGTTTCGCCACATCGGCCACGGTTTCCCCGTCGCTGTCGTCCAATTCACGAAGTCGCCGGCGTGGGACACCGGCGAGGCGCGACTGCTGGCGAAATTTCCCGAACTGGTGACGCTGCACATCATGGGCGAGGGCTTTACCTGGGAAACACAAGACCGCGCCCGCGACATCGCCGCGGCCACCGCGGGCTGGGAGCGTGCGAAAGAACTTATTCGCGACGATCGTCATCAGATGGTGCTGCTGGATGAACTCAATATCGTGCTGCGCTACGAATATCTGCCGATCGAGGACGTTGTGAATTTTCTGCGCGACGAGAAGCCGGCCGACAAACATGTCGTCATCACCGGCCGCAACGCACATGCGTCGCTGATCGAGATGGCCGATCTCGTGACCGAAATGACCTTGATAAAACATCCGTTCCGCCAGGGCGTGAAGGCCCAGAAAGGCATCGAGTTCTGATGACCTCCGCGACGCCGGCGCTGATGATCCAGGCCACCGGCTCCAACGCCGGTAAATCGACTTTGGTCGCAGGGCTGGCGCGCGCGCTGGTGCGGCGCGGATTGAAGGTGGCGCCGTTCAAGCCACAGAACATGTCGAATAATGCGGCAGTCACGGTGGAGGGCGGTGAGATCGGCCGTGCCCAGGCGGTGCAGGCCCGCGCGGCGCGGATGGTCCCGAGCGTGCACATGAATCCGGTGCTGCTGAAACCGGAGACCGACAGCGGCGCGCAAATCATCGTGCAGGGCAAGCGTTGGGGCACGCTGCGGGCGAAGAATTATCTCGACAAGAAGGCGGCATTGTTGCCGGCGGTACTGGACAGCTTTGCGCAGCTCGCACGCGAGGCCGATATCGTGCTTGTCGAAGGCGCGGGCAGTCCCGCCGAAATCAATTTGCGCGCCGGCGACATCGCCAATATGGGATTTGCCGCCGCCGCTGACGTGCCGGTAGTGCTGGTCGGCGATATCGATCGCGGCGGCGTCATCGCCAGTCTTGCCGGCACGCATCTGGTTCTGGAGCCGGACGAGCGCGCGCGCGTCCGCGGCTTCGTCATCAACAAGTTTCGCGGCGATGTCAGCTTGTTCGACCAGGGCCTCGCCGCGGTGACGCGATTGACGGGCTGGCCGTCGCTTGGCGCGGTGCCCGTGCTCGCCCGCATCGCCAATTTCGATGATCTCGATCCCTTGGGCATGGAGCCCCGTGTCAAACTGGTGTTCGTGCGGCCCGGCGAGCCGATTCCCGGCAACGCTGAGGTGGTGATCCTGCCGGGCAGCAAATCCACCGTCGGCGATCTCGCCTTTCTGCGGACGCAGGGCTGGGACATCGACATCAAGGCCCATGTTCGCCGCGGCGGTCATGTGCTCGGTCTTTGCGGCGGCTATCAGATGTTGGGGCGAACCATTGCCGACCCGGAAGGAATCGAGGGACCCGCCGCGACGGTGGAAGGCCTCGGGTTATTGGATATCTCCACGGTCATGAGCGCGGACAAATCCACCAGGCTGGTGCAAGGCATCCATTCCGCAACGGGCACGCCTGTCGAGGGTTATGAAATTCATCTTGGCCGCAGCGAAGGCCGCGATTGCGCAAGGCCCGTGGTGACGATCGATGGACGTCCCGATGGTGCGAGCACGGCCGACGGGTGGGTCCAGGGTACCTATGTCCACGGGTTGTTCACCGGCGACGCATTTCGAAAAACGTGGCTGGCCCACCTCGGAATTGCGTCCTCACTCGCTTATGCGTCGCAAATCGAATCCGCGCTCGACGCGCTGGCGGACCATCTGGAAGCGCATCTGGATATCGATGCCATTTTGAGCATCGCACGAAGCCGTCAGACCACCAGTGCCAGTGCAGCGTAGGCCGCCGCTTCGATGACGCACGCCGCAGTGTAAAGGCCGAGCGCGCGACCGATATCGTTGGGTACGGATTGGCGGGTCGCTTCGGAATTGAGAAAGGGATCTTCGACCACGTGTTCGGCATAGCGGCGCGGGCCGGCCAGCGCCAGTCCCAGCGCCCCCCGCCATCGCGCTTTCCGGCCAGCCGGCATTCGGCGAGCGATGTTTGGAAGCATCGCGTCTGACCACGCCCAACGATTTGGCGACCGATCCGCCGGCAATCGGTGCGGCGACCGCCAGCGACAAGGCCGACAATCTCGCCGGCACCAGGTTGACGAGATCGTCGAGCCGCGCCGCTGCCCAGCCAAACGACCCGTGGCGTTCGGTACGATGCCCGATCATGGAGTCGGTGGTGTTGATGGCCTTGTAGGCCATCAATCCGGGCAGCCCCAGCAGCGCCAGCCAGAACACCGGCGCCACCACCCCATCGGAAAAATTCTCGGCGCAGGATTCGATTGCGGCCCGGCACACGCCGGCTTCATCGAGTTGCTCGGGATCGCGCCCGACGATCATGGACACAGATCCTCGGGCGCCGGCCAGACCGCATTCGGCGAATGCCGAGCGCACTTTGGCGACGTGCTGATAGAGGCTTCGCTGTGCGATGAAGACGGAAGCGATCAGTGCGAGCACGACGTTCCCCAAGGGGGTCTGCGGCATGGTCACTTGAACCAGAAAGCCGACCAATCCGGCTATAGCGACGATCATGGCTGTGCTTGCGATTCCAGCCGATTTGCGTTGTCGTTGCGACCAGTCCTCGCGATTGAACGTGCGATCAAGATGACCGATCAAGGTTCCGATCCATGCTACCGGATGACCCAGTCGCCGCCAGAGCCAATCGGGATCGCCGATTAGCGCATCGAACGCCAGCGCCGCGATAACGATGAAAAATGCACCGCCCGAGATCAGCACCTCAATGGTCCACGCGATCGAGTTCCGAGGCCAGACGATCCAATGCCTCCGACAGCATTGGTCCTCCGCAGACAGTGAGCCGTTCTGGAATTACAATGCGTTTTGCGGCCGGGTAAAACCTCTCAAGTGCCGGATGCAGCAAGATGGCGCTCCCTTCGTCTTCGGCCAAACCGCTGTTTTCCGAGACCAGAATGAAATCCGGTTTCAGACTTACAATGGTTTCGAGCGATGCAAACCCACCGGATTTGAGCCCAAGATCGCTGGCGGCGTTGGATAGGCCGGCATTAGCCAGCAAGGAACTGGTCAGGCTGTCGCCGCCGGAAACCCACCCGCGCCGAGATACCGCAAGCACGCGATAAGGTTTGCGCGCCGCTATCTGACGCGCACGTGCGATCGCTGCGTCCAGCCGGCCAATTTCCAAGGAGGCGCGATCCGGATGCCCTGTGACGTTGCCCATCAGGCGAATGCCCTTCTTCACATCATCAAGCGATCGCGCGGCATCGAATTCGACGACGCGCAGACCCTTGTCCTTGAGCAGCTGCCTTGTGGCGAGCCGGGTGAAACGGCCTGCGACCACGACATCCGGTTCGAGGACCAACACATCTTCGGCCGCGCCGGAAAGTTGCGGGAATTGTCTGGCTTTGGCGGCGTCCCACGAGCGGGCCGGATCGCGCGAATAGGGGCTCAGCCCCAAGATCTGCTCGGGGTCGGCCAGGATCATCAGAAGCTGGTCGGTACAGACATTGATCGAGGCAATCCGCGGCACGCCGGCGGCCCGCGTGGCAGATGGCGGGCCTAGGCAGCTGACGATCATCAGCATCGCGCCGAGCGCGCGTCGTAACCTCTCGCGCTTTGGCGCGGATGATGGCATGAAGCGCTGATGAAACACGGCGGCGATCTGACTGAAGCAATGGCGCGGTATGGCGGGTCGCCGCAAATGTGGCTCGACCTGTCGACCGGCGTCAACCCCTGGCCGTGGCCGATTCCCGCCGACTTGCCGGACGTCGTGTGGCAGCGCTTGCCCTCGTGCGCTGACGAAGAGGCCTTGATTGTGGCGGCGCGTGAGGCTTACGCGGTACCAGCCGGGGCTAAGGTCGTGGCGGCTGCGGGAACTCAGTCGCTCATTCAATGGCTGCCGCAACTGGCGAGCGCGGGGCCGGTCGCGATCGTGGAGCCCACCTATAATGAGCACGCGCTGGCGTGGCGGATGGCCGGTCACGAGGTGATCGCGCGCGCCGGTCTCGAAGACCTTCCCGATGCGGTCCGCCATGCCGTCGTCGTGAATCCCAATAATCCCGACGGACGCGTGACCTCCCGCGCGGCGCTGGCGCGCGCTGCGGCGCAGTTGCGGGAGCACGGCGGATGGCTGATCGTCGATGAAGCCTTCGCAGACATTGAATCCGAAATCAGTGCAGTCGGACTGTGCGTTGATCTGCCCGTTGTGGTCCTTCGCTCGTTCGGGAAGTTCTACGGTCTTGCGGGACTCAGGTTGGGATTTGCTATCGCGCATAAAGACATCGCACAAGGCGTCGCTTTGGCGCTTGGTCCATGGCCTTGCTCTGGACCGGCCCTGACCATCGGCATCGCCGCGTTGCGCGACCATGAATGGGCTCACGGCACGCGAGACGCGCTTCAACACCAGGCGTGCGAGGTCGATGCCGTGCTGGCAGCCGCAGGATTCAGGATGGTTGGCGGAACCGGTTTGTTTCGGCTCGCGCAGCGAGCCGATGCAAACAAGGTGCACGCTTCGCTCGCCACGCAGCACATCTGGTGCCGGCGTTTCGAGTGGGCCGATGATCTGCTGCGCTTCGGTCTGCCGTCGCATAACCGCGATCTCGACCGCCTCGCTGGCGCACTCGCGGCGTCTAGATAGCGGTGTCATGGACTATTACACGAGCGCCAGCCACGTCCATATAGGGCAAGCATCCAACCGATTCGACCAGCTTGTTAGCCAAAGACGGGCGGAGCGACGCTCGCCGGCCCGCTCGCCGCTGCCGAAGATGCGCTCGCCCGCCTTGACGAGCGGTTGGCAAAAAGCCCGATCCGCGATGGCTGGATCGCGCGCACACATTATACCGATGCCGCGGCCTGCCTGTGGCTCGAAGGCGAGCTGGTCCACCTCGAAGATCTCGTTCTCCACGACGCCGGCATGGACATCCGCACCCCAACCCACGAACTCACCCGCGCCCGCGCCGTGCTGCGCACCCGACGCCGGATCGCCGCGGCCAAGGCAGACTGGGCGCTGTCGACCGCTGGATTGGCGGGCCTGCGCGGACGGGGAGGGCAGGACGACCGGGAAAAGGCGAGGGGAGACAAACGCGACGACGCCGAATTTGACGATGACGACGAGGCCGGTGCCGACGATCAGCCTGGGCTCATCGAGACGGACGAGCGCCTTGCGGGCGCCTTCGCCGCGGTCGACGCCGCGATGGTTCGCGCGGAGCAGACGTTAGCCGGTGAGAGCCGGCGCCCGGGCGAGCGCGATCCGCTGGTCTACGATCCCGACTGGGACGAAGACGCCCGGATCGAGGACTGGCGGCGCGTCGTCGATCAGACCCGCAGCTGGCCGCCGGCGCTAGCGGCGGCAATCGCGGCCGACGCCTGGGATCGGATCGAACCGCTGCTCCGGGGACGCGGCAAAACCCGGACGCACCTGGCGTGCCTGCATGCCGGGCTGAAGACCATCCCGCGCGAACGACGGCGACCACTCGACCCGGCGGCACGGCTGATGATTCAATTGGAGGCCATCGCGGCGGCCGCCGAGGCCGGCCTAAGGATCATGATCGCTGGCTTAACCAGCGCACACTGCTCACCCGCAAGCTGGCGGGCCGACGCTCCACCTCCCGGATGCCGGCGCTGCTCGACTACATCCTGACGCGACCGATCGCCTCCGCCGGCATGATCGCGAAGGAGCTCGGCATTACGCCGCGCGCCGCGCAGGACCTGGTCGCGGAACTGGGACTGCGCGAGGCCACCGGCAGGGGACGGTATCGAGCGTGGGGAATCCTGTAGCATGGACGCTCCACACCAACCGGTACTGAAACCGATGCCCGCTTCAATTCCGCCCGCAATGATCAAGGAGCTTCGGCACCTGCTGGCGTCGGCCATCGCCGACGCCAAAGCCTATGACGTTCCGGGGCTGTGTCGTCGTCTCAACCTGGGCGACGGGGAGGAGCAGGAGGCCTTCGCCAGCAAGTACAAATATGCCCAGAAGCGGCTCATAGACGTTTCGGCGGACCAAGCCGTCGCCAGCGCGCGCCTGCTCGCAGCCGAGGAGAGCCATTTCGAACTCGCCGAGCAGCTCGCCAAAATCGACGAGCTGAAAGGCCCGGCTGTGACGACCCTGACGCGCCGGCGCCTCGTCGCGCTGTTCGACCGCCTCCCGCTCGCGCGTGAGATCGAGGATATGGAGCTTATTCGGGGCCTTTGGCCCATCGCGTCGCTGCGGGCGCCGCATCCGAGTACCGAGGCGACGCTCGAAGACTATCTCCATCGGCACACCATTCGGAACGATGACCTCACAACCCGCGACGTGCTGGAGGCGCTCGGCGTGCTGACGTGCTCTCGCGCGCAGCTGTTCAAGTTGCTCGCGGCGGTCACCGCGCCTGACGCGCGGTCCGCGCCGGAGCAGGTCGAGCTGGCCGAGAAGATCGATGCTCTGTTGCGTCACGATGGCTACACTCTGGCTCCGTCGGGCCGAATCTCGGGCAGTCCGTTTTACGCCGTGCGGCCGGCGCCGACCGGGTCGCCCGCGGACGAAAGCATTTCCGCGACGCTGGCCGCCTTCGATCCGATACAGGTGCACGCGCGGTGGACGATGGCGATGGAACGGCGCGGCTCGGAGCCGGCCGGAGCGATCACCCTCGCGCGCACGTTGCTGGAAGATGTCTGCAAATGGATCCTCGATCAGGCGGGCGAGACTTGGCAGGAGGCCGACGATCTGCCGGCGCTCTACCGCAAGCTTGCCAAGGTCTTGAAACTCGCGCCAGACGACCACACCGAGCAGGTTTTCAAGCAGATTCTCGGAAGCTGCCAGTCTGTCGTCGAGTCGTTGGGCGCTCTGCGTAACAAGCTGAGTGATGCGCACAGCGCGGGGCCGAAGCGGGCGCGCCCGCAGCCGCGGCACGCGGAGCTGGCCGTCAATCTTGCCGGAGCGATGGCGACTTTCCTCGTCGCGACCTGGGAGGCACGCAAGGGCGAGGCTAGTCGCCGATCGATGCCGCCGGCTTCGACCGGCGTAGATGGAAAAAAGAGGGAGTGACCATGCGTGAGGACTTCGAAGGAGAGCTTGCCAAGGAATTGGTCGTTCCTCGACGCCTGCTACAAGTAAGATACACGCCGCCTCTCCAAAGCGGGGAGACGCTTCGGCATCCTTATGGAAGGGGCGTTACTAAGCAATAGCGAAAGCGGTTATGGGGATGAGAGAATCGCGCGGATGAGAAGCGCCTTGTGGGCGCGGTCAATGAGGCGCGCCACCGCGGAGCAAATGCCGATAGCCGTGCTCGGTCATCCAGCGGGCCCGGGCTAGATGGGTCTCCCACGCGCGGCGCGCCCGGTCCGGCTCGCGCGCGGGGTCGATATGCAGCACGATCGCGGCGACCTCTCTCCAGTCGGCGCCGTCCTCGGCGGCGTCGAGCAGGCGCAGATAGGTCACCAGGTGCTGTTCGTCATAGCCCGTCAGAGCGGGCGACGTCGGGGCCAAGTCGGCGACGTCGGGATCAAGCGGCGGTTTCTGCATGGCGGCACCGTCAAACAGGTCTCGGGCGCGAGACGATAGAGCGCGGGGCGAGGCGTGCATAGTCACCGAATGTGCAACGCGTGATGCGTCTGCGGCATCACCAGCACGCTTGACCGACGCGCAGCACGGAACGGTTTGCCAGAGGCCAAAGCCGGTCTCAAGCAGCGCCAACGTCCGCGAGGTCATCAGGCCTGAAGTCGCGATAGCGGAACGATGTCTCATCGTCCGGAAACGACAAACCGTCCCGCATCAGGCACCAGACGGTCCACTCTTTCTTGATGGTGGTGTCGACGAGCCACATCTCGTCCGGCCGATCATGTCGTCCCTTGAGCGCTTCTTCGGCCGCTTCGAGAATGACGACGTGGTTCGACAGAGACAGGTCGCGGTTTTCCAGGAGGAGCACAGACCGTGCCCCGGCGTCCTTCCAGCTCTGGAGCTTGGGCAGCTTCTTTTCCAAGGCGGCGCGCATTCGCCCGATGCGAAGCATCTTGTAGTCGGGCGGCGCAAAGCGACCGCAGAACACGCGTCCGTAGGCCACCTCAGGTAACGACCAGCCGATCTCGCGGTGGAGGTGCAGGTCAACGCCCTCGACCGTTCCCCGCCGATGGCTCTCGTGGCCATGTGGCCCGCGGCTTCGTGTTGGGACTGCCGGGCACTCGGCGTGCATCGCGACAGCAGCCTCGCACACCCAGACAATGATTGCCGCCTGCGCTTCGGCGATGCGTTTCGGCTTGAGCCCCTGGCTCGGGTGGATGGCGAAGGTGAGCCGATAGCTGCCGGGGGACGGCATATGATGGTCGAGCGCACGTTCGATCGGCGCGATAAAGGCCGCGAAATCGACGTCCTTGTGAATCTGGCCGTCGAAGGCTTCGACGACAGTGTGTTCCAGCGCGTAGGTCTGGCCGGCGAGATCGAAGACATATTCCACGGGAGGGCCAACCCGGTCGTCCTCGGGAGAGCTGGCATTGGCCCGCACCGCACCGTGGCGCTCCTCAAGCACCCGGACGACGGCGTCGCAGGCGCGTCGCTCATTGTCGATCGGTTTGGCGGGCATCTTGGGAAAGTGCTTTCGGGGCTGGCGATCTGGCTGACCTTGACTTACAATGCAAATGCATTACATCGATCGGTATAACGACGCAAGGAGCCGGCAATGGCCAAGACGGCTGAAATCCTCGAAATCCCCGCGACCATCACGGACCGCGGCCAGACGACCGTGCCCGCCGCCATCCGCAAGATGCTCGCCCTCGGCAAACGCGACCAGGTCGTATTTCGCGGGCTCGCGGACGGCACCGTCGTGATCGCGAAGAAGCAACCGCGCGCCGACAACGGCGATCCGGTGATCGGCACGTTCCTCGCATTCCTGGCCCGTGACATGGCAAAAGAGCCGGCCCGAATTCGGCCGATGCCGAAGTCGCTGGTCACGCGCGGCAAGGGTCTCGTCAAGGGCGTCAAGGTCGATCTCGACGCGGCTCTGCCGGAAGATGATGCGTGAGCGACGAAACCTTCGAGGTCAACGGTTGGACGATCTATGCGCATCCGCTGTTTCTCGACCAGCTTGAGGCGATGATCGCGGCGGTCGAGAAGGCGCGCAAGAAAGACCCTAAGGGATACAAGAAGAAGCGCGCCGCAAAGCTCCTCGCGGCCGTCTTGAAGGTGGCGTTCGAAGATATCCCAAGTGACCCGACCCGCGACATCTATCGCCAGGGCGCCACGCTCGGCGACGACTACAAGCACTGGTTCCGTGCGAAATTCCTGCAGCAGTTCCGGCTGTTCTTTCGCTACCAGCAGTCAGCGGACGTAAAAATCATCGTCCTCGCCTGGGTGAACGATGACTCGACGCTGCGCGCCTATGAGAGCGCCAACGACGCCTATGCCGTGTTTCGGAAGATGCTGGATCGCGGGAATCCGCCTGATACCTGGAAAGAACTCGTGGCGGCAGCGTCGAGTGATGACGCCAAACGACGTTTGTCCCGCTCAACAGGCGGGAGATAAGATTGGGTCTCGCCCAAAGGCTGGTGAGTGGTGACGACCCGGCCGATCGTCTCGGCCGGGATGATCGCCGAAGAGCTGGAGATCACGCCGCGCGCCGCCCAAGACCTGGTCGGAAAGCTCGGGTTGCGGGAGGCGACCGGGAGGGGACGATATCGAGCGTGGGGCGTTCTATAGATGTCGCCCGACGGCGGTGATTTGCGTTGTTTAAATCAGGCAGTAACCCCATCGTGAAACACTGCATTTGCGGTTATGATTCGTCGACCAGGAGAAAGTAAAGTACAGCCATGGCCCGCGGGGAGTTGATGAAAAAATTGCTGGCCAGCTACGGTCGGGACGATGAGTTCCGCGCCGTGGCGGAGCAAATCATCGGCGAAGAGGAAAAGAAGAACAACCGCGTGCTGGCGCGCAGCCTGCGCAAGACCCTTGAGGCCGGCCCAAGCCGCCCGAGCGGTCCGAAGGCACTCGCGCCCTTGCTTCCCTTCCCCGAAGCGGCCGCCGACTTCATCGAGCGGATCGAACCGCGGCACACGCACAATGATATCGTGCTCGGGGCGACGAACGTCCGGGTGCTGCTCGGCCTCGTCAAAGAGTTTCGCCGCGCCGATGAAATTCGGCGCCACGGCCTCAAGGTCCGGTCCAAGCTGCTGTTCTGTGGCCCGCCGGGATGCGGCAAGACGCTGTGCGCTGAGATTTTTGCAGCCGAGCTCGGACTGCCGCTATTCCTCGTCAAACTCGATCGGCTGATCTCGTCCTACCTCGGCGAGACGGCGGGCAATGTCCGCAAGATTTTCGAGTTCGCCCGCAAACAGCCTTGCGTGTTGTTCTTTGATGAGTTCGACGCCCTGGCGCGATCGCGCGACGACTCGAGTGAGCACAACGAGCTGCGCCGGGTCGTCAACAGCCTGCTGCTGTTCATCGACCACATCCAGCCGAAGGGCTTTCTGATTGCCGCCACCAACCTCGATCAATCGCTCGATCCGGCGGTCTGGCGGCGCTTCGACGAGGTCGTCTGGTTCGACAAGCCGGATCGCGCAATGATCGCCCGGTTCCTGCGGCTCAAGTTCAAGAACATCGCCACCGCCTTCGATCCGCTGCAGCATGCGGCAGCGCTGGAGGGCTATTCCTATGCCGAGATCGAGCGCGTCTGCACCCAGGCGGTCAAGACGATGATCATTGATCGCCGCAAGCAGGTGCAGGCACGCGACTTCAATCGCGCCTTGGAAGACGAGGCGCGGCGCCGGGCAGGACAGTCACGCCTCGCGCCGCCGAGCTAGGCGCGCCGTGGCCCGATACGATCACCTCGAACTCGTCCGGCTTCCCGAGCAATTCGAGCGCCGCAAGCACGGCGGCGGCGGTCCGCCGCCGCCGCGCGATCGCGACCAGCACAGCACGAAGCTGCGCGACGAACTCGCCGCCGCGACGCAGGAGCAAAGGCGGCGACGCAAGCCCGAATTCGTCGACCCCTCCCTGATCCTGCGCGTGCAGATGACCAGCGCCCTGCTTGAGGAGGAGTGGGAGCGGCTCGGGCTCACGGTGCTGTCGAGCGACGCGGACCGCACGCTCGTGCTATTCGCATCGAACGAAGACATGCGGGATTTTCGCGCGCGGCTTGACGCCTATCAGGGCGGTCCGCCCCCCGGGCAGAAGCACGCGCCTTACATCAACTTCGTCTCTGGGATCGAAAGCATTGGATCGGTCGAGCCGCGCGATCGGATCGGTCCACGTTTGCGGGAAGAAGGATTCGCTGATGTCGATGATTTCGTCGCGCAGACATCCTATCTGGTCGACATCGAGCTTTGGGATCTGGGCGAACGTCGGCTGCGCGAGCGCAAGATCGAGGACGTCATCCGCTACGTCGAGGCGCGAGGCGGCGATGTCTTCGATCGCTATGTCGGCCCCTCGATCAGCATGTTCCGCACGCGGCTGACGGGCGAACTGTTGCGCACGCTGCTGACGATCGAAGAGATTGCGGCAATCGATCTGCCGCCGGCGCCGGATGTGACGACGGCAGAGGCGCTCGACATGGTGCTGGCAGATGCGCCGCCACTGAACGCCGTCGCCGATGATGCGCCGCTGATCGGCATCATCGATAGCGGAGTCAACGATCACCCATTCCTGGCGGATATTCTTGTGGGTTCGATCGGCGTCCCCGCCGAGCTCGGCACCGCAGACGTCTGGGGCCACGGCACCCGCGTGGCCGGCGTCGCCGTGTTCGGCGATCTTCGCGCGCAGCTGGACGCCGGCGCGTTACAACGCGGCGCGCGCCTCTGTGCGGCGAAGGTGGTGAACGATGAAGGAGGGTTCGACGATCGGCGCCTCGTGCCCTCGCAGATGCGCGAAGCGATCGCGACCCTGAACCAACGCTTTGGTTGTCGGGTTTTCGTGATTGCGCTGGCCGACCGCCGGCGCGTCTTTGACGGCGGCAAGGTCGGGACATGGGCGGCCACCCTCGACGAATTGGCGCGGGAGCTCGACGTCGTCATCGTCGTCTCGTCTGGCAATCGCAGTCCGCGTGGCGGCAATCGCCTTGAACAGGCGGTGAGCGAATATCCGCGCTATCTGCTGGAGGACGCCAACCGATTGTTCGAGCCGGCTGGCGCTTTGAACGTCATCACCGTCGGCGCGCTCGCACACGGCGAAGGTCTCGATCCGGATCGCGCCGACGACGTCCGCGTCCGCGCCATCACACGCCTGCATGAGCCAGCCCCGTTCTCTCGGATCGGGCCGGGTCCGGGCGGGGCGACGAAACCGGATGTTGTCGAGATTGGCGGCACGTTGATTTTCGATGCCGTCGTCGCGCGGCTGCGGGGCGGAGAGGATGTCGGAAGCGCCGGCGTTCTGACGTTGCATCACAGCTATCTTGACCGCCTCTTCACCGCGGGCTCGGGCACGTCCTACGCCGCTCCGCGGGTCGCCTTTAGCGCCGCTCAGATTCTGACGCGCTTCCCGCAGGCCTCCGCCAATCTGGTGCGCGCGCTTATTGTGGGAAGTGCGGAAATCCCAGTGCCCGCCAGCGAGCGGCTTCAGCTGCTTGGTGGAGACGCGACCCGGGCGATTGTCGGTCATGGCCTGGTGGATCTCGAACGCGCCGCATTCTCGGACGACGCGCGCGTGACCCTTTACGCGGAGGATGAGCTCGCCCTCGACCATTTTGCCGTCTACCGGATTCCGATCCCGGAAGCGTTTCAGGCGGGAAACGGCGAGCGCTGCATTCGCGTGACGCTGGCATTCGATCCGCCGGTGCGTCACACCCGGAACGACTACGCCGGGGTCGGCATGAGCTTTCGGCTGGTTCGCGGATGCGATCCCGACTTGATCTTCGATCATTATCGCAAGCGCGAACAGGACGACGCTCCATTTCCCGAACTTGCCGCGCGATACAATTGCAATCTCGTTCCCGGACCGCAATTGCGTGAGAAGGGGACCGTTCAGCGTGCGACCGTCACGTTCAAACGCGGGGTCGAAGAATACGGCGACAGTTACTATCTCGTCGTGCGCTGCGAGAGCGGCTGGGCGACCCATGTCGATCGGCAACAATTCGCGATCGTTGTCGAACTCCTTCATAAGGCGGAAGTGCAGCTCTACGAGCGAGTGCGCCAGCAGGTTCGCGTTCAGGCGTAGCGCCGCGCGCAGCGTGGCCGACATGCAGCTCTCCTCGTAAGATGCAATCCATCAGGAGAGGCCGTGACATGCTCACCATCCAGCTTTCTGCCACACCGAAAGGCAACGGCTATCAAGCGACCGTGACATTTCCCGATGGGGTGTCGATCAGCTCGGAGGAAACCTATCCGACGATCGCCGAAGCCGTAACCGCCGCGGCGATCAAGCTGCTCGCCATGCCCGAACGTCTGGCGACATTGGATCGAACAGGCGCGTGATCAGCGCCTGTTGGTAAGTTCCACCAGCACGTCGCCGTGGCACGCGAGCGGTGCGCACCAGCAAACGAGATCGCGGCTGCGCAGCTCGTCGAGCGCATCCATCAGCGTAGGCTGCACGACGATCCACGCGCGATATTTCGCGATGACCTCGGCGCGCGACCCATCGCGCCCGATGACGAACGGGTTGCCCCATTTGCTCGGGCGCCCAATGTAAACCTGCGTCGCACTCGAGCGCTTGCCGACAGCGCGCGCGT
>Ga0209952_1001084_pt1 | contig 25116 bp, 19 predicted proteins | sample ThiBiot_750_biof_2_FD_183951 | JGI IMG/M metagenome (GOLD analysis project Ga0209952, IMG submission 183951) | Wastewater bioreactor microbial communities from Cape Town, South Africa - Thiocy_cont_750_biof (SPAdes) | ecosystem: Engineered > Bioreactor > Thiocyanate-remediating >...
CACTGGCGCTCGGGCTGCTCAATGAGGCGGTGCCGGATGTCGAAGCATTGCAGCGCCGCGCGGGCGAACTGGCGCAGCTATTGGCGAGCCACGCTCCGCTGACGCTGGAAGTCACCAAGGAAGCGGTACGTCGATTGCGGCCGAACCTCTCGCGGGACGAGGGCGAAGATCTGATCCTCAAAGCCTATATGAGCGCCGACTTTCGTGAAGGAATGGAGGCTTTTCTGTCCAAGCGGAAGCCCATGTGGAAGGGGGAATGATCGGAGCAAGTGGACGATCGACCATTCCCGCCCGATGTCGCTGAGCTACAATCACTGGTCTCGCGTCGAAATAATGTTCGAGACGAATGTCCTGAGTGTCTGCTTGGGCCTTGCCGTGCATTCGGAATCGAGGGGCGCCATGAGGAAGCGCGAACGCCAATTCGGCCTTCCCACGAGGGCATTTCCAAATCGAGTGGCCCGAGACGCAGGTCTCGGATATGATTGACCGGAGCTGTTCCTGTCCCCGACTGCGCGGGACCGGCGAGTATTTTGCCGGTCCCGCGCAAGCTGGTCGGACGGTCACGTAGACGAGATCGTGAAGCCATCGAACTTGGCGATGCCCGAAAGAATGCTCGCCGCAATCGGCACCGGCCAACTGTTGCCGATCAGGCGGTACTTCTCCAGATCCGTCAAAGGGCGGCCTTCGGTTTCAATCCCATCGAGCCAATTGTCCGGAAATCCCTGGGATCGAAGGGCCTCCAGCGGCGTTGGCCGCCTCACGACAAGCCCGATGTCGGGAAATTCCTGTACGATCAGTAGATCGAGTTCATGGCCGCGCATTCCCGCGCGGTTCAATCCTGACGCGCTCGCCATCAGCGTGCCCAGCCGCGGCGGATGCAAGACAGAAGTCCTTCCAGCAGAGGCGCCGCCAGACGGTAACGATACTTCTCCGCCCTGTTCAACACGCCTGCCGCCGCGCGCGGCGTCAGCGAGTATTCGAGAAGGCGTGGATTGGGAGCCTCCGCGATGAGCGAGAACGAACAGCCGCTTGCGCCGCTGGGGCAGGACTTCGGCAGCTTCGAAGACGCGATGACCAATCGCATATCCCGCCTGTTTGAGCCGCCGCTCGAATTTCCGGAAATCCGTGCCGCCTTTCGCTGTCGCGAATTGCGGGACGTTCTCGATGACGACCCAGCGCGGCTCGACCTCGCAGATGATGTCGAGCGTTTCGGGCGTGAGATCTCGTTTGTCGCTGTGGCCGCGATGCCGGCCGGCGATCGAGAAAGGCTGGCAGGGGATTCCTGCGATGAGGATGTCGGTGCGTCCATGGTAAGTTCTCCAATGTGTGACTTGCGTGAGGTCGCCGAGATTCGGCGTGTCAGGAAATTTTTGCGCCAGAGCGGTCGATGCCACGGGATCGGATTCCGAGATCGCAATCATTCTATGGGGAACGTTCGCGCATTCGAATGCGGCGACGTCGCCAGCTATACCCGTGCACAAACTCAAAACGCGGAAGGGTTTCGATGATGTGCCGTTCGTTAGGTCAAGTACTTGCGTCGTCATGAAGAACTCCTTGTCTGTTGCCGACAAGGACAAGCATGGCGCAGGTGACGTACGGAGGTGGGCTAATGATCTCAGATCGTCGAAAACACGCTTGTCAGAAAGCATTTTTCGTCATCGGTGCATTGCTCGCCCTTAACCAGAGGCGAGGCTGCTTCGATCAATGCGTGTAGGCGCTCATATTGGGTCGCGACCTTCCGGAACTTCGGCATTCGCGGTGTCAGCAGCAGGTCTCCGGTTGGTCGACGAATGCGCGGATCGTGCGGCCGATAATCGCCGAATGCCAACCGGCGCTCCAGTTCATTTTTCCAATCGCGGAGCGGGTAGATGACCAGTCGATCCAGCGCATTCAACCGCGTTCCCGCGTCGTGACAGGCGCCGCGCGAACGCTCGATTTCCATAAATTTCCGCTCGGATATTTCGAGAGCGCAGCTAAGAGAATTGATCTGATGACGGAGCGTGAGGACATTCGAGAACAGATTATTGTCAAACGCGAGACCGTTGTCCCCGTTTTGAACGCCTTCCATTTTTTCGCTGATCTTGTTCCCTTTTCCTCGCTTGGGCTTGTCGCCCCAAATGTAAATCAGGACGCCGTGGAGAATGTCTTTCACGGGCCCCATTTTCGTCGAATGAAGCTCTCCGCGCTCGATGGGCCAGATCACATCCAGGACGAGATTGAAGAGGCGCCAATCTGCGTTGGCGCGTATTCCATCGAGAACTTTCGTGTTGCGTCCGCCACGGCTGTCGCCAAACTGAAAGACGTCCGTCAGAATGTCGATCGTATGCCGGAGAAATCGCCGCATGGCCGCAGGGTCCGTTTTCGCAATGTCCCTGAGATGAGATCGGACCGATTCCTCGTCTTGGAAATACACGGACTCAAGCCCGGTCCGATGTCGCTCCAATTTCACCATGTTGGGCTTGTTCAAGCGAGATTGACGCGCCATTCGATTTTTGAACGCTGCTCGTATGACTGCCTCGTCGTTTGTTATCCACGCGAGATGATTGTTGCCCTCGACATCCTTGTAGCGAGCAAACGCGGTGGGGAATCGTCCAATCATCGCATCGATTGCTTCAAGTCGCAGGATTGCGATCGCGTCCGCAAGCTTCTGATCGGGCCGCTCCAGGACTTCCGACAACGACCGAAGAATCTCTCCGCGGGTCGCAGACATTTGATATTGCTCAACGACCTCCATGTATTCCATCGAGATGGCGGCGAGGTGGCGAAACAGAGTCGGGGAATCCCATCCGAGCTCTTTAGCGGGGCTTTCAATCATGTCCTGAAGGTATTCGAGCGGGAAGCATGGCATTTTCTTCTTCGTCATTTTTCACTTTCCCTCATTCGCGGATCGCAAATATTGACCTGCGCGCTCTCCAGGCATCGGGAACGCCCGGCTCGCGGGGGGCAACCAGCAATCGCTACAGAAATCTGAGGACTTCTCCCTGCCGCGACGCTCAGTCGCGCCATTAAAGTCGTCTTCACCGGAGTTTGAAAACACCGATTCCGTCGGAGGGGATGGATCTTCATTTATTCGAGTTTCTTTGCTCGGTACGATGTACGTCCTTCGCCCCTGACATTGTCCGGAATTGTGTAAACAAAAGCCTGCCGTCCTGAATTCCGGAAAGGTTTGTTGCGATCGGGCGGTGAGCGTGACTGGCAGCGGCGGCTGACAAGTGGCCGGGTATGATCGGTTAACGACATTGCCATCCTTGACACATGTTCGAGGTCTGAATCGTTTGTGTGACCATTCGAATCGGCAGTTTTTAGATCTGAATCGACCGTTTGCAACTTACTTGGCGTTGTCAACAAAGTCTTTGATCGTGTCGTGATGTCTTAATATCGCGACGCATGCGATGGCGTGCCACGTCGCGATGCAGCAAGGGTTGCCGAGGTCGTCCATGACATCCTGGAGAAGCCACGGTCTGCCGCGAGAGCGATCGGCATAGGATCGAGAAACGACGCAGTGGGCTCGCGCGGCCGCAGTATGATCTCGCCGGTGACGGCTCTCGGCTCGCTATTCTTACGACCCCAACGCTTGATCGATGGCGAGCGTTCCGGGACGCGATCTCAACGCATTGTGGGTATGTCGCATCGCGCTATCGCGAGCGTAGTGAATTTCGGTCGCGGGATTGCGGTGAGGGCTATGTATTCTCTCCCAATGCGACCGGTCGCACCCCGCCGGCGAGTTTTGTTCTGTTCTCGCGCCGGAAGTCCATCCGTCGGAGGTCGCACTGGGCGATGCGTGACATAAGTTTTCTTCAAGCTTGTAGTGAAGAGGAGAATATACATTTCGTGACAGCGGATTTTCGTGACATTTGTTTTCCGTGACGGTCGGATTTTCGTGGCTCACGCTCGCCGGCAATTTAGTTCCTGTCCGATGCGTATATGGCTCGATGGATCGCCTCGGCAGAATGAATGAAGTGCGCTTACTGACTGTGGCTTCGTGCGGATGAACGGGTTTGGCTTGATTTCAGTATTTCCTGAAGACGTTCCTCTGGCCTCTGGGCGCTGGTGACCGTCGAATGGCGATGGCGTCGCTCGTCGAACAAGACTGGGAAATGCCTGCCGGATGACTCAGGTGATGTTTCTGACATCGATCTATCCGAAGTCATTCCGCTCGGGGGATCGCTGCGGCGTGTCTCAGACTTCGCAGATCGAGTCCTGCGACATTTCTGTGGAGCTTCGGATCGTCTGGCCGTACGTAGCGCAAATTTCGAGATATGAATCGAATTGCGCAACTGTTTTGCGGTGGCGGGCGACTTGAGGTCCGATCCAGACGCGCGCCGCGGGCGACGATTGGGCGCCAGCTGTAGCGGTCCGAAGTCTGGGACCGGTGGTCAATGGCGTCATTGCCTGGTGGCGTGACGATCGCGGGCCTGCAGGACGACGTCGAGGATCCGAAGCAGTCGGCGGATCGAGCCGCCGGACCAATGCCTTGCGATGGCGGCGCGTTCGACGGCGTCGAGCGGAGCGATCCAACGCGCATCGACGCAGCGCTCGGTTGCGATGGCCTGAAGCAGGCCGGGCAGTAGCGCGTCGAGATCGTCGATGGTCGGCTTCGGAAACATCACGATCCGGAAACGATCCCGCAATGGCGTGGGGAGCGGATCGAGAGAATTGGCCGTCGCGACATAATTGACGTGGCTCAGGTCGAGCGGAATCTGCAGCGCCGGGTCCGGATAGCGCGATCCGGTCTCGGGCTCGATAAAACCGAGGAGGCAATCCCACAATCGGCCGTAGTCGGTGCGCGTGGCCGCCTTCTCCAACTCATCGATCAGAATTAGAGGATTGGCGGTTCGGCCCCGTGCGATTGCAAGAAGAGGGTGGCAGCATTCGGCGGAATGCCATCGCCGATCGGTGCCGGCAAACACCGAGCCGTCGGATTGCGCGGCGTCGATCCGCCAGACGGTGAGATTGAGCAGTTCGCCGAGGCGGCGCGCAAAGCGCGATTTGCCGCCGCCGGGTTCGCCGACCAGCAGCAGCGGGCGCATTTTGATGATCGGCCGGCCGATCAGGTCGGCGAGGGCGAAGTCGACTACGGCGACGGCATAAGGGAATTCCACCATCAAGGCGCGACGGACCTGGTCGAGCGGCGGCGTCTCGACCAGAGTCAGCGCCGCGTTGAGGACGGGTTTGACCGGGACAATCAGGTCCTTCAGTTTTGCGCTCCTCATCTCGACCTCGTCCATCCGTCCCACCACGACATGGTGGGACGGGAGCGTGACGGACGTCGACATCTCTGGTCCGGAAGGCGATGCAGTCCGGGTGGGCGTCCTGGCTTCGGGCTCTCGCGCCGCATCCGCTTGCTGCTCGCGTTCACGCCGCACGCGTTGGGCGGCATCGGTGTCGGCGGAGCGGATGCGATAGGCCGCCAGCTGCTCGCCGAGGCGGGCGGCATAGTGGATTGCGGGCCAGCGCGGGCTGCCGTCGGTTGATCCGGTCGCCATCGGCAGCGCGGCCCAGCCGCAGATCAGGCGTTCGAGATCATTGCGTTGTTCGTCCTGCAGGTCGCTGGCGGCTGCGTCGAACGCCATGATCAGCACCCGGGTGACCCGCCGAAACTCCCCGAACCGGCGCACATCGAAGGGCAGCGTCAGCGACAAGAGCCGAACGCAATCCCCGAGACTGCGCAGCAGCGGCAGGTCGCGGGTGACGGCAAGACGGTCGAGTTCGGCGGCCAGCGCCAGACCGACCCCGGCATCTCGCGTGGTAGCCCATGCCATGGCTGACGGTAGACCGGGACAAAGTTCCTCGATCTCGGCGACGAGGCGGGGTTCGATCGCGTCGGCGCGGTCCTCCACCAGCATTGTGTAACGCAGAATCCGCGGCAGGCCCCTGAGCCGTTCGTCGGCGTCGTCGGCGGAATCCACCGCCGCGCCGGCCGTGACAACATCCAGATCGGAGGCGACGGCGCGCGATGCGTCGGCGCCCTCGAACGCATTGTCATCGTCATCGTCAAACGCGGGGTCGTCATCATCGTCGTCGATCAATCGCCGTTCTCCGGCCAGCCGTCATCCTCGTCGCGGTCGTCGAAGGTCATCATCGCCGAGGTCAGGATCTGATTGCCGCCATCACGATCACTGGGGCGGCCCAACGCGTAGAAGCGGGACAGCGTGCGTGCCCACATCCCGCCGGGATCGGCGAACCAAAGCTGGGAAGTCACGATGGTGCGCGAACCCAGCCGGGGATGGCCCGTGACCTGTCCGACCAGGTGGAGGCCCACCGGGGTGACCAACGGGACGTAGAGGTCGAGCACCGGCGCCGTGGTCAGCCGGTCGGCGACGAAGGCGGTGTCGAGCGCAAGCTTCGCGCAATCCTCGGCGAGTATCTGCAGCCGCGCGGCGAGATCCGGGGTGATCCGGCGAGGGTCGAGAAACGGAAAGGCTTTGGTCAGCATGAGCGCTCCGGAGCGAGGGTGGGAGAGAAGGACGAGAACAGGAAGGCGGCTCTGCGCGACCGAGACCGGGATGGCGGGCGAGAAACGTACGGCCGCGCGGGCGTGTCGCGCGCTCACACCTTCCAGTCATGACCATGACCGGCGTCAGCGCCAAAGCGTCAGGACGCTATCCCGGTGCGTCATGCGTGATGGCGTCCGGCGATCGCACGGCCCGTCGTGGCTTCCGGACTTGCCGATATCCATCTGCGCGGCGGTGGACTCCTCGACCGCTGGTCCATGGCGGCGCCGGCGTCGCGGAGTGTTGGTCCCATGTTCCAATGCTCCCGCGCCGTCATGTTCCGCGGCAAAACGGCGACGTCGCAACAACGGCGCGCCGGATTATGGCTTTCGTGGCCCGGGGTGGCGTCGCCGCGCTGGACCAACGGTCGTTTCACGTTGTGACGGGCGTCATCGCGCTGCGGATCAAAGCTCACCGTCATGCTCCGCCAGCATGGCATGGAAGATCTCGGCGCCAGCCATCGCGGCCGTGGCAAAGGCACGGCAGCGCGTCATCAGGTCCGGGTCGCGCCAGATCGACCGCTCGTCGAAGAGATCGGTCAGTCGCTCCTGATCGAGGTAAGGGACATCGACCATCAGTTCGGACGGCTCGCCCGGCAGCAGGTCGCGGTCCGGATCGCAATCGCGGAGTAGATTCCCTAGAAGGGTCCGCTGGCCGGCGCGCTGGTCGTCCGGGGCAATCGTCGCCAGCAGCACCGGCGCGGAGAAGCTGCGATAGCGCTGCACGTGGCGGACGTGAGCGAAGCTGCGAACCGCCCCGTCGATCTCGAGCACGGAAGTCCGCAGCGGGACCAGGACCAGGGCGGCCGCGTGCACCGTGGCGGCATTGAGCGCCCGCTCATGGCAGCAAAGATCCACCACCACATCGGCATCGTCGCCGACCTCCGCCTCGGCGAGACGATGCACCGCGGTGATGAAGCGATCGTCGCTTTGGTGGATCAACGCCGTCGTGCCTCCATTGAGATCGGCAGGCAGGACGTAGGGCGCCGGCAGCATACGGGTGCAACACGGCAGCGGCAGGGTGCTCTCGATCGAGTCGAGCAGGGCGACGGCCCCGTCACAGGTCTGCCGCACCAGCACGATCTTGCGGCCGTGCAGATGTAGGCCCACCGCCAGCAAGGCTGCCGTCAGGCTGCGGCCGGCGCCGCCATTCAATCCGCCGACGAGATGAATCTGGATGGTCATTGCCGAAGCCGTCCCCGCCGTTACGCCGCACGGCCACAGGAAGGTCGGCGGACATTCGCCGGCTGAGGCTCCGCCTCGCAGGCGGCGCGTAGCCGCGCGGTGGCGCGGGACAGGCGCGAGTAGATGGTGCCGAGCGGCAAGTCCAGTTGCGTGGCGATCGCGTCTTGCGACACCCCATCGACGCGGGCCAGCCAGATGATCTGCTGGTCGGCGTCAGGCAACTTGCGCAGCGCGGTCATCACGTCGTCGAGGTGAAGCGGCTGCTCCTGAGTGGCCGCCACCGGAAACTCCATCGCCTCGGGATCGCCGTCCAACGCGTCGTCCGGTCCAGACAGCGGAACCGAGGCGCGCACGCGGGCGCGGCGACGCGCATTGCGAACGTGCCCATGCAGGATGGCGAACAGCCAGCCCCGGAGATTGTCGTCCGCATAGCGATGGGCGGTTTGCAACGCCGTGACGATAACGTCCTGCACCAGATCGTCGGGCGATCCGATCTCGGTGCGGCGACCGATCAGATACGCGGCCTGGCGGCGCAGGGCAGGGCGCAGCGCAATGATCCGGTCGATGAAATCGGCGGCAGTCGGAGCGGGGACCTCCAGATCGAGGCTAGTCGGAACAGAGGTAGTCGAATCGAGGGCAGTTCTGGCAACCATTACACACTCCTGACGCGGTCGGCGGCGGCAACCTGGCAGGATCCGGACGGCTTGTCTAGGATCTAATTCCTAAAAATGTGGACCGCACCTTCACGCGCCCAGCTGGTCAACAATCTGGGCAAGGCGGCGGGCAGGGCGCATCGATCCGGACACCAACGAGATCTTCCGACGTTCATTGTCCAATCCGGCGCGTCAGCTCAGGGCTCGATTGCTCCGAAATGCCTCCCGGAAAGGTGCATCCAGACTTGGGCGGAGGCGATTCAACCGGCAACGTCGTTTGGCGGAGTAACGGGGGCGAACAGCTATACGGCCTTCTGATCAATCGTCGCTGTCATGACGCAGATGCGGTTTGCGCTGGAAAGCCCAGCCAACTTCGTAACGCGCGATCAACTGGTCGATCCGGCGTCGCGCGGCGTCGCGCTCGAAACCCTGGTCGGCGAGCCGTCTGACGATGGTCTCGGACCACTTGCCGAGTTCACCCTCCTTGTGGCGCTGCAACGCCGTCTCGATGATCCAGTGCAAAGCGACGCGGGCAACGTCGTCACGCGACGGTTTGCGCAATGCCTTCTGCTGCTGACGGTAGCGGCGCTGCTGCGCGGCCGCCCGGGTGCGTCGTCCTGGGTTTGCGGGGCTGCTCATGCTCTCCTCCCTGATGTGCCGATGATGCCGTCATCATCGAGCCACTTCAGTGTGAGGCTCACGCCTGCAAGGAACAAACCATCGCCGGTGAAGCCGTTCGGCGACGTTGGTTCCGTCGAGGTTACGACAACGGCGCCGGCAAGCGGCAATCATCCGAGTCGTCTTGCGAAGCACGTCTGCCTCCGGACGCGCGATTCAATCAGCAACGCCGCGATCGCGGCAACGGCGTTGCTCGTCGTCCTCCAGCAGCGAAGGTCGCCGATCACGAGGGATGCGGCGTCATCGCGGGTCGCGTTCCATGTCGCCGCGTACGTCCGTCAAATGTGACGAACACAAGAGTTCGTGGTCACCATCGCCGCAATGGCCTCATCCGCTGAATCGGAATTGTCGAACTCTGCAACGGCGTTGTCGAACGTTGAATCGCAGGCATGGAGTTCTGCAACGCCATTCGCGAAACCTGAATCGAAAATGCGCAACTGCTATTGCGTTCCAGGCAACTCTCGACGCCGTTCCCGCGACGCGCTTGCCGCTGCCGGAAACGCTAAACCCCTCCGAATGCCCGGTGAGAGGCATGTTCGATCACGGGTCAAGCGCGCGACAACCATCCCTGACAGCGACTGCGCCGTCGCCGAACCTCGAAGAAGGGCGGCCGTGCCTGCTGCCTCCCGGCTGCGCCCCATCGATCGGCCGTCGCGGGATCAAGGTCCGGACATCGGCTCAGGGCCACGGCATCCTCGTCACGCTCCCGTGGCGGGGGTTGCTATTGAATCTAAAACCCGGAAGCTCGAAACGACAGCAACGGATTATGAATCGTCCGTATGCAGCTTTGTAACGGGATTCTCGAAACCTGAATCGAAATACGCAACTGCTATCGCGCTCCACGTACCTCGCTACGCTGCTTCTACTGGCCAACGCAGATGATGGACGTGGCAACGCAACCGATTCAGCCTCTCGTCGGTCGGGCGGTTGTGAGCGGCATCATCTCGAGAGTGGGTCGGTATCGGCGACTTTGCTGAGGAGGGCGACGCCTACAGCCGAAAATGCTGGTTTGTCGCCTGTCTGGCAGATTTGGTCAGTTGTTTTGGAACTTCCCAGCATTTCAAGCGGGGTTTCCTTCACGGCAAGGTAATGGCGAACGATGTTGCCAGGAGATGCGACTGTCGCGACCGGATTGGAGAAGCCAGATGGATTTCGAACTCACCAGGGATCAACTTGATCTCCAGCAGCGCGCACGTACGTTCGTGGATATCGAGGTGCTGCCCCACTACCGGTCTTGGCCAATTACAGTGCCCGACTACGGTCCGGAACTGACAGCTCACCTCAAGCAGAAGATGAGCGATTTTGGGCTAACCAAGCTCAACGTACCAAGATCCCACGGCGGACAGGGGCTTGGCGCAATGGAAGACGTCATCGTCCTGACCGAATTTTCCAGGTCGCCGCGCCGGTTGCCCGGCTCGACCTTTGCGCCGTGGCCGGTGTTCTACCAGGCAAGCGAGGACATCCAGCGCAAATACCTTTTTCCGGTGCTGGACGGAAAAACGTCCTGGTCCATGTGTTTTACGGAGCCTCACGCCGGGTCCGATCTGGCGGCGATCAGAACCTCCGCGGTGCGGAAGGGAGACACCTACGTCATCAACGGACGGAAGATGTGGAGGACCGGACACAGGGAGGCGTCTTTTACGGCCGTCGCCGCCGTCACGGATCCCGCCAAAGGCTATCGCGGCATCAGCGTCTTTCTGGTCGACAATGACACGTCGGGCTTCGAGAAGGTGCGCGACATTCCGGTGATGTCCCGACAGTGGGGCGTCGAGGAGGAGGTGAAACTGGAGAACGTCGTGGTGCCGGCCGGAAATCTTCTGGGCGGCGAGGGGAACGGCTTTGCGATCGCGCAGCATCAGTTCAATCGGTTTCGGCTGAGGCTCGGCGGTGCGGCATTGGGGATGGCGCTGCGCAGTCAGGAGCTTGCGGTCGAGTACGCAACGAACAGGGAAGTGTTCGGCGGTCGACTGAGTGACAATCAGGCGATTCAGTGGATGCTGACCGACTCCCAATACGATATCGAATCGATACGATGGAATACCTACTACGCGGCCTGGATGGTGGACCGCGGAGGCTATTCCGCCGCGAGGCTGCAAGCCTCCATGGTGAAGGGATATTGCATTGACGCCGGATTGCGCGTCATCGACCGTTCGATGCAAATCCTCGGCGGGCGCGGTCTTGCGATCGACGACTATCCGTTCAGCGATTTCTACAATCAGCTTCGCATGTGCAAGCAGATGGAAGGATCGACCGAGATCATGAAGATCGTGATGGCGCGCGAAATACTGGGCAAATAGTGCTTTGCCCGCGTATTCGCCGCGAACGGAGCGGCGTCAGATCGTCACGACGATCTTGCCAAGCGCCCGGCGATCGGCCACGAGTTGAATGGCCTTGCCTCCCGCGTCGAGCGAAAACTCGGCGCTGATGCCGGCGGACAGCCGTCCCGCGCGATACCAATCCTGAAGCCGTTGCCGGTTGACGGCGTTTTGCGTGCCGTTCCCGAGACTGAACGTTCGCCAGTTGATGCCGAGAATATCGGCGTTCTTCAATAGCGGCATGTTGAGCGGAAGCGATGGAATCCCGGCCGTGAAACCGAGGACCAGGTAGCGGCCGCCTTCGGCGAGGCAGCGGATCGCGGCCTCGGCCAGCCATCCCCCCACCGGATCGACAATGACATTCGCGCCTTTGGAGCCGACTGCGGCCTTCATGAGCGCGACGACGTCGCGGCGGTCATCGGGCGCCACTTGCGGGTAGAGGCAGGTCCCATCCGCAGCCAGGTGCTGGGCGTAGTCGATTTTCTCCTGCGATGAGGCGGCCGCGATCACGCGCGCGTTCAGGTTTCGGGCGATCTGGATTGCGGCGCTGCCGACGCCCCCGGCGGCACCGAGCACCAGCACGGTGTCACCGGGTTCGACGTGGGCGCGATCGTGAAGCGCGTAGTAAGCGGTCTCGAATGTGAACTGCATCACCGCTGCATCGGTGAAGGGCATGTCGCCGGGGATAGCGCTACAGCGCCCGATATCGACGGCGATGAACTCGGCCATGCCGCCGGTGCCGACGCGCGCGGCGACACGCTGGCCGACTTGAAAGCCTGACACGCCCGGCCCCAGTGCGGCCACCGTTCCCGCAATCTCGGCGCCCGGGCTGAACGGCCGGGGCATTTTGACCTGATACCTGTCGTGGATGATGAGAAAATCCGGATAGTTCACGCCGCAAGCCCTGATTGCGATCAGGATTTGTCCCGCAGCGGGAACCGGGGCGGGGACTTTCTCCAATTGCAACGTGTCGGGTCCGCCGGGCTCTCGACTGATCAATGCACGCACAGGTCGCTCCTTTTCTAGATGTCCTGACCCGAGATGGTCCCGGCCGCAATGACTGTAAGGGTCAATTGTCTTGGCCGTGTGCTCCACAACCCGAGTGACGAGCTGCGTTCCATGACGTATAGGACGGAGCATGTCTGGCAGAGGCGGCAAAAGAAACACGTCGGCCGTACTTTCGCGTTCAGCCATCGATTCCGGCTATGTCGGTCTGGTTTTGAGCGGCGTGCGTGAGGCCGGCCTCGATGTCGACCGGATGCTGACTCGCGCCGGCGCAAACCCGGACGATCTCAGGAAGCCGGGCGCCAGAATGCCGCAGGATCAGTTTGCGAAACTGATCACGGTTGTCACGAAAGCGACGCGCGATGAGTTCTGGCTGCTCTGCAGCCGCCCAATCAAGCCCGGCACGTTCCGTATGATGTGTCGGCTGTTGATCCGGTGCGGGAGTCTGCGCGAAGCGATCCGGATCGGCTGCCAGTTTTATCATCTTGTTGCAGACGATTTCGTCGTCCGCCTCGCGGAGGGTCCGCGCGAAGCATCGATTTATCTGACCGACAGGATTGCTCAGCCCAACCGGCAACGCATGGTCAACGGCGCGGTTCTAATGTTCGCCTACGGATTGATGTGCTGGCTCGCGGGTCGTCATCTGCCGCTTTCGACGGTCCATTACGTGTTTCCGGAAGGACCGTTCAGTTCGGAATTGGAGCCGCTTTATCGGGCTCCCATGCTCTTCGATCAGCCGCGTACCGAAATCCGGTTCGACGCCGAATTGCTTGATCTGCCGATCGTGCCGGACGAAGAGCGCCTGCGCCGATTTATGGCGGTCATGCCAGATGCGCTCCTCGTCCGCTATAGGGATGACAGCAGCACGGCCGAGCGGGTCCGTTCGATCCTGCGCCGCAATCTCAAACGTTCGCCCTCGCTCGAAGACGTCGCAGCCATGCTGGCGGTTTCGCCGCAAACTTTGCGCCGCCGTCTTCTCGAGGAAAAAAAGTGTGGATTTCAGGAGCTCAAGGATCAGATCCGGCGCGACCTTGCCGTTCACCTGATCGAACGATCAACCCTGTCGCTTGAGGACGTCGGCCTGTCCCTGGGTTTTTCCGAACTTAGCACATTCCACCGCGCATTCAGACGGTGGACGGGAGTAGCGCCCGGCGAGTTTCGGGATCGGCGCGTCGCATCCGGCAAAGCCAAGGCGCATTTGGTCAAGCCGAATGGCGCGTAAGGTCATTTAACGACATCCCCGTTGGAACGATGGTTCTCGTAATGCCGGCATCGCCCGAGCATCGAGGAGCAACGCGTCCAAACAGGGCAAGAAATGCCGATTTTGCGCCAATGGGCCGAGCGTCACCCCGCCAAGATCGCAGCCCGAATTGCGCTCTCGGACGAAGCGATAACCTACGGCGAACTTGATCGCCGCGCCGGCGCCGTGTCCCAGCTTCTGACCGAGAAGGGGCTCGCCGCCGGGGACGGCGTCGCCATTCTGCTCGACAACGATCTTACCTATTTCGAGATCGTCTTCGGGGCGCGTCGGCATGGCGTTTACTATACGCCGATCAGCACGCATCTGACGCCGGATGAAGCCGCGTATATCGTGCGTGACAGCGGCGCCAGGATCCTTTTCGTCGCATCCCGCTTCGCGGATGTTGTCGCGGCGCTGAAGGCGGACAATCCCAATCGCTGCGCGGTCTATGTTGTCGGCGGAGATTCGGCAGATGATTTCGACTACCTTTCGGAGCGTGATCGTTTCAACGGACTGATCGACGTAACCGACGGACCTGTTGGCAAGGATTTCCTGTATTCATCTGGCACGACGGGCAAACCGAAGGGCATCAAGCAGCCTTTGTTCGCCAATGTCGGTCAGTCCCATGCCTCCGGCGACTGGGTGCGCGAGAACTTTCGGTTCGCGGACGATTCCGTCTATCTCTCGCCGGCGCCCCTCTATCATGGCGCACCGATACGCTTCACGTTGCGCACGCTGGACAGCGGCGGCACCGTCGTCCTGATGAAGAAGTTCGATGCCGAGCAGGCGCTTGCGGCAATCGAGCAATATCGTGTGACCCACAGCCAGTGGGTCCCCACGATGTTCTTCCGTCTCCGCGCGCTTCCGGCGGAAGCGCGCGGCCGATATGACCTTTCCTCGCACCGCTGCGCTATTCATGCCGCCGCGCCCTGTCCGCCCGAGATCAAGGAGCGGATGATCGCCTGGTGGGGGCCGATCATCTGGGAATATTACGCCGGATCGGAGCGCAACGGCGCCACCTGCATTTCAACGCAGGACTGGCTGGCGCACCGTGGATCGGTCGGGCGAGCCTGCATCGGCGCAATCCATATTCTCGATGACGACAAGAACGAACTCGGCCCCGGCGAAGTCGGCGACGTTTATTTCGACGGCCCGTCCTTCGTCTATCACAACGATCCAGACAAGACCGCCAACTCGCGCAACGCGAAGGGTTGGTCGACGATCGGCGACGTCGGCTACCTCGACGAGGAAGGCTATCTCTATCTGACCGATCGCCGGTCGCACATGATCATCTCAGGCGGGGTCAACATTTATCCGGCCGAGATCGAAAATCGCCTGTCGTTGCATCCCGATGTCGCTGATGTCGCCGTCTTCGGAATACCCAATCCCGAGTACGGCGAGGAAGTGAAAGCCGTCGTGCAACTCAGGCAGCCGACCAAGGCATCGCCGGAGCTCGTCGCGGAACTGATGGCGTTCTGCCGTGAGGGACTTTCGCATTTGAAATGCCCGCGTTCGATCGACTTCGAAGCAGAGCTGCCGCGTCAGGACAGCGGCAAGCTGTTCAAGCACGTGCTTAAGCGGCGCTACCTGCATTCGGCGTGATTATTGGATCATCATTGGAGAGGCGTGATGAAAGCGAATGGAATGGCGTTGGCGGTCGGTATCGTCGCATGGATCGGCCTTGCTGCTCCCGCTTTCAGCGGTGAACGTCATTACGGTCCGGGCGTGACCGATACGGAAGTCAAGATCGGCCAGACCATACCGTACAGCGGACCGGCGTCGAGTTTCGCCGCGATTGGCAAGGCCATGACCGCGTACTTCAAAAAGGTGAACGCGGAGGGGGGCGTCAATGGACGCAAGATCGATCTGATCTCTCTCGACGACGGCTATAGCCCTCCAAAGGCGGTCGAACAGACGCGGCGGCTCGTCGAGAGCGATGAGGTGTTCGCGATTGTCGGCACGTTCGGGTCGCCGACCAATTTTGCAATTCAGAAGTATCTGAATATCAAGAAGGTCCCGGGGCTGTTTCTCGGAACGGGCGCGAACCGAATCTCCGATCCCGCAACCTATCCGTGGTCGATGGGATGGCAACCCAACAATCACGCCAAGGGTCTAATTTACGCAAAGTACCTGCTGAAGGAGAGACCCGACGCAAAAGTCGCCGTGCTCTACCAGAACGACGATTTCGGCCGGGATCATATCAAGGGCTTTCGTGACGGTCTCGGCACCAAGGCCGACACGATGATTGTGAAGCAGCTCAGCTATGAAGTGACGGATCCCACGATCGACTCCCAGATCCTCATTTTGCAATCGTCCGGAGCGGATGTCCTCGTCGATATCGCGACCCCCAAATTCACCGCACAAGCCATCAAGAAGATGGCGGAGACAAAATGGAAAGCCTTGCATCTCCTCAGCGATGCGTCGGGTTCGATTTCAAGCACTCTGGTGCCGGCCGGGCTCGAGAATTCGAAGGGAGTCATCACCGTTGCGTTCCGGAAGGATCCAAACGATCCGATATGGGCCAACGATTCCGGCATGAAGGACTATCTTGCGTTCATGAAGCAGTACATGCCGGATGCCAATCCTTCCGAGACTTTCTACATATTCGGGTATGCCACCGCGCAGACCTTCGTGCATGTTCTGAAGAATTGCGGCGATGAGTTGACTCGCGAGAACCTCATGAAGCAGGCGGCGAGCATCAAGAGGCTGGAATTGCCGATCTTGCTTCCGGGCATCACGCTCAACACCAGTCCGACCGATTTTACGCCGCTGAGCCAGGAACAACTGATGCAGTTCGACGGCCATAAGTGGGAGCCGCTCGGTGAGGTGATCGACGCTAGAAACTAGGGAGGAAATTGATCAGCTGCGCCGAGTTTCAGCGAAGGATGCGGCTACCGGTGGCTAGTGACACCACAACCTCGGCGACGATCTGCTTGCTGACGTCGCGCTGCCATCGCAACGCCTCGACGCTGGCGCACTTGGCTGGCGGGGTTTGGCTCGGCGATGAATGAGGCTTGGATGAGCGATCAAGCAAGCCTTCCCCACCTTCTACGCGCAATCGCTTGACCCACTTGGCCACCGTCTTCGCCGTCGTATTGAACAGGTCGGCCGCGCCAACTTGGCTCAGCCTGCCTTCCGCCACGCTTCGGACCACCGCCCGTCGACCTTTTGGACTCAGAGGCACATGCTTACGAACGTCCATCTGGTCGTTGGAACACTAAAGTTTCGCAACCTCAGCTTGCTTGGTTCAGTCCAGATGGACAACCTCCCAAAAGACCACAACTAGAGATTGACCTTGAGAGCGGATTGAAAATGGAGGATCGCTTCCTTCATGGTCGCCGCGGTGATGGGACGCCGCTCCAGACATCGCGACGTGGGACCTGCGACCACGATGGAGAGTTGACGTGGCCCGATCGGCAGCGATAGCGACACGCCGGCGAGGTCGGCAATGTATTCGGACGAACTCTGATGAAAGCCGCGTTCTTCCGCCGCGCGCAGTTCGCTCTCGAGAACCTCCGCGCTCATCGGGGTGGTTCCTGAAAAGCCTTCGAACTTGATCTTGCGGTAGATCGCGCGCCGTTCGTCGGCAGAAAGTTGCGCCAGAATGGCGCGGCCAACCGAACTGGCATAGACCGGCACGCGGTCGCCGATTTGCGCGAAGTACCGCACGGATTGAGTTGACTCGATGACGTCGAGAAAGATGACGAACGTCCCCGCCAACGCGCCGATGGCGGTTGTCTCTCCTGTTCGGTCCGCTATTTCCGCCGCCAGTGCGTGGACGGCTTCCGGCAACGGTTCGGCATCGGCGACGGTGCGGGCAAGTGTCAGCCAGCGCGGCGTCGGATAGTAGCCGCCACGGGCGCGCGGCACATAAAGCCAGCCTTTTTCCGCGATGGTGCTGACCAGATTGAAGGTGCTGGAGCGCGGCCAACCGAGATCGTCGGCGATTTCGGCAAGCGTCGCCGGCCGCCGCCGCCGCGCGAAGTACTCCATCAATTCGAGAACGTTGGCGGCTTGTTTGACCAGCATTGTGTCCCTGGAACTTGTCGGCTCGGCCGAATCGAACTTCTGCACAGGCGAGCGGCAGGGACCTGCAATGTCAACTTGGAAGGGCTGCCGGTTCAAGGGGCGATGGTTGCCAGCCGACTACGCTGGAAATACCGCTGACGCTTGACTTAAAATTCACAATATTGTTTTCTAGATTCATATACAAGAATTTCGGTTACGGCATATGCCCAAAATCGAAGGCTGGGAGGAAGCAAAAATGCGCAAATATGCGGCGTGGGCTGTCGGCGTGACGGTGGGGTTCGGGATGATCGGTGCAGCCAGCGCCCAAATTCCGGTGAAAGTGGGCGTGCTCGCCGACATGTCCGGAATCTTCTCGGACATCGGCGGCAAGGGATCGGCGGAAGCGACCCGGATGGCGGTCGAGGATTTCAGGAAACTGCCGGGCGCCGATAAGTTCAAGGTCGAGGTGGTCGAAGCCGATCCGCAGAACAAGCCCGATATCGCCGTCGAGATTTCGCGGAAATGGTTCGACGCCGAGCATGTCGATGTGCTGGTCGATGTTCCCACCAGCGCAATCTCGCTGGCGGTCGCGCCGCTGGCGCGCGACATGAACAAGGTCGTCCTGTTGACCGCATCGGGGTCGTCCACCCTGACCGGGAAGGCGTGCACGCCGAATTCGGTACACTGGACGTACGACACCTGGGCATTGGCGCACGGCACGGCGGATGCGATCACGCGCGCCGGCGGCAAGACCTGGTTCTTCCTCACCGCGGATTTCGCAGTCGGACATTCGCTGGAGCAGGACGCCACCCCGGTGATTCTCGCCGACGGCGGCAAGGTCATTGGAAGTGTCAGGCACCCGACCGGCGCCAACGATTTCGCATCGTTCCTGTTGCAGGCGCAGGCGTCGCGCGCCGAGATTGTCGCGCTTGCAAATGCGGGTGGCGACACCATCAAGTCGATCAAGCAGGCGTCGGAGTTCGGCATTATCCAGGGCGGGCAGAAGCTGGCGGGGATGTTGCTGTTCATTTCCGATATCCACTCGCTCGGCCTGAAGACCGCGCAGGGCTTGCAACTGACGACGGGGTTCTACTGGGATCTCAACGCGAAGACGCGCAGCTTCGGTGAACGCTTCGCCGCGCGCAATAACGGCCGGTATCCGTCAATGAACCAGGCCGGCGCCTATTCGGCGACGCTGGCCTATCTTACCGCGGTCGCCAAGGTCGGCTCGCCCAAGGATGGCCGTGCGGTGGTGAAGGCGATCCGTGACCTGGGCACCTTCGATGATCCGCTGTTCGGCAAGACGCAACTGCGCGAAGACGGGCGCGTGATCCATGACATGCTGCTGGTTCAGGTGAAGAAGCCCGAGGAATCGAAGAAGCCGTTCGAGTACTACAAAGTGCTTTCGACCATTCCCGGCGAACGAGCGTTCCGTCCGCTGAAGGACGGGGGCTGTCCGTTGGTGAAGTGAAGAAGCGAGCCGTGCCGGTGCGAATTCGGTTCGCGCCGGCTGCTCGTTCGTGACGAATCTTTCGACATCGATGAGGTGATGTGATGCGACCTGCGCGACAGGGGGAGCAACTGGCTCGCTATGACCGGATGTATATCGGCGGCGCGTGGGTCGAGCCCGAAGACGGCGGGCTGATGGAAAGCATCGACCCCGCGACGGGGCGCCCTTGGGCAATGGTAGCCTGCGGCGGATCGATCGATGTGGATCGCGCGGTCACCGCCGCGCGCGACGCGCTCAGGGGACCATGGGGTCGGATGCCCGGTCACGAACGCGCGGCGCTGCTTCGGAAATTCGCTGACCTTTACCGGGAGCGCGCGCCGCAACTCATGGTGCTTGAGACGATGGACTCCGGGCGCGCCATCCGCGAGGCGCGGGCCGACATCTCGGGTCACAGCAACGGCTATCACTGGTGGGCGTCGCTCGCCGACAAGCATTCTGGTCGCACCATTCCCGTCGACGATTCCGTCCATGCTTTCACCACGCGTGTTCCAGTCGGCGTCGTCGCGGCGATCACGCCGTGGAATGTGCCGCTGATGGCGGCGGCATGGAAGCTCGGTCCGGCGCTCGCCGCCGGATGCACGGTCGTCCTCAAACCGGCCGAACAGACGCCGGTGACCTCGCTCGAGCTTGGCAAGCTGTTCGAGGAGGCGGGCTTCCCGCCGGGCGTCGTCAACATCGTTCCCGGCTACGGCCGCGACGGCGCCGGCGAATATCTGGTCAAGCATCCCGGCGTCGACAAGGTCGCGTTCACCGGCGAAGCCGCGACGGCAAAGGAGATCGTCCGCGCGGGCTCCGAGACCATGAAACGCTTCACGTTCGAACTGGGTGGAAAATCGCCACACATCATCTTCGCCGATGCCGACATCGAACAGGCGCTCAACGCCGCCACCAATTCCGCATGGACGTTGTGCGGGCAGAGCTGCGCGCTCGGCTCCCGCGTTCTGGTGCAGCGCTCGGTTTACGATCGTGTGGTTGAGGAATTTTCGCAACGTGCCGGCAAGGTGCGTGTCGGACTTCCGCTGGACGAGGCCACGCATATGGGGCCACAGGCGCATGAGGAACAACTCCACAAGACGCTGAGCTACATCGACATAGGCCGCAACGGCGGCGCGCAACTGGTGGCCGGCGGCTGCCGGCTTTCGGGTGGTGCGCTCGGCGACGGCTATTTTATCGAGCCGACCGTGTTCGCCAACGTCAGCAACGACATGCGGATCGCGCGGGAAGAAATTTTCGGACCGGTCGCGGCGCTGATTCCGTTCGACGATGAGGAAGAGGCAATCGCGGCAGCCAACGATTCGTCTTACGGGCTGACGGCCGGGTTGTGGACGCAGGACGTCGGGCGGGCTCATCGCGTTTCCAGCTGCATTCAGGCCGGCATGGTCTGGGTCAACACCTATCGCTTCATCCGCTGGTCGACTCCCTATGGCGGTTTCAAGGGCAGCGGCTGGGGTCGCGAAAACGGCATCGAGGCGCTCGACTCCTATCTTGAAACGCGCACGACGGTGATCAGCACCACAGGGCGCTTCCCCGATGCTTACGCCCAGTAGTCAAACTCGCAACGAAAGAGACAGAACATGCGTCTTGCGAACAAGCTCGCAGTGATCACCGCCGCCGCTTCTGGCATGGGCCGCGCCGGTGTCGAAATCTTCCTCAAGGAGGGTGCTAAAGTCGCCGCGATCGACGTCAATGCCGATGCGTTGGCGAAACTCTCCGCCGACATGAAGGCCGCCGGCCACACCATCGAGACCATCCAGGCCGATCTCTCGCAATCGGAACAGATGCGCCGTTCGGTGAATGAAGCCGCGTCGCGCCTCGGCGGCATCGATATCATGTGGGCCCATGCGGGCATTCCGGGGCCGGGCGGCGTCGAGAAACTCGATCTGGATGCCTATCAGGCGGCGATGACACTCAACGTGACTTCTGCAACGCTGGCCGCAGGTGAAGTGATCGGTCATATGCGCAAGCGCGGCGGCGGATCGTTGATCTTTACGTCGTCGGTGTCCGGACTCGTCGGTTCGATGTTCAGTCCGGTCTATTCGGCGGCAAAGTTCGCGGTTGTCGGCCTTACCAAGTCGCTGGCGCAGCGCTTCGCGCCCGATGGCGTTCGCGTCAACGTCGTCTGCCCCGGGCTTGCGGATACGCCGATGAAGATCGGCTTCACCGGGCGCTCGGGCGATCCCGTCGAGGCGAACGAAAACCAGAAGCGTCTGCTCGCATCCGTGCCGATGGGCCGGCTGTGCCGGCCGGAGGAAGCCGCCTATGCCGCGCTCTGGCTCGCATCCGACGAAGCATCGTTCGTCACCGGCGTGGCTTTGCCCGTCGACGGCGGTTTCACGGCGCGCTGAGCCTGCTTCAGCGCGAGCACAACGCAAGCATCTCGCATCACGCTGTGTCAACAAGAACGGACGAGCGGACAATTTGATGCTGTGGCTGATTACCCAGCGTAGAAGGATCTATGATTAAGCCGGCTTCCATTGCTTGGGGCAGCAAAACAGGGTTGCCGTCGCTATTATGCTGCGTGGCGACATGCACCTCAAACCCCTTTCAAAGCATGTCTTCCGTGATTGTTTGTCGGGGCGTACGATCGCGAAGGAAAGAAGCGATTGCGCCAACGGGCAGTCCCGGCGGGGGCGAATGAACGGAAGCGGCTCGATGTTCTCCGCTTCCGGGGAATTGTCATGGCCCGCTTTGACGGCGAGGTATTTGGCTGCGTCCCGAAGGCCCAAAGATTTCGTCGTCAAACCGGATACCCTCGTCGCCGCAACGATATCTCCTGCTTTGAATTTGGCGAGTGCTTACCCGGTCGCTCGGCGGTTCATCGCGTTGGCGGGGTTCAGTCGGTTGCGCGTGGGAGCTAGGTTCATTCTCGGCATTTCGATGCTTCGTCAGGACGGCCAGATCTATATTAAAAAGTAGGAGCATCTCTTTGCGCAACGTCTGAACGCAGTCAGCCCGCTCAGATGGTTTCCTCGGCGCAAGCATCCGTGACGTTCGGGTATCTGTATCGGCCTAAAGGACGATCTTACCGTTTACGCTTTGTAGGCGATTTGCCTTTTAGGCTCCTTCCGCAATAGGCCAAGCGAAAAATATCTCGATTTGACGCCAGCCGTTGAATAGCCGCTCAGACTACAATGAGTGCGGCTTGGGGAAGCAATGTCGATTATATTTCACGATGACGAATTTGTTTGGGAATCGGATGATTGCAGTCCTGGCCACATTCAGGTGATGTCGACCTTTTCGGGCATCGGCGCTGCTTCGATCTCATGGCGCGCGTACGAGTCCGTGTCGATCGGCGAAGAGAAAGTCCCCCTGTTTCAATTCAGGGCCTATGCCGAAATCGAGCCGTTTCCTTGCCATGTACTGCACTACAGGCGCGGGGCCAGCAGACCCAAATATATGCCGAACCCTCTTGAAGAGGGCATCACAAGGAAAGAAAGCAAGGAGCGCGAAGTTCACATAAGAGATGTCGCGGAACTTCCCGACACCGGCGTCATCAACTTCGGCGACATCACACAGATTACCGACGAAGATCTCCGCGATCTTGGCCACATCGATGTCCTTGAAGGCGGTAGCCCTTGCCAGGCCTTCAGCATTGCCGGCGAACGTCGGGGCCTCAACGATCCAAGAGGAAACTTGTTGCTGGCGTTCTGCGAACTGGCCGAACGTATGCGAGACATCAACGGATTGCGCTACGTCGTATGGGAGAATGTGCATGGCGTTCTATCAGATCGAAGCAACGGTTTCGGATGTCTCCTGGCATCGCTTGCCGGGGAACGTGGGGGCACGTTACAGCCTCCAAGGCGTCAATGGACGAACGCGGGTCGAGTGCTTGGACCCGAAGGCCGACAAGTGGTTTGGAGAACAATTCAGGCAGCACATTGGGGAGTCCCCCAACGCCGCAAGAGAGTCTTCGTTGTGGCAAGTCTTAGAGAGCGACTCGATGGATTCGGAACGGCTGATCAGATACTCTTTGAGCAGCAAGGCAGCCGCTGGCATACTAATTCGGGCCTCAAAGCGCGGAAAGCTATCGTCGCTACCTACAGAAGTGGTGACCGCCTTGAATACCATAGCGCAGAGGAGAGATGCCGCGATCGACGCGTCCTCGCGGGGGTCGAAGCACGAGTCTGCCAAGGCCGGCCTGGAGCCTGCCTAACGGGTGAAAAGACTTTCGCCATCGATATGAAATCTCAACCCTACGCTAGTGAAACCGCGTATGCGTTAACAGCCCAGAACGAGAGCAATCCTCCAGCAGTCGCCTATGCGCTTGAGGGAGATCAATCTCGCAGATCCTCTTCTGGTGATACTTCCTCGGCCGTGATGATGCGATCGAGGAAAGGCGGTGAGTGCAAGCAGGTAGTTGTTCACCCTCAGATTGCCGGAACCCTGTACGCAAGTGGCGCCGGGACCGCTCGTCCCGCCGGCATGGCTTCGGAAACGGATTTCATTGTGGTCACAAAACCAATGCTTCGGCAGCATGAGGTAGACCCCAAATCCCTATCCACTCCAATCGGGGTAGAGGGCGCCGGAACACTTTGTGCACGAAGAGCACACCATTCCGATGTGTCATCGAAGGAAAATTTGGCGGTTGCGACCAAGGAGCGCGGCAAAGAGAATCCTGAAAATTGGGTGGTGCGACGCTTCACGCCTCTCGAATGCGAACGTCTTCAAGGATTTCCGGATCACTGGACGGACGTACCCTTCAAGGGAAAACTGGTAACGGACGGCTATCGCTACAAGGCGATCGGAAATTCGATGGCCTGTCCCGTGATGGCGTATATCGGCGACCAACTGGCAACGGATATACCCATGCTGGATTTTTTTGATGCCAACCCAGACTGTTGGACCTGGGGTAGAAAAAAGCGAGGCCGCCCGCCCAAGAACGGCGTCTGCGCCATGAGTGCGGCCGAGCGGCAGCGCCGACGTCGTGAACGTCTTCGTCAGGCAGTGTCGTCAAAGGAATAGCGTTTGGGACAGAGGACTGCTCGTTTTCGCGCACCCAGCCGATCACGACGGTATCGATATGTGAACTGCGGCCAAGGTCGTAGCCTCTTCCGGGAGGGAAAAGTAGCCGATCGCTGAACTCTCAAAAAGCCGGCGGTCGAAGCGATGATCGTCGCGTCGTCAGCCGGCCAACGCCAAAGGAATTCAGCGCGTCAAAGCGCGGCCGTTTTGATGTCAAGCACGATCTCCAGAATCTCGAAATTCAAACTTGGCCTCCCAGATGCTGGCGTCGCGTCTCTACTGTCGGCGTCTCAGTCTCATGAGGCTGCGCTAGACGGGCACTTTAGCACCGAGCAAGGCGACAAGGCCGACATGTTTGCGTCGACGATCACGATTGAGGCCCATTCTGGGTGGAACGAAAAACTCATTTTCGTGACTCCGGATCCAGACTTTCGTGACTCCCGGTTTGTCGCAACGCATGATTTTCGTGATGGTCGGATTTTCGTGACTTTCCCGCATTGGATGTGCTGGACGCGCATTCCTCATCAAAGAAAACCAGTATGAAAGCACGAACGGCGCTGCGACGCGTCAGTCGCTGCGATCCTTCATGCTGACGACGAGCCGCTCGGCGATATACGCCGCCGTCGGCGAGACGCTGCGCGAAGCCAGTTGAACCAGCGTCACCTGCGTGGCTTCGAGCCGCTTGTCGCGAAGCGGGACCGCGACCAGCGTGCCGGCGATCAACTCCGGTGTCGCGGCTTCGCGCGGCAGAAACGTCGCGAGCCCGGTTTGCGCGACAGTGGCGCGCGCGAAAGCCAGCGAATTGGTCTCGTTACAGAGTTCTAGCTGGATGTTCGCCTGCGCGCAGGCCCGATCGATCTCTTGCCGGATGCCGAATGACAGATTCGGCAGCACGACGCGCAGGTCCGCACAGTCCTTGATCGTGCAGGATGGTTTGTCCGCGAGTGCGTGATGCGGCGCCACCATCACGCAGAGCGACTGCCGCATGTGGGCAAGCTCGATCAGATCGCGGCGCGGGGCGCGGCCGAAAACGAAGCCGAGATCGACCTCGTGCCGGCTGATCATGT
>Ga0209952_1001089_pt1 | contig 24968 bp, 26 predicted proteins | sample ThiBiot_750_biof_2_FD_183951 | JGI IMG/M metagenome (GOLD analysis project Ga0209952, IMG submission 183951) | Wastewater bioreactor microbial communities from Cape Town, South Africa - Thiocy_cont_750_biof (SPAdes) | ecosystem: Engineered > Bioreactor > Thiocyanate-remediating >...
TGTTTGTCAATTGTGATGTAGCAAAAGACAATGAAGGCAAATGTATGTGTCTGTATTCAAGACAAAAAAAAACCTAAGATTACACAATGGGGTATATGACGGGTTGATTGTCTGAACGAAGTAAATGACAGAAGAATGAAGGCGAGAGAGAGAGAGAGAAAGAGAAAAAAATTGAGGGATAGAGAAAGAGAGAAAGAAAAAACGAAGAAAAAAAAGGAAAAGAACGGACAAACATTCGGGGTGGTACAAGTCTATATTGAAGGGTGAATACATGTCGAAGAGATGACTCAGACACTGAGCAATTTCTTTCTTTTTCTTCTACATCTTTGTTACTGAATTGGAGAAATATATATATATATATGTTGTGTGTTTCTTTCGAGTGCTGACAATTTATGTGACCTGTATTTGTTTGTGCTAAACTATAAGTAACTTAGTATTCATGTTAGCCGTTCTCTTGAGGTTTTTCTTTTGTTTAGTAGCTTGCGGTTATAAATCTTAATATGAAGAACAAAGTCAGCTGACGGGAGTATATGTCGAAGCATATTTTAATGATTGATGTATTGAAAAAGAGCGTGAATAAGTAAAGAAAAAAGGTCGACCTTGCGCTAGTGTGCACTATTATTGGAAAGAGAGAGAGAGAGAGGATAATAAACGAACGTGTATAAGTAACAGAAAGAGAGTACAAGCATTACAAGGACGGGACCATCAGGATAAAAGTTTATCGGTATCGATTTTTTTTCTCTTCAAATATAGATTAAATATGACTGCAACTGAAGTTTTTGGTCGATCATTTTATGATGCACTTTATGAACGTTATTGTGATTTTGATTCGACATTTGATGATCTCAAAAACGGCTGTGATATTGTCTTTTTCGTTGGTGCATCACCAAAACAGACCGGTAAATTTTCGATTGTATATCAATGACGTACGTACGTACATATTTCTATTCATTTCATAGAATCTGGCCTTGTTCTAACTGCATCGACTGTCGTCTTAACTGATAAACGTATTTCACATGTTGGTGACCCGCATGCTGTACAAGTGTCATGTTCACGTGTTGAACTTGTCGATATATCATCGAATGCATTATCTGATTGGCATGAAGTAGATCGAATTTGTTTTCTTTTTTGTCTATTTATCTTTTCGATTAAACAATCCTATTCTAGATTTCACTTCTACTTTCATCCTTACCCCATGTTAAAACAATCAATCTAAGCTTTAATCCGTTTCCTACTCATCTGCATAGATTACCTGATGATATTCAATGGCCTAATTTAAATACTCTATGTTTAAATGGAAGTTATATTAGTCTCGAAATGATTGTTGAAGTTTTGAAAAAAACACCCAAGTACGTTTGAATTCAAGTTCGCAATAAATTGACTCACATTCTCAGCAAACAATGAGTCATATGTTTTTTTCTGTAAAATAAAATTTTTTGTTCTTTTAGTTTAGAAGAATTACAAATCTGTTCGAATAATTATTCAACAATTCTTTCGAATTATAATTTTGTTCATAAGAATATTAAACGTATTTATATTTCAAATAATAATTTAAAACAATGGAAATCCATCTGTCATCTTGGCGATCTATTTCCTCAATTAGAAACGCTCATAGCCAGTGAAAATCCATTAGAAACATTTCGTTCGGACAATCAAATTGAAACTAGTCTAGCTAATTTACAAACATTAAGTGTCGATCAAGTACAAATCTCTGAATGGGACGATATTGTTTCTCTTACGAAACTACCATGTCTACACGCTCTACGAATCTATTCTGCACCATTGCTTAAAGTTGTTACCTTTGATTGACTTGTTTTTATCTCGAATCTTTTTGTTGTTATTTTGTAGCTCTATGAAAAACATGAACGATTTTTTCTATTACTTGGTTATATGAAAAGTATCACGAAATTAAATGGAAGTGATATTACAGCGAATGAACGAGAAACAAGTGAACGACAATTTATTCGTTATTATTCTCAACTTGAAAACAAACCACAACGGTATGATTTGTAAAATATTAGCAAAACAAAAATGATCATCGTTGTTTTCGAGTAGATATTATGACTTAATCGAGAAACATGGAAATCTCAAACCATTAGTTGACATCGAAATTCGTGCACCGTATTTAACTCAAGTTCGTTTAGTTTACAATGAAATCAATTATGACAAAGAAATCGATGTTCGACAAACGGTTCAACAATTTAAAAAATATCTTCATGAGATTTTTCATTTGCCATTGAATCGTCTACGAGTGTTTCACGTTGATGATATGGCGTTTCAAATGGGCCTCTGCGGACCCGAAGAACTCAAATATCCTCAACGATTTCTACATACGTACGCGAGAATAATTCGTTTTTCTCAAACAACAATTAAGCCGTTTTTTTTTCTTATCAATTTAGATATAATATTCATGATGGCGATCAATTTCATATCGATCTCAAACCTGATCAAATAAAATCTCATCGAACAAGTACGTCAAATCGTTTTTTTAATCTCGTTGTTTTTTGTTTCTTATCAATTTTCGATTTTTAAGCTCGACGACCACGTCAAAAATCAACTGATAATTCGCCGAATTCATCATTTTCATCGACATCATCCGAAGACGACAAACTTCCACTTCCATTTTCGTTCGATTCTCTTCAAAAACTTTCGAATCAAATCGATCCAACTATTCAACAAACATTCGTTCAACTCGATCAATTCTATCCACAACAAATCAACAAAATCGATGTTAACGACGATGAAAACGATGATCTTCTCCTAGCTGCAGCTGCTGCTGCATGTACACAAATAAAAAACGATTAAATGGTCCTTTTTCGGTATTGTCTGTCCATAGATTGCGGTGATCGAAATGATATAACAGTATTTTGAATTCGATTACACATTTTAAAGAAAGAAAACCAGGCGTTTTTTGTTCCTTTTTTTGTGTTTATATATTGTAAATAAAAAAAAAAACGATCGACGCACATTAAGAAGTAATTGCGTACCGACTTTTTCGGTCCATTGTACCCGAGCCGAACAAGCGTCGAACGAGTAACGACGCAATTGTCGGTTCGTTCTGATACGTACGGAACGCATATTTCTGTCATCTGCACTGCAAGTCCGCTTTGAAGAACAGCTATTTTTGCCGTTCGTCATAACAAAAAATAGCTGTCTGTTTTTTTGTTTTGCTGATTTATCTTTTAAGAAAGATAAGAAAGTTCGATGCATTCGTTTATTGAGTGATTAACGCAATCGAATGTCAAGTTTTTTCATTCACACTTTTTCGTTTGTTTCATTTGTTCTTCCTTCTTTTGTCGTTTTTGAATCATCGTAAAGTAAATGTAAACTACAATTAGTTCGTTAGTTAGTCAGACCAGTCATTGATTTTGCATCGTCATCGTGAAAGTCAGTAAGTAAGAACGAGAAAGAGAAAGAAAAAAAAAAAAAAGTGAATGTCTATCGACACATTATTTATAAGAGTGTAAAGTGCAGACGATGTCGACGATTTCTTCAGTAAGAACAATGATTGAGCTTGTTTCTTTTTGTTTTCCTATGAATATTTATATGCGTAAATTTTGCACGAAGATTTTCTGGATTTAGTCTCTCTATGTTCGAAACAAAAACATGAAAACAACAAGGCTCGTTCTTTTGTTTTCTTTGCTTTTTTTCCTTCTGTTCTGCTGTGATAGAGAAGCCATGTATTCTCAAATTCCAGAACAAAGTAATACGAACGCAAAAGAAAAAAAAAAGAGAAGAAAAAAAAAGAGAACGAGAAAAAAAGAGAACGAGAGAAGACAGACGCGTATATATATCTACAATCAAAAGAATGACGAGGCATATTCTCTCATCTATCTTTTTTTTTTCTTCAGCGCTCGTTTGCAAAGGACTATCGAGATAGTATTTATATCCATTTGCTTTTTCAGAAATACAGACATTTACAATCGAATAGCATCTAGGAACAGAACAGAGAAAGTAAAAGATCTTTATACACATCGAATTATCCAATGAGCTCAGCTACTTCTGAACAATATTGTCGAGAACAATGTGAACGTCACGAAGTTGTTATTATTGGTATGTCAAGATACATTAATTAAAGTATAAAGAAAAAAGAAATTGAATTTTCTTTCATTTTTAAGGTAACGGACCGTCAGCAATTACATTATCATATATTCTTTCTGGTAATATTCCATCATGGAATGGTTGTCCTGTATCGAATGATTATTTGAATATTAAATTAGAAAAATATGTGAAAGATACATCGTTACTTGAACAGGTTATTATTCTAACTAAATAATAATAGTTTATTTTTCTTGTTCTCTCATGAGAATCGACTCATCTGAGGATAGCATGTGCTCGATAGTTCTCACAGTCGAAAAGTTGAAAGTACGAAGTTTGTTATTATGATTATTTTCTTGAGAGGAACTATGACGTTATTGAATTAGACTTGTATGACGTATGATTTATTTTTGTTGTTCTCGTAGGATTTGGAATTTCTTTCCGATGGTCTTGAGGGTCGATCGAGAAATCCTGTTTCTCTCTTAATCGATAATCTTCTTCATCCCGATGCTGATCTTGGTGCACATCTACAATCGAAATTGAAATGGCGTCGCGATCCAACGCAACGCATCGATCATATTTGTCTTGGTCGAAGTGGTATTGGCGGTGTTTGGAATAGTTTAACATCGAAACAATTGCAAACAGTTAGCATGGCTGATTGGATGGAATTGCCGAATTTTTCAATGGAAACATTTCGACAGATACGTCGAAATTGTCGTTGTCGTGCTTCCTCAACAACAACAACAACAGCATCATCGAATCAATCCTCAATTCGAGCGACATACGATGAAGTACGAGCCTATTATACATCGTATGTCAAACGTCATAAATTAACAGACAATTTTCGTGTGGGCTATGAAGTTATATCTATTGAACGTGCTTGTCTTGATGCACCGTATTATGATGAATATACAGAAACGATTTGCACACCGAAACCTCTATGGGAAATACGTGGTTTTCATATTGACACTCATGAACCATTTGTAGTCTACGCGAAATACGTTGTTTTAGCTACGGGTATACCACAGAATTTAACTCGACCATTGAGTATTCTCGGTGAACAAGCCAGTCAATCGTTTACATTTACAACATTAAATGAAATCGAAGAATTAATAATAACGAAAAAGAAATTACGAACGAATAGTAAACCATTGCTCGTTGTTGGATGTGGTCTAACAGCGATCGATGTTATACTTCTATGTCAACAATATTCAATACCTGTTCTACATGTTTTTCGTCGGTCAATCGACGATCATGAACTTGTACTTAATCAATTACCTGCAAATACTTTTCCCGAATATGAACGTATCAGAGAATTAATTCGTCAATCGGCATCTACATCATCTGTAAGGAAATTTTTCTCCTTCATTCATATTTATTTATTTATTTATTTATTTTCTCTAGTCTTCCACATCCTCATCCTATCAATGTTTTTCGCAGAGTGAAATCGTCTCCATAAGCGAAGATGGTACAGTGCACATACGTCATCTTCGCACACAAGTTACTCATGAATTTGAAATTTCGTTTGTTGCTCGACTGACTGGTGCCGATGTATCTATACCGTTTCTTTCGTTATCGTCGACCGCGAAGAAAAATAATGGCTTACATATAAATCCTTATACATACGAATGTGCTGATTTGGAAAATGTTTACGCAGTTGGTCCGTTAGCTGGAGATAAACTAGTTCGTTTTTTGCAAGGTGGTGCTCTTGCATGTGCTGCAAATTTGTTTAAAAAACATCGACAAACATCGTCATCGAAGAATTCAAATAGTAGACTGTCGTATCCCGTTAATACTAGAATTAGAGTAAATTCATAGACTTTGTTCTTTCTTTTTTTTTTCTTTTGTGTTTGGTATTGTTAAAAAATGTTCTTGCAAACTTTAATTAAAGGTAAACAAATAATAATTTTTTTAGAGAAACTCGATAAAACCAAAATAAGGATTTCTTTTGTTGTTTACATTAAACGGTATTATTAGATCACCTGTTTGTACTTGTTCGATTGTCAAGGTGAAGCACAGTAAAAGGTACAATGATTTGATTGATGATTGTTTGTTCGAAAATTGTCATGCGTCTCGCGCGACTATACGGTTTATACATCGATGTTTCGAAATAAAAGAGAAAAAAAAACGAAAGAAACTCGACTCCTATCCTTAATTGATGACGAGCCTTGAATAAAGGATATCTTTTTTCTTGCTTATTGAGAATTTTTTTATCAAAAAATGTCGAAAAACTTTGCTCTTTTAATTGGCATTTTGATGAGTTGATTTGTAAGTAAGCAGGTACAAAAGAAAATAAATGAAATTCTTATTTTACAATCAATTATTGAAGATCTTCATACGTAGACGTTAGATAATAATTATATGAAAAGAAGAAGAAAAAAAACTTCTCTGGGGCTATCAAACAGAATAAGAACTTCATCGTCTCATAAGTGTGAACTTAATAATATCTATTTAAAAAAAGTATATATAGAGCAACTAAAAGGTTATAAAAGTAAGTGATCGATTTGATCAGACGATACATTTGGCTATTTTCGTTTGTTTTTTTTTTCGATGGAGAATATCGAAATCAAAGATGTATCGTTGCCAGCAGAAGATGAAAATCAAATCAATCCGAAATCAGGTTATTCATCACATTTTACATCGATCTGTTATCCGTTTGCTGGCATGATACGAGACGTTAAAATACGTTTGCCGTATTATTTATCCGATTGGAAATTGGCTGTTTCATATCGAATATTTGCAGCAACGATTCGAATCTTTTTTCTTAACACTATTCCAGCATTAGCTTATGCATTAGATTTATATCTTCGAAGTGATCAATATTATGGTGTCAATGAAGCATTACTTTCATCGGCACTCGGAGGTTAAAAGAACAACACATATAAATAGGAATTTTCATTGATTTTATTTTCTAGGCATTGTTTTCGGTCTTCTCGCTGTTCAACCGATATCAATCGTTGGTTTTACAGGTCTTATAAGTTTGTTTAATTACACAACATATAATATCATCAGTCGACATACGAACGTACCGTATTTACCATTCATGTGTTGGATTGCTATTTGGGCAGCTATTCTTCATTGGTTAATAGCAATATTTAATCTTGTTACTTACGTTCGTTATATGACGAATTATACAGCTGAAATCTTTGGATTCTATGTTGGCGTTGTTTATATTCAAAAAGGTATTGAATTTATAATCGATGATTTTCATGAATCATCAACGAAAGGTTTTATGTCAGTATTAATTGCGTTTGGTTTCTTCTTTTCGTATTGGACATTAACACATATCGGTCAATCGGGTTATTTCACTCGATTAATTCGAGATTTTCTTGTTGATTACGCAATGATATTGTGCGTCATTTTTTGGTCCGGATTTGCTTTTATACCGGGCAATTTACATTCGACAGATATCAGTCGATTAAACGTCACAGCTGCTTATCAACCAACGCAAAGTCAACGTTCATGGTTTGTCAATCCAGGTCATACACCAGTTGGTTATGTATTTATAGCCATACCATTTGCCATACTTGTTACAGCTCTATTCTATTTCGATCATAATGTTTCAAGTTTAACAGCGCAAGCTAAACATTATCCACTGAGAAAACCGGCTGGTTTTCATTGGGATTTCTTTCTATTGGGTTGTACAACATTCGTTGCCGGTTTTCTCGGTTTACCATTTCCAAATGCACTTGTACCACAATGTGCTATGCATACAGATGCACTCGGCGGATGGAAAATCACCGAATCAGTCGAAAATCAAGTGCCAACAGCTATTGTCAACACACATAAATCACGTCGACCTGTTCAACAATATGTTCTCGTTAAAATCAAAGAACAACGTTTTACAAATACATTTCAAGGTATTCTAAGTTTAATATCCATGGCAGGACCATTTCTCGTTTGTTATTCGCTCATATCTCGTGCTGTTCTCGCCGGAGTCTTTATTGGCATTGGCTGGGGTTCAATCGAAGCGAATGCAATTACATATCAATTTCTGCATCTTCTACGTGATCCAAATCATATCGATATCAATGATCCATTGATTGGACTTTCTCGAAAGACAATTTTCTTTTATACATTAGCTATGCTTGCTGGTTTTGCGCCTCTCTTTGCTATTTCTCAAACGATAGCTGCAATTGGCTTTCCAATCTTAGTTCTTTTGCTAATACCTTGTCGAATATTTCTTCTACCGAAATGGTTTACACGTGAACAATTAGCTATTCTTGATTCACCTGTTGCAAGTTCGTTACCGTTGGATTCAATCGGCGGTCTACCGGATATATTTAAAACAGAAAATTGAGAAAAAAGTCTCTGTTCGATTTTTCTTTTTATTGTTTTCAAAAGAAAAAAAAATGTGAGAAAGATAACACTCAATAATCACGTTCAGACGGTGGACGATAGGGAAGTTTTAAATACTGAAATATCGATTCTTCAGTTGGCGTTGGAACTAATCGACCTGCATTAACTTTATTTTTTCCCTAGAAAACAAAAAAAAAATGAAAATCTCGATACAATTCGATTGTCTTTGATGATTACCATTCGAATAACTCCAACATGAAGACGATGTTGAGATAGATACATATTATTTTCATCGGCTAATTGCCGCATCGATCGATTGAATAACATTGAACCTGTAAAATAAAGCAACGCACATGCATGTTCAGAATATGGAACAATTATAATATCAATTCGTCGTGCCTAAAAAACGATAGATTTTCATTTGAGTTAATAATATTAATTCAATTTACTAAACGATTTTCTCCTGGTAATCGACAAACACCAAAATATCGCATATGAACTCTATTCAAACAAAAAATATTGTTGGCATATTCGTATTTCGTATATTTTCTTACCTATTTTCTTCGTCATGTTTATCTGTATGAACTAAATCATCAATTAAAAAGCCTAGAACAGAAAAAAAAACAAATCATTTTGTTCTATCATCGAAATAAATGTTTGCCTACCACTCGCTTTTAATTTGTCGACGAGAGGAAAAAGTAAATATTCATGTGACACACCATCTCGATGCGTTATTAATATATCACAATCGCCACAGGTTGCTTTGCCACGTCTATACGAACCGCACGTTTGAATCAACAGACCTGATCGAATCGATTCAGCAGCTTGTCGAACCTAAATCTCATTTATCTCAATCAAATTCTCTCGAACGGATATCTACATACGACATGTTCGATTTCAGTAACTTCGTCTCGTGGTATTCGTTGAAGAAGTTCTTGACAATATTTCAAGCCAATCATTTGATTATGACTTAGTTTAGCTTTTGTTCGAAGATCGTCATACGTTCGATAGCCCTTAATCAATCGAATATTGATTTGATAGTCATAAAAAAAATAAATTTCCGATTTCACATACAAGATCAACCCATCGTTTAGCTTGTGCAGGTCCAATACCCCAGATTTGTCCGAAGAGATCCATAACAGCGATATCAGCATCAGTTTGATATTCTTCTAATTTCGTTAGACTGCCTGTTTCCATGATTTCAACGATTTTCTCAGCTAAACGAGAGCCAATGCCGGGTAACATTCGAATTTCCTTGAATAAAAAAAAAAGAAAAATGATTCAAATCGAACAATGTCAATTCGTACTTCGTAGGTAGTCACAGGTCGTTGACATTTTTTGAGTGTTGTTATCGCTTTTTGATAACCATATGCACGCCATTTATCATTGGAATTTCGATATAAATTAGCCATTTCCTAATTGAAAAGTAAATTCAAGTTCGTTCGAACGTTCGTTGATGTTTACTTGAAGTTTATCGATCACAGCTTGATTCGGATTATTGGCAGGGTCGACGGGTAGAGGCGATGATTCACAACACATCCAATTACTTTTCTAAAGATTAAAATTATCAATACTTTTGACTCACTAGCACTTAAGAACTAACCGCGAATGTTATTTCTTTCGAAACAAGTGTCTATACAAAAAATAAATACATTTTAATTTTCAGAAAATCAAAAAGACATACAACTAATCCTTCATTAGGTACGTCCATTGGTTCGTCTTCATCATAATCACTGTCTGAACTTGATCGTATTCGTGGTAAAATTGACTGTTCATGTTGTAGTTTAGTCGGTGAGATTTTCTCGGTTGTATTCGAACGATGAATAGTATCTTCTTCATTGTTTGAATTCGATTTTTCTGAATCTATTGATCGAATAAATCCGTCGATTGGTAGCAGTTTTTGTGCACGCAAAGATTCACTTAACCATCGTGTACTAATCAACGGTGGAATTGAAATAGTTCGATCTAATCGAAGAATTTTATCAATGATCACATTTGATTCTAATGTATCTTCAGCGATAATATAATCGACTGTGTTCAAATCGAACGATGGCAAATATTGAAGAGAAAATTTTGTACATGCATCACGAAATATCGTTAGACGACCTTTGCCAATTGAATTCGGCACAAGATAAATTCGACATTCGGCGGCAGCATTGGACATTTCGAATTCGATTGATTCATTGAAATCTTGTCAAAGATTTACAAGATAACGAGCATTTTAACGGTTATCGAATTCAATGTTGTTTTCAAGGTGAGAAATCGAACAAAATTTTTTTTTTCGTTATCTGTGATGTACATACATACATACATATGAACAATGATCGTTCAATGGTCTATCAACTTGTCCATTGAAATTCATCTGTAATAGTTCTACAATACAAGTAGATATTCAATTACAATAACTATTTATTGTTATTGTACTTGAAGTACAAAATATTATTTTTATACTTCAAAAACAAATTATTAGTGACATCTCTTGGCAGCGTACTCATGTTTCGAACGAAGAGAACAAGAGGGAAATTACTCAATACAAAGCCAAGAGTTGAATATAGGTACTAAATTGATAGAGAAGACTTACATAAATGCACTTCGTGTACAAATATGAAAAGAATAACGAGAAAGAGAGAACGAGAAAATGAAACCGTTTTATTGCGTAGATAGAGTACTATCTTTCTTTTTCATCCAACTATATATAAACTCGGGATTTTCGATGTGAATACATACAGTTTATTCAAATTACTACAATGCAACTCAAACGACTCCTATTTCTCTTCTCAATTGTTCTTCTTCTTTGTCTATGGCATACTCAAGCATATCCAATGCGACGAAGTATATCAAGACGATGTTCAATGGGATGTCATCTTTATTGTCCATGTGGTTATCAAGTGGATATGGCAACAGGCTGTCCTTTATGTACATGTAAAGCATCGAACACTTGCACGGGAAGACGGTATGTTCCCTATGGTCGACCATTATTTGAACGATCAAAAATTCTCTACTGATGAACAAAACTTCTCAGTGGAACATTCATTGATTTTTTTTAGTTAGCATGGTTTTTGTTTGTACATATTTGATTATTTTTCTCTTTTTTTTTGTTTGTATATTGAAAATGATCTGTTTCAATAAATAAAAAAAGGCGAAAAGAACAGTCTGTATTTGTAAATATTATTAAAACAAAAGAATAGATAACGAGAAACATATCTGTCGATTGACCTTGGCAACTAGATACACAACTTTTTACGATATGGGTGTGGCATGTTACCAACTTTGTTCTTTTCTCATTTGTCATTTGATCTTGATTGTTACGATAAGATCGTTTAGAAGTATTGATTATTTTATTTCGTGATTAAAACAAACAACAAATAATGGAAGGTTCTTTTTTTTCTATTTTTTTCCTGGTAAAAACTTTCGTAATTTCTCTCGGAGTTGTTTGTCATCCATTGAATTGCCGACAGGATTACGCGGTGCTGAACGAGGAGTTAAACTAGCTGCTGAAACAGGTCGATCATTGTATAGACTACTACTACTACGTTCTAGTTCGTTGACTGGTCTTGCTCGTTTGAAAACATAGTGTGCAGTTAGTTGATTTGCTTCTTCAATCGTTCGAATCGGAATGTTCTTTGCTAATTGAATATTTAACGGAGAAATTGTACGATGACCAAGATAAACGAAAGCAGCCGGTGCGAGATCATAGGCTGAAAATGGTTTGCGTAGATCCGAGAGAATTGTACGAGGTGGTGTTGTGTAGAAATAAAAATCTTTATCACCAATCGATGGACAGATGAGATTTTGACGAGCAAAATCTATTAAACGAGAAATTGGTTCTTCGGGACGAAAGAATCCTTGAAGGATGTAATGTTTATCGATGACTAAACGAATAGCAATTTGTTCGTAAGTCATTGAACGAGCTGATTGAGCTCGTTCACGCATGCTTTGTGTTTCCAGTGGATTTTCTGTAGAACTAAAATCACAAGAGAAAAAAAACGATATTTTATTTTTTGGTAACAAGAAAATGAAATTGCCTTTGTTGCTGTAAAGTATGAAGAGTAGATCGAAGTTCATCGGCTGTTATTTCAAAAAAACTATCAGGTACATCTTCAATTGGTTTTTCACGTTTACTACGAGATTTAACGAGATCATAAACGATCGGACGGCGTTCGCACGGCTAGAATTCATTTGATTTTTTGATTTTTATGATAGATAAATATTTACTCGTTCGTTTTGTAAACGTTGATAATCATCTTCAGATTCATTTCGATACAGATCTTTGCCTTTCGTTGATTCAGGAAACTAGAAAATTTCGATTGTTTTCTCAACATATCGCTAAAAAATCAATTGATTTACTTTAAAATTTTGAGATTGTTGTTTTCGTGATTGAGATTCGAGATCTAAGGAAAAGTTAAGTTCAAGTTCTTCGGCAACAGATTTCGATTGTTTTTGTGACTAGATCAGACAAGCAAGAAGATCGATCTGACATGACTTCAAACTTATTATTATTATTATTACTCCGATTTTTGTTGGAAGAGAATTAGTCGTTGGTGGATCACGAAAGATCGAGTGTTCCTGATTATTTGATGGTGTAATTAAAGTCGGAGATGATTCAGTTGATGTTTGTTGTTTCGGTTTTGGCTTATGTTCTCGTTCGTATTGTTGTTGATGTCGACGAACGAGTTTTTCATCAATTTTAATATTAACTTTTCGTATTTGTTCATCACTAATAGCTCGTAGACTATATCTAAAGAACAGAACGGGACAAGTCAATGATTGATGATGATAATTGGCATGTTGCATGTTTACTACCGAATTACAGCTGTTCCACTAGTCAAACCAAGTTCGCGTAAGGTCGTATTTGACAAGGCATAATCACCGATAATCTACAGAATGAATATAAATAAATCTAAGAGCAATTGTTTCTCTACTTCTTCGTTGAGATATGAACAAACTGGACAGTAATTATGATTATCAGATAGAGAAATATCCAATGCAGCGATCATACTTTAATTTTACAAAGAACATTTCTCTAATAAAAAAGCTTTTGATGAATACCTTTCTGGTTGACATCGATACCAATCGAGCATTTCTTGAAGCGTAACCGTTGGTTCGAACCAACCGGCATATCTTGAATTATCTGGTAATTGTAATTGTACATTGATATCATCAGTTTTTCGTGCGTAATCAAGTTTATGCATTTCTAATGTTGCATTTGTTGGAATATTTAATAGACGCCATGGAATTGTTAGATCACATTTATTACGTTGATAACTTCAAAAGAAAAATAAAAATAGAAAATTTTATTTCAGAAATTAATTATTTGTCCTACATCAATTCCCATTCGAATAGATCTAAATCTTCTTGATTACAAACATCTTCTAATATCTATCAAATCAATTTTTCAAGACAAAAATCTTCGTGATATATGCGATTACTTGTAAGAGATTACTATTCGATGTTATTGGTACTTTTCGTCGATGTCCACTTGGACATAGAATATTGACGGTATATTTTGACATGATTATCACAGATCTAGAAGAGAAGAATATCATCTATTCATTCAACCTATTGACTTTTCTCTTTATTTTCAACTTTACAATATGAACAACACACACTTTCTCTCAGATACAGAAAAAAAACACTACACAATCAAATTTAATTTTCATCTGTCTTTGGTTTTTTCTTTTCTTCTTCAATTTTTTCCACTTCTTCGATCGGTCGTTTACGTCGAACTGATAATGTTAAATCTTGAACAGGTGTAGTATCTGTCGTATGACTCGTCGTTGTTGTTGTTGTTGTTGTTTCATTGGTACCATTACTTCCTGAGATAATACTTCTTGCTTGTGCAATTAAATGTTTATCAGCTATGGATGCTTGTGCATCATTTCGTCGAAGTTCAATGGCTGGTAAAAGTGCTTTTAATTCTTCACGTTCATTTTCTTTCTCGATTTCGGTCATTGATTCGATGGCTTTTCGAATTATACTCAATGATTTATCGAAACTTTCGACAGCTTCCGAATATTTATTTATTAATTCATAGATTGAACCTAATTTATAGAAACTTTCAGCTAATAAACGATCACGTTGTTGATCATTGATTGTTTCTTGTAAATCAATTGCTTGTAAAACATGTGTAAGTGCCGTTTCATGGTCACCATTTTCATTGCATATGTCAGCGAGCATGACATGTATATCACCTAAACGTGTTACGATATGTGCATTTGTCGATTCACCTTCAGCTAATTTCGAATAAATCATATGTGCACATTCGAGAATTTCAAAAGCACGTTCAAGATCATTCACATGTTCATCATCAGGAATTGATTCATCATCTTTATCATCATGATTATTATTATTATTATTATTAGTTTTATTTTCGATTGCTTCTTCAGTTTTTTCCTCTTCTACTTGTTCTTCATCGTCATTTTCTTCTTCGTTTTCATCATTATCTTCATCTAACGAAAGAAAAACGATGAGCAAATTTGATTTCGAATTGAAAATCAATCACCTTTAACAATATCATTTCCGAATACTTGCTGTTCACTCAAACCAAGATAGAGCAGAGCTTGACCATAGTAAAAATATGGTTCAGCAAGTTCAGGTGTCGTATCACTACCACGTAATTGTACACTAAAATACAATTTTCGTGCGCATTTATTCGGATTTTCGATTCTCTTACATTCGTTCGCATGTTTTCGATAGATGATCACATGCTGATTGATAATTATTCAACAAAACATCTCGTTTACCGAGGAGAAACGATGCATTCGCTTCTTCATCTCTAGAAAATCATTTTAAAACATTGCAAAATCATATGTTTACTATGCAACTTAAAACTCGATTCTCTATTAGTCTCGCTTAATCAAACAAAGGAAGAATGAGTGTAACACTATGCTGTTTCATCTCCTATCAAACTCACTGTATTTCAATCTGACTAGCTGGTGTAGATGATGATGATGCCATCTTCAAACTAATCTAGAATGAAAACAATATTTATTTCAACGAACAAATAGATTTTCTAGTTAATATAAAATACGACATCCAAAGCGATCGACAGATTTTCTTTTTTTTGTTTTTTTTCCATGACTTATTCATATCTGAATAATAATGTGTTAGTTTATGCGACATACACATATACAAACAAAACAAACAAACAGAAAAACAAAATTGACTAGTTGAAGATTTTTTTTTGTGTCCTTTTGAGATTTCCAGAGAAACCAGAAAACAAAATGAAAATACAACAATGATTTAGACAACAGTTAGTTCTTCATTTGGGACTTTGGCACTTGCTGATGACGTTTCATCAGTTTCATCACCATTTTCTGTTGTTTCCGGATCGAGTGTTTTAATTTTTTTATTTGTTGTTGTTGAAACAGTAACCTCTTGACTATCGTCAGTTGTTTGTTGATCATTTTCATTTTCATTGCCATTCTGTTTGTCAACTTCATCAATAACTCGTTTATTATTGACTTTATCTTCATTGGTATTCTCGGTTGTTTCTAATTGGTTGTCTTGTTGGACGTCAACATGTTGTTCATTTGTTGATTTTTCATTTTCATCCGATTGTGGTACTTGTTCATCATCGTTCGTTTCACTATTTACCTTTTCGACATGATTTTCACCAGCTGTACTTGCACCATCGGATTTCTTGGCATTTTGTTCGTCAGAAATAACGGGCGTTTGTTCATCAGTTGACATGTCTTCCTCTTGTTTTTCTTTTCTCTTTTTTTTCCTTTTACACTGACAGATCGATGACTATATGCTTCGTGACAAGAAAGAAAAGAGAATGTATGCAGATGCTTGCGTTTATATATAATTCTCTCGTCTTTTTTCTCATTGGTTAATTATGAAAAACCAATTAATACTTAGCTTTCTACTTCCGTTTGTCTTTCCTTTGACTAGAATGTTTTATAAAGTAAAATAAAATATTAAAATAATAATCATAATAACAACATCAATTTTCTGATTTGCTGCTCTTTAGTGATACAAAAAAAACCAAAATAAGTCATTGAATTCTCGAAATATGTTTAATAAAAATAAATTTACCTGTCAATATAAAGTTCTTTTCAATCAATATAATCTCTCTTTCTAGTGACATCTAATCATACCTTTAAATTAAAAAAAAGAGAAAAACTTCTCTTGTCTCTCATTGACATCTTTCCCGAGTGTTATTTCTGTCTGTTCATATGCAAATAAAAAACATAATTTTATTTTTAATACGAACGTTTTTCAACGTCATACAAACGAACGTAACGAACGTCGTCAAATTGAGAATTATTATCTTCTTGATCAGCATCGATTAGAACAATACGATCGATAGATTTGTCTTTCAAACAAATATTAATAATTGCTGCATCTTCAGCTTGACGACATTCTTCTGGTGTACCATTGATTTTCGGTAGAAGATAGAGATCATTTGTCTTATCGATTCGACGTTGAATCGGTCGAATTGGTGTTGGCAAAAGATGACGTTTTAGTGGTGGTAAACGTATTTGTTTTGTTGCATTAACAAGTGATTGAGGATTTGGATGGAGATAAGTATTTGGTTGAATTAAATATTTACACATTTGACAATGATCAATATATCGACTATGACAACCATAATGACTGTAAACATGATATATAGGCCCATTGAATGGCTAGAATAGAATCAGTGAAATTTGATTTATGAAAAACACAAAATATTTCTTTTTTTTCTGTTTCATTTACATGATTCGATGTTGTTGGAGAACGAAGTATGGATGTGCTATCGTTTGGTGAATACATGACGAAATGATTACAAAAAATGCCCACATACTGCGTTTCTTATTATGTAAAAACGAAAATGAAAAGTAGTTCGATCGAATGGATTGATTCTTAGTTAAGTCATCACATCAAAGCACAGAACAAAAGTCTTGTTGTTCAAAGTATATTTATAAATTTTTTGTTTTGGCACGCATTCGCAACCATTGATCATCACACAGACAAATACACACACAAATTTATTTTCTTTTTTTTCGAAGCTTTTGTTTTTTTCTTGTTTAAGACGACAAGCAAAAGATAGATTGAAAAAAAAATGACACACAGAAAGTTAGAGAGACAAAAATAGTTCGAAATAACATTGTCTTTTGCTTCTTATTTCGCTTCTTTGCTTGAATGACTAGAGAAAGGAAAAACAAATTCAAACGCTTTTTCAATTATTCGAATCAAATCATACTATTTCTCTCGACGTTCACTACGCGATGCTGATGATGATGAAACACGATGTGACGATGAACTTCCATGTCGTTCTTCACGTGTTTCCTAAATTGCCAAGAAGTTGTTCTCTTTATTAGTTGAATTCTTTCGTCGTGCAAACAAACCTTTCGTGTCGATCGTCCATTGGAAACTGTTTCATTTGTTTTAATACGTTTTGTTGACGAACTCGATGGTGATACATCAACGATGCCCGATGTATTATTATGTTCATTTTCTTGATGTACAGGTGTTGTTGATAATGATGATTCAGCTGTTTGATTTAAACGACGCGAACTACTACTATTGCCGTTCGCTGAACGTTTGTCTGGCGTCGTTGAACGTGCACGTTTATTCGATTCCTAGATAAATGTTTTTGTTTTGGAATCATAAAATGACCTTTTAGTGAACGTACGTGTTTATGTTCACGATGTGTACGTGAACTGCCATTTCGTGATTCTTCGGTATGCGATGTTGCATTACGATCGCCCTGAAAATCGAAAGAAATCGATAATGAACAAGCTGTTGAGCGTTGTTTATTTTACCTTTGAAGATCCACCACGTGATCGTTTTTCTACAGGTGTTACAAAAAGGAAAACAAAGGAAAATAAATCAGTTAAAATGAAAATCGAAAAAATGTAAAACCATGTTCATGAGGTGATTCAGTTCGAGTAGTTTTCGAAGTAGTAGTAGTACTATTAGTCGTTCCATTAGTCGCTGTCTGATCCGAACTATAAAAATAAAAACATAAAATAATAAGAAAAACTTTCGATCAAAGCTCTACCGTCGAGTCGATTCGTCGTTGGTACTAGCGATTAATAAAGTATTACGTGTTGATATCGCTGTACGTGATGAAGTAGCACGTGAACTCGGTGATGCAGACGATTTACTTGACGATTGCTGTTGATCGATCGTTGCTGATCGTCTAAAAATAATAAAAACGAAAAATGAATTCACTTCTGATTGTGTTTCTTTCTGATTTACTTGTCGATATTTGTCGACGTATCTTTTCGAGTTGTTGGCGGACTTTCACGTGTTGTCGATACTGTTGATGTCTGAGGCGACGAATCATGACGATCGGTTCCATTATTCGACAATTTCACTGTTCTTCCACTTGACAATGTCGTTGTGATCGAATCGTTCGTCTCATTTTTACTCGGTGTCGTTGACGTCACTTGAATTTTCGTTGATGTTCCCGATGCACTACTACTACTACTACTGTGTCCAGTTCGGCTCGATTTCGTTGGTGCTGTTGTGCTGCTACTACTGTTGTTGCTGCTGCTGCTGCTGCCGGATTCAATTTTGATTTTTGTAGTTGATCGTTCTACACGTAGATAATATATAGAGATTAAATGCCAACTTGATTGAACACCGATAGGAATATGTTTGCCTCATACCAGTATTATTATTGTTGTCAGCGTTTGTTGTTGTTGTTGTTGCTGATGATGATGATTTTGCTGTTGAACCATTGGGTTGAGATGCAGGCGATGGTGATGATGATTTTCGTGTTGTTAATGCTGAATCATTGTTTGTACTTGTCACCGGTTTGTCATTCGTTGAACGTGCTAAACGAAGAATTGAGATTTTTTGTCGAAGAAAGCAAATGACGAAGTACTTGTTGTACTACTAGGATGTGAGGATTCTTTCGAAGTTGAACGAGCTGCTGATTGAGTATCTGATATTCAAAATAAGATAAACAACGAATTTGATTCATATTTTTCTTATTCATTTTCAAATCATAATGTGAAAGATGCTTTCTCTTTTTTTTTCATACCGGAATGAGTTGTATTATTATTACTTGATGATGTTGCTGCTGTTGTTGTTGTTGTTGCTGTTCGTTCGGGTACATTATGAAAACGACTTTCTTCAATCATATCTTTGTGTTTCAATGTTAACTGTCCATTATAAGATTTAGCTAATGCAGCTAGATCATGTCGACGATTTTTTTCCGCTGTACAAATATTTTTAATACGTCGTTCAAGTGCCGAATAGAATGATAGGATTTTCGGATAGATAGGCAAAAGAACAGTTAATACTCGTAAGACATTACGGATTTGTATATAATCATCGGAATCCAAACAGACAATGAAACTTTTCGCGAGTTTATAATGCCATTTATGACAAACATGACGAAAGTTATCGTAGTCGAGTTGTTCAGGTGTTTGAGTTGCACCGGCTGATTTCGATGTTGAACTACCAGCATTACGAAAAACGGTTAGAAAACCTGGATGTGTTGCACATTCCTGAACAAAAAAGTTCTATTCAAAGAAAAATTCAAATAAAAAACTGACTCTTTCGAATCGATTTCGATCAGCATGCCAACTCATCACAGTTTCTAATAATGCTTTAAGAAATCGACCATAACGAATGGCTTCGTTTTCTGAACATGATGCAAGCGAATAGGAAATGTCCGAAAACAGACGATCGTAACAGATAATTGTACTGAAATTGGGCGTGACTAAATCGTGTATAACACGAATGAAATAGGCGCAATAGAGTGCATCGATTTCACTCAATAAACAACGAGGAAATATGCATAATTGAAGAAATTCAGTGATTGTTTCAGCTTTTGTTCGATTTCCTGAAATCGATCGAAAGAATCATTTGAAAGAAGAATTTCAGCAGGATAAAATGCAAACATACGATTTTTAAACCAATGAGGACTTTCGAGTTCGAGACGTGCTCGTACACGTTCAACATGTTCTTTCTGTTTGAGTTGTTCTTCTTTGAGTTTATCGATGATGATATGAATTTTTTCTTTTTCTTTTCGTCGTTTTGTTTGAGTCTACAAAAATAAAACATCGATGATCAAAAACTAAATCGTTTCATTTCAACGAACTAAATCTTTTCGATCATCGTATTCAACAATTTCCAATTCCAATTGTTCAATACGACGTTTATATGCCGCATCAGGAACTTGTAAATCCGACATTGATAACGACCAAAATGTCAAATAAAATTGCGGTCTAATAAAATCAAATCATGTAGAAATAAAATTCACAAGACAACAAAAACAAAACCCATACGTCATTTCTTCCCATGTTCGTTGAGGATGAAGTGTTTTAACGAAATCAAGAACAGGCGACATGACAAATGTGACGGCGTCGTTGTAATTTTGATTCTAAGAATCGAGAAAAACGATCGGGATGAAGTAAATTCAAATGAGATTTGGATTTCTATTACCAGTGTAGCTTTCGTGCTTGGTTTAGGAACTGCTGCTCGAAGTTCATCGAATTTTGCCTAGAAAAGTAAACGATAGTTGTTGTTATTTTTCTTAGTTTTCGATCTACTTGAATATTTAAATTGAATAATGGTCGTGAAATTTGAAAAGCAGCATCGACTTGCAAATGAAAGCCTAAGACAAGATCATCGATCGATGGAAATTGATGATGAAAATTTTCTGTTGTTAAAACATTGGATAAATATGTAAAAAATTGAACCATCGTATCTTGACATTGATCATAGAGACTGCCGATTAATTTCAAATGTTCAATTCTTTGTTCGCCAAATTTAAACACAATGCAACTACGTTGTTGAGCAATAATTATCGACAATGGTAAATACAAATTATTGTCCAGAAGAGCTTCTTTCAAACGAATCGACGGTTTTTTAACATTTCTCGCTGCTGTAAATTGTGCAGCTTCACTTCGTAGTAATTCCCCGCCTGCTGCAGCTTCTAATTGTTCGGTTGTCACAGCCGATGTCACTTCGACACCGCTCATTGTCGTTATAATCTGTCGTAATAAATACAAATCACAGGTTGTTTCCAATCGTAATTGATCGTAGATATAATTCAAAATAGCCGTGAAATCAATTGGATATTTTCGTAGAACATTTGCTGTTAAAACGCAAAGATTTTGAAACCATTGCGATGGTGTTGCCGTTTCTCGGCTCATTTTACCATCGATATAATTCGGTAATAATGCATTTGAAACAGGCGCTGTTAACGCATGTAAAATCGTATAACAAACAATATCATAGGCTAATGGTGAAAGATATTTCAATGCGTCGTTTATAACCAAAATGAAATTATCGAATCGTTGAACTTGATCGATAATAACCGAGAGTATCACCGTTGGATTGTTATGTGTCATTTTCGCTATTTGTCGACTGTAGGTTTTAAGATTATCTTTTGTTATTCGTCGAAGTATAGCACGAGTTTTATCGGTAACATCTTGTTTAATAAAAATTAATTGCGATGTTTTACGATAGGTTTCATCGTACCATTGTTGATAGAGACCATAACGAATATCATAGGGAAATTGTTTGATTAATGACCATAATTCAATAGCTAGACAACAATTGACATCTAATAGTGAAAGACTTGGAAGAAGAACTTCATCGATTAATAGAAGAATATCTTCTTGTTGTTGTTGATCATTGTTTGTTGACAATTTTTTCATAAAATGAGTACATAAACGTGTGAGTTTCATGAATAATAAACGATCTTGACAGAAAGCACCAAGATGTAATAATAGCGGAAGAGTTTCTTCGCGAAAATCATTCCATGTTTCAACTGTTTTCAATTGACGATTTGATACGGGATTTTCTAATTCGTATTGACGAAATGTCGAATGTAAATCCGAATTGGCTTTATAGAGTGGATCGACAATGTAAGCGAGAATTTTAGTTAAAAGAGTGTTGATTTCACGATAGGATGTACATGACCAACGTGGCAAATGATTGAGAATGAAAAGACCATGATCAAGATCGCCGATATCGAGTAATGAACGAAGTAAATGTAATAATTGATTATTTGATTTGATAATATTCGATTCTTTGGTTTTTGTATTCGAATCACTTGAAAGTGATGTTAAACTTTTCTTTGCTGTTCGAGCATTTTCAATTTCTTTAACATAACTCTCACCAAAATCAGTTAACAATGGATATAACTATTTAAAAACAAAAAAGAAAAACTAAAAAATCTTATTTCAAATTCTTCTTTCGTCTTACATGTGGTAATAAATCTTCGAGTTCAATTAAATTATTTGATAGTAATTGTGCAGCTAAGAGATAAAGTGCATTCGGTGTTTCATCTTGTAACTAAAAAAAACCCATTGATAAATACAAACAAAAAACCCAATGATATTTTTCTACTTGATATTGTTGAAATTTGAATCCAATTAATTGGCAAAGTGTTAGTTGATCGAAATGTAGAAGATTTAATAATTCAACATAGATCGTTGTATGTTCGAGATGATTTTCAAATGATTCAAGAACAAGATCTAAGATACGATTTGGATCAAGATCAAAATAGCCGATTAAAGCCATTAAACGATCGTATAATTGTTCGGATTTGAGATTTGTTATTGCAAAATTTTGATTTAATTCTTGAAGAACTTTGGAAAAACCTTCGCTTTCTTCGCGAAAAAGATTGAATTTCTGTTGTTTATAACTATAAATACAAAAATAGAATCAATTTTCCATACTATCATCAAATCAATTTACTAGAGACGAGTTTTAATTCGAACATATTTTTGATTGAATTGATCTCGACTCGCGATTAAATCGAGATATTCAAGTGTATCGATTTCTAAACGTTCCATCAATAATGTCGTTGGAATAATATGCTAAAAATGACGATCATTTTTTTGTTTCAAATATTTATTTCGACTTGGTCATACTTCTGAACTGTTAATCAATTGAAAAAGTCTTTGTTTATACGTTTCTTTTGTTGTACTATCATCCGATGGAAACAAATCGATATCTATTTCGAGAAAAAAAAAGCGAAATTCAAATTATTATTTTCCCCATCGAAACAAACCAAGTGTTGCGACGATATCAGCAAGAAGATCACCGATAGTGGATCGATTCGGTACAATATCCTGGCAATAAGAAAAAAATATATTGATAATGATGATTGAATGATTCATTACTTGTAGTTCAGCAAACATTCGAACAATTGTTTCAACTGATTGACTACCTTGTAAACATGATTTACATAGGAAAAGAAGTAATTGCTTTAATGCTATGAAATTCAATATAAGAAAAAAGTTTTTTTTTTTGTCAATCGAAAATTTCAATTTACCAAGTTCAGCTTCATATTTATCTTTCTGATTTTCTAATAGATTTTTACAGAATTCATGACTAAAATGGGAAAAATATTCAATAAAAAATAAATCGAATAGGAAAAAGAAAAATAACTATTTACAATTGATTTCGTCCGTCTGTTGTCCAATTGGCAATAGCTGAATTGACATTATTAGAAATCTCAATTGACCGATTAGCTTCAATATCAACCATGATTTTTTTGGGCTCAGTCAACTGAGGCTCAGAAAAAATAAATATTAGTCAATATGAAGAAAGAGGGAAAAAAAGAAGAGAAGAGAGCAAGCGTTCTTACAGTATATTATTCACCATTCGGATGTCTTATTTGCCTTTCTTTTTCCTATAGTCGAGATGTCGTTAAGGATAGGTGATCGATTTATTATCAATAGAAAAAGTTTTTATTTTAAAGAATTGAAAGAACAAAGACAGAAAAAAATCGTTTATATCAAGTTTAAAAAGCAGTTTCTTTTGCTGGTGATGATGATAGTGGCGTACTTTTCGGTTTTGTTGAACTTTTAGCTTGTGAAGTCGAGGTTTTTCCGTGACCATTGACAGTTCGTTGGCCATTTTTTATCGGTTCGTTTGTTGTTGTTGTTGTCGTTGGTTCGATGATAGTCGTATGAAGTACGGAATCATACGGTTGATAAGTATCTAATGAATTCGAAAAACAACAATCGATTAATGTACGTTGTTCATTATTTAACATTTGAGGAAAGAGTATATCGAATTTAACAATCAGATCACCACGTCGTGTCGGTTCTTTTGGAAACGGTAGACCTTCATTAGGAAAACGTTTTTCTGTTTGTGGCGTGATGACTTCTTGATTTGTACGTAATTGATATGGCGTTTTCGTTGAATCAAGAAATGGTATGTTAATAGTGGTGCCTAGAAGTGCTTGTTTAATCGAATTCGAACGTTCAAATATCGGATGTGGTTTATCACGAATTATGAAAACAATATCACCAGCCATTGTATTTGGATCGCATTCATCACCTTCACCTTCGAATGTTATCTTAGTGCCTTCTTTCCAGCCTGGTTTAATTTGTATTTCAAGTAATTTCTCATCACGTACATAGGTATTCAATTCTTGATTGAAACGTTGTCGAGTTATTTTCATTTTTCTTGTTGCACCTTTATGAATTTCTTCTAAAGTAGCATATAAATCATAGAATGTCGAAGGATCTTTATAACGTACAAAATAATTATTAAATGGATCATAAGTGTATTCACTTGATGAATCGCCATTGCCATCCGAATAATGTGAACGAAAATAGGTTCGAGGATCGGTACTAAGATAATTTTTCAATTCTTCTGAACCGTATCGATCGTATAACGAACGTTTATATGCATCGGATAGGATTTCATAGGCTTCACTA
>Ga0209952_1001097_pt1 | contig 24848 bp, 29 predicted proteins | sample ThiBiot_750_biof_2_FD_183951 | JGI IMG/M metagenome (GOLD analysis project Ga0209952, IMG submission 183951) | Wastewater bioreactor microbial communities from Cape Town, South Africa - Thiocy_cont_750_biof (SPAdes) | ecosystem: Engineered > Bioreactor > Thiocyanate-remediating >...
ACATCGATTTCAAACGAAATGGCAACCGATTGAAAATACTCAAGAAGAAATCATTGATTTTTTCGATCGAAAACCAGAGAATGGAAAAAAAGCTTTTCATAAGAAATTTCGACCGAATCGAAATTGGTGTTTTTTCGAAGAACAACCTTCGATTCAACGTGAAACGAGCGATTTAAAAGTACGCTTCTGGCTTGAAAGTATTCATCAGAACAAAGACGGAAGAGAATTTTCTAGTTATGATTTAATCATTCCGAATCTGATCTAAATATTTTTTTATTACGGAATTCGATTCTTTAAATCTTGGTTTTAAGAAAAAATCTTAAAGTTTTCAAAATCGTTTTATGTTCACCGATGAGATTTTCAAGATGTATGATATATTGAAGTTTGGATGACTGTTGTTCAATTTGTTTGACTTTAAAAAATGTTCGCGGTCCAACTAAAACTTCATTTTCAGCTTCGAAATTTGAAATACATGGTAAATCATGTTCAGGAATTTTGCCTAATCTAATCGCTACATTTCGATCAATAGATATTGATGCAAATTTCATTATTGATATAACACAATCGTTATTTTTCGACGCTCAACGATATTCATCTAATTCTTTTTGAGTCATATTAATACCACGATAAGATCTACCTTGATAATACCGATGTTGTAAATCTGAAAGATGCATAAATAATGATAGAATGGTGTTTCCAATGTATAAAGTGTTAATAAACACTCGATTGTACCATGTCGACTATATTTCTTAATTAAACGACAGCAATGTGCATATTCAGAATGATTCACTGTGACATGTTCGTCTAGGATTTTTTGTAAAGCTTCAACAGCAAATGTTTGATTTGCAACATAAGCATATTCTTCGTCATCATATCCGCAATGTTTTAACACCTTCGAGACTTTCTAGTTGTTCATATGCAGTTAGACCATATTTATTCTTTTGATGTCGTTCGCAACCATAAAATGTTGCAGCATGCAGCGGAGTACTTCCATTTGATTCCAATTCCTTGAGTTGCTCATAGGGAACAGATGGCAATAATTTTGTTACTTGATCAATATCTCCATTTCTACATGCGAAATAGAATTTACTCACTTCGTTTTTACGTGTACTCTTGACTTGCTCCCGGTCGTTCATAGTAAGAATTTTCGGAAGAAATTGTATAGCTTTCTACATGTCATGCTTTCGTTTTTAAACATTTACCACAATCATATGGCATCATGTCTCGATCGCCTACATTTTTTCCTTTCTTTAAATAAATTCTCAATGATTTAAATTCAAAATATTATGTTTATTAAACTAAAAGAAAATAACAAGGACTAGAATGAAAGTTTTTTTTTTTAAAAAGACTAATTGTTTCTTTTTTATTGTCCTTCTGAACATTCCATGTGATGCTCTATTTGATACTCCGTTTCAGATACCGTATTAACATCATCTAATATGGAAAGAGTTTTTGTTTAACTGGGATATTCACGAAATCAAACTTACCGTGTGATGATGATACATCTTGAGGCGATGATTCATCTGATGGTGATCCAACTGGAGAGGACGGTTCATTTAATAACACGTTCACTTTGACAGGACGTGATTCTCCAAACTGTATTGAACTATGGTCAATTGTATTTGGATAATTGCGGTCGTCAGTCCGATCTTTAAAAAGAAATGTATTACTGTTTTGAAATTTTCATTAAGAATAGTACTTTCTACAGGCGATATTGGGATATTTTCATTAAAACGACTTGCATAGGTGTAATTGATTGGACCTGTAACTGTAAACGAAAATAATAATAAACTTTAATTGTAGGAATCTATTTCGATAGTTCATTACGTCTAAACTTATTTTGAATAAATTTGCGAAGAAGCTTTTTTGATTTGGAGTGACTACGAAACTTCTTGATCGTTTCTGTTGGATTACGTCGATTGACTGCGATCGAACCTTTAAAGCTGTTATACGACGTATCAGTTATCGCATAAATGAATTGGTTAGCCATATTTGTATTCCCAAAAAAGATTACATCTACCGCAGAACTATCTGTTCATCCAGAATATAGTCTATCAAGATAAATCAAGAAGTTTTAAAACCAAATGAATCAATAGAATATTTACCTCGGTTATCATTATAATATTTAAGGACCCTTTTTTTCAATAGCTTTGTAGGAACGATTTAATTCTAACAAAACTTTACTAGTTTTGAAGATAAAGCCATCAGATCTCAAATAAAAAAGATTTTCCCAACTCAGATTTATGCAAAATGACACAGATCGATCGATCGATGTATATGCTGATGATTATAAGTTGACAAGTTAAAAAATGATTGGGTAGATGTCACTCGAGTCCTAGCACGTCAATGCACTTCGATTAACTTTCAAAGAATTATAATTTGAAATCAAAATCTTAATTCTAAAATCCATGAAAATAAAAAAAAATTTGAATTGATTTTATTTTATTGATTTTTCAACTTGAGAGTATCATTGTTAACGTAAATGGCAAAACAATAACCTTTACATGCGTTTCTCATTCTCTTTCTTCAGCGTTTTTTTTTCTCCTTCTTCTCCTTCTTCTGTGTCTCTCGTCGATTTGTTCGTTGATTTACACATTTTCGTTGTGAAGTTTTTTTTTGTCTATCTTTTCGTTTTGTCTCGATTCTTTTCCATCGTATTTTCATTCCTTCTCTCGGCTTCCTCTACCAAAAAGAACGAAGAAATATATATATATATATACTAATAGTAATGATGACAGTAAGACAGAGAAAAAAAGAAGAAGAAGAAGGATATTTAACATCTGTGCGAGAGTGAAAAAAAGAAGGGATAGAAAGAGTAGGAGCGAAAAACGCGCGGGTCCTTTTCTTTTCTCTCTCTCTTTTTCTCTCATTCTCTCTCTCTCTTTTTCGTATTTTGGATTTTCGGAAAAATCAAGCTAAGAGAAGAAGAAAAAAAAACTTGTCTATTTTGAACATTAATATTGACTTTCATAATACACTTGACATTATGTCGTTATTCTCTCGTAGAACTTTGATCAAATATAAATGTTGTAAAATTAATGAGGATTATTTATGGCTGATCCAGATTCACCTTCAAATCATCACCATCATCATATGTCGACTATCGATGACATAGCCCAATCATCATCGAATCACCATGATTCATCAGCCAATGACTGGCCATGGTAAATTTCTATCGTATCCTCAGATATTTTCCGTAATAATTTCTATTCGATCTAGGGGCAACGATGATCATCAACAGCAACAAAATGCAATCGATTCAAGTGGTTTAATGCATTTAATAACCGGCGGTGGTAGTACAAATGTTGATAGTAATCCTCCTGATGAAACACTCGTTGTCGGAGAATTGCCAACAACAACAGCAGCAGCAGCAGAAACCGAAATCACATCAGTAGAAACCGATCAAATTCATATTGAACAAACAATAACATCACAAATCGAACATGAACATATTCATGATGACGAAGATGATGATGGGGGTGGCGGTGAAGACGAAGATGATCTTCATCATGACCAACAACAAGAGCAAGAGCACGAACTTGACCAACAATCATCATCGATGCCACCGGCAGCAACAACATTACCTCTTGTTTCTGATCAACCAATGGAAACCGAAGTTCAATCGACTCCCCCAACAGATATCGATCAATCTCAAGCACCAAATCCACCACCACCTCCACCAACAACCACCACCACTACCACCACAACAAACAAAACTCAACATGACATAGCTGAAATTCATCGTGAAACATTAAATCTTATTCCTATTCCACAAGCATGGTCACATATTCGACATCAATCAGGCATGTTCTCCTATCCCGATCTGCCACATTTCAATGTCATTCGACAGGCAACATTTCGCGACGGTCGATTTGTTTGTCCATTTTGTACAGTTGATTTCGCGTCGAAAGAAGGCATTCGATATCATTTATATAATTCCTGTACGAAATCTCCCTATCCGAAAGCATTTTTTCGTTGTTTAATGTGCGGCAGTGAATTAGCCGATCGAAGTTCTCTACGAACGCATTTAGCTCGACATGGTGCAGACGAAAACGGTGCTATATCAACCGATAAAATCGACGTTTCACGTAAGCCGGCATTATCATCGAACGCAACCGGCACGAATACACCGAATTCGAAGAAAAAAAAGAAAAAGAAAACATCCAACGATGTTACACCGCCAACACAAATGATCAATCCTATGCTTGCTATGACATCAGGTATTTCACCACGTGCTATGGACACCTATTCTCTTCCGCAAACAATGCTCAATTCACATATGTCTTTACCAATAATTAAATCAGATCTTAATGATAATGACTCGAAAGTCGATAGAAAACGTGGCCGACCACCGAAAACCAAAGGCGAAGGTGGATTAACGCCGGTGTCGTCTTATACAAAACATCCCAATCTCAATAATCCAACGGGTCTGCCGTTAAATCCGCAGTTAACTAATCCAATTATGTTGAATGATCAATTGTTGAAAGCAAATGAACTACAAAAAAGCAATGTTATGCGTTCACCACGAGCGGTGGATATTAGTAGTGAATTAGCTGAATTAGCACGGTCAAGAATGAGAGAACATATTGAATTTGCAACTGACTCTTTGTTACCTGAACAAGAACAAGAAATCAATGCACGTTTACGAACCGAAGGTATTGTTCAATGTCATCGTTGTCGAGGCAAAACACAATTTAATACATTGAAAAAATTGAAAGAACATTTGAAAACCGATTGTCCATTGGGACCTGTGATGGCCGTTTGTAAATTCTGTGGTATTCCATTTCCGTCTGTGAGTACGGTTTGTGATCATCTTGAATTATGTCATGATGATTCACATGATCTTTGTCCTGAAGATCCTTGTCGACTCAATGATCGAGCATTTCGTTCGGCGTTTGCTCGATATAAATTTCCCGTCAATGGTCGAATCCCGTTTTCAGCACCGCCATCAACTATCGGTCAATTAATTCCCGAAAACGAGTCAGCTGCTTGTCTAAGCAATGGTGCTAGTTGTTTACGTGTTCGAATGCTCTCGTGCGATCGATTTCTTAATCCATTGGATAGTTTCGCTGCATCGCATGTCATCGTGCTCAATGTCGGCCGACCTATTCGTTGTATCGAATGGTTGCCTCGTGGCGTCGACATCATCGGCAGTCAATACGTTGCCTTAGCTTTAGAACAATGGTCGTGTGACACAAATGCGTATCCAGATCGACGTTCGCCGCCTGGTTCGACTCTACTTTTGATTTTGAATTGCGGGCGTCTTCGACAAAGTTTACACGTGCCCAATTTACATGTGACTGTGGCGGCTGATTTCGGGCAAGTCACGTGTTTGAAATGGCTGCCCGAACGGCCGACAATCAACGATCCTTATCTAAGTTATCTGGCGATCGGAACAAGTCAAGGCATTGTTTTGATATTCGGCGTGCCGCATGGTGCGTCGAGAAATCTTTGTACAATAAGTAGCGGCGCACAATTAGTTCCGCCGTTGAATCGACGAAAGGATGGTAGTATTGGTTGTGCCGAATACGGTTCGTGTTCGGCTTTGGATTGGTGTCATGAAAATCCGAATAAATTATGTGCAGGTTATGAAAATGGAATTGTTCTCATGTGGGAATTAAATTCGAAATCACTTGTTGAACAAACAACAAATTGTTCGTTAATTTATCCAGTTCGACGATTCTTTGTCGAAGACACACCGATACAAGACGTCAAATTTTTGAGAAATTCAGAACATTTAATCGCTGTTAGTTTAAAAAATAAACAATCCTGGACGTATGTGCTTTTCTTTTCTTTCTTTTCTTCATCAAAAACCATTTCTTCTTCTTCTTTTTTCCAGAGTGTGGACAACTCGCGATGAGAATATCTTCTGCTACCGTCATTGGTCAAATTCAAGTGAATTTGCTTCATCAATTTTAAACGATACTTTATACGCCGGCTGCGCTCATGCCAAGTAACTAAACAAACTTTTGCCTTTGTTTTTCTTTCGATTCAGCGAGTTTTTTAGTAATCATAATGAATTACTTTCTGTTCCAATACATTCAATTCTTCTACCTGGACAAAATTCAGCTAATCATATGCAAGGTTCGATGTTATCGGCATGGCAAATAGTTAGCTTAGACTATTCCGAATGGATCGATGCTGTTGGCTATGCCGATTTAGATGGAACGGTTTGGTTAGCACGAGGAGATTCATCGACATGGACGCAAAACAATCCGAAATTTCGACCGAGTGCTGTAAGTGAACTCGAAAGTCAATTGAAATTAAACGATCAAAATTTTGATTTTGTTTAGTGTGTGGCTAAATTATCGACTTATTTAACAGGTGGCCAAGCAGGTAATTTAACAGATCCTGTTGCTATGCAACGTAAGATGTGAAAAGAAAATTCAATTTTTTTTATCTTTTTTTTTCGTTTTCTAGAATTTAATCAAGGTCAAAATGTTGGACAATATTGTGTACAAATAACAATCGAACGAACGGTAAAATAAAGAAAAAATTCGCTCAATTTTCGATTAAAATTCACGTTTTTTTTTGTTGTAGGAATACGCTAGTGGAAATATCGATCATCAACATGATGAAACACATAAAGTTCATACGTACCGAAAGATTCGCTTTAACCCTAATCCTGGTACACACGGTTGGATAGCATCAGCCGATAAAGTTGGCCTCTTTCTTCTCTTTCGTTTATCGACATCGGATTCGGCTCTATCGGAAAAACTTATTCAACGTATTCAACGCGTACAAGTCTTATAAGAAAACGAGAAAACAAAAAATCTAGAGATTATTTTGTATATGATATTCTACGTCTATTTCTCATTTGTACGTACATATTGTATTCTCTCTCTCTCTCAACTTGCTCGGTGTTGTGTTTTCTTTTCTCTTGTTTTGTTTTGTTTTTTTCTTGACGTCGAATGCAGTGATTTCCTCGATTGTTTTTTTTGTTGTTGCTCGAAAGAGAAAAGCGCCTAATCTATCATTCTATTCGTCTGTAAATACGTGTCGATGTATTTGAACCAAACCCACAATCACAACAACAACACTTACGTTATGCACCAAAAACCAAATCTATCAATCTAAGCATTGATCTGTGAATACAAAACTAAAGCGAATACTTTCGTCTGTCCTCTGTATTTTTTTGTTTTAGTTGATTATCCAGAAGAATATTGGAAGAATTCTCTCAATTCAATGTTGTTATTTGTTCATTTTTTTTTCTTGTGTAATTTTCCTTTCCTCTCTCTCTTTCTCTCTCTCTCTCTGTGTTAATTGACAAGACCAAAAACAAAACGAAATATTTGATACTTTAATATTCTTTTCTATGATACAAAAAGAAAAAAAAAGAAGATTGAAAAATCGAACTTTGAACATACACACACACACACGCGCGCACAAATAAATATCGCTGAATTTGTTTGCTTTGTTTTTTTGTACAATCTGAATAAAGTATGAGCACACAAAACTGTTAAGAATAAGGAAGAAAAGAATGTAGATGTACATCGAAAAAAAAATACGCACTACTACTGTTGTTGTGAAGAAATAAGTCACAAGAATATCACAGCAAAAGAAAAGAAACAAACAAACAAACAGAAGTTATTCGTAGACTTTCAATGAGAGTAAATTATTGTTATCATCTAATAAACGATTGATATATGTTGAAGGTAATTCAAGTGATGTTAATAATGTATGTCGATTAGTTGAATTCGAAGCAGTATTAGTATGATTATCAGAATTAGTTTCTAATCGTGCGGAAGAATTCTCTTGAAGACGTTGAATCGACGGTACGGGTGCAAATTTAATTGCAGATGTTGTAAAAACTGATGGCGCAAGTTTAGTTGATGGCGGTGATGATCTTGGCGTATCCTCGGACATGAATTCGTAATCAGATGATAATGGAAAACGTCCTGTCGGCGTTAGTGTTAAACTAAATCGATCTGCTAATGTTGTTGTTGTTGTTGGTGTTCGTTGATCATCAAATGCTAGACTAACAGGTCGTCGGTGATATGTTGGACGTGTACCTGTAGATGATGATGATGGATTTGTTGAAAGATATCGTACTGATATTGGTATAGCTGATGCTCGACGATGACGTCGTTGTTGTTGACGATGATCGGAATGATCACGCAATCGACGAGCATCATAAAATGAACTCGAATGTAGTTCAAGTTCGGCAAGTGAATTATTTGGCGATGTAGGAGTTTCGACAGGTGTTATTGTTCGTAGTTTAACTGTTTCATAATCAGTTGAGGATGTTGTTGTTGCTAATGATGATGATAATCGAGATATTGAAAGTATCGGTCCATTAACTAACCATTCGTGACGAAGAATATCTTTCGTTGTCGCACGAGTATTAGGATCTGGTTTCAAGCAAGATTGAATAAGTGAAAGTGCACCTAGGAGATTAAGAAAAATAGAACGTTAAAATGAGCAATCCATCACCAAAAAAAAGAACGGTAAAATAATGTGTCGTACATGCTGAAGCAAATAGGGTTTTTTTTTGGATTAGTCTCAAAAATTGTGTTTTTTGTTGTTGTTGTTGTTGCTAAGGATGAACATGAGAAAAAAAAACAAACAAACGAAACATGTAGTTGAGCGAAGAGAATAAAATAAATAAATAAATAAACAAGATATTATGTACGACGAGGATTTCGAGATGATGATTCATCACGATGTCTTTCTTTTGATGTTCGTCGACTGGTTTTCGTCGTTGACGGTTCGTTCAATCTTGTCGAACGATTCTTTGTTTCAAAATCATTGCCTTTCGAATAAGTCAATGCAGGTACATGCGATGGCATTAACATTCCATTTCGTTTCATTGCTGGTGTGAGATAATAATGAACAGGAGGATATTTATAACCAAGATTTACCCACCAATGGGCGGCTATATCGTCGACTGTATAACGTTTTGATGGTAACACAGTCAAACATTTACGTATGAGACCGAGTGCGCCTATAGGATTCGTTAGACAGAGACTTAGGGGGGAAAAAGAAGAAGAAAATAACAACTATCAATCTACTCATCGAGACATGTACATATGCTACTCCTTAGATTTTCCTTGAATTACCTGATTGCTCACGAGGTTTGATGAAATCTCCTGAAGTAATATTGCGTACAAGTCGATTGTAATCACCACCTTGAAATGGCATTGAACCAAAAACAAGTGTATAAAGTAAAACACCCAATGACCAACAATCGACCTATATGATAATCAGTTTTTTCTATCGAATTCTTTTTAAAAAAAATTCGAATTACATACTTCAGGACCATAATATGGAATACCGGAGACAATTTCGGGTGAAGCATATAATGGTGATCCACAGAAAGTATGTCTAAATCAATCGAAGATATTTATCTTACAGATTGTATTTTTCTATTTTTGACATACAAAAGTTGACGTGATGACCAACTGTTACTTAAACCAAAATCTGCTAACTACAAAACACAAATTCAAATTAATTTCTTCCTTTTTATTTTTCTTTTGTTTTTTTTTACTTTAATATCACCATTATGATCGATTAGAATATTTTCTAATTTAAGATCTCTATGAACAATTTGATTCTAGAGCGAGACAAAAAAAATGAAATCACAAAATAAACAAAAATTCGAAATACTTTGTGAAGAAAATGAACGGCCGATACAATCTGTCGAAAAATGGCTCTAGCCTGAGATTCTGGAATGCGTTTCATACGATTGAGATAATCATACAATTCTCCACCACTTGCATATTCCATAACCAAAATAATCTTTTCACGACTTTCATAAACTAATAGACAAATCAATCAATTTTTGTTTTTCGTTTTTCACTTTCGTTCTCGACGAAATACCTTCTTTGATTTTAATAATATACGGATGATTTAGACTCGTCATAAAATCAATTTCACGTCGTATTCTTGCTAAATCATGTGGATTTTCAATCCGAGACTTTTTGATTGTTTTTATGGCTACTTGTTCATTTCGTCGTTTATCCAATGCTAATTTCACTTTACCATAGGTACCTTTGCCTAGTGTTTGCTTAAAATCAAAACGACTATGTAATGTTTCACGTTGTTGACCATTGGCATTGCTTTGACTTGTACTACTAGCAGCCGTATGATCTTGTGATGATGGTGGTGTTGTTATCGATTCACCAAAACTATTTAAACTACCTAAACTCGACCAATTCGATTGACGGATACGCTGACGAATATTTCCATTTGGAGCACCATTAGAATTCCTTTTAAAAAAAACAAGTCACAATCAAAATCTATTTACTCAATTGATAATATTTTAATTTTAAAAAAATCATCGCAACTAACTTAATAGAGAATCTACTCGATTTCGTTACCTGTTTCCATTGAATTTTTTTGGCTGATAATCAGAAGATTCAATTGAATCAATATCACTACTTTGAACAGCAATCATCAAATGGATTTCAATCTTATATAATCAAATGTAAGATGAACTATGACACGATGGGTTTATTATGTATATGCGCGTTTATATATATATATATATATGTATATATAATATGCATATACGGATGTTCTTTTTGTATGAGGAAGATAGTCAAATGGGAGAGTTATTTAATATATGTATATTTGTGTTGTCCATGTAATCGGTGCGAAATATCTTTGAAGCACGAGTATACGATGAAAAGAAATCAAACTGGTCAGAAGATGATTTTATATTTCAACAACAGAAAATCGAATTTGGTCTTTTCATCGTCGTTCTTTTCTTTTTTTTCTTTTCGTTCTGTACGATTTCTCTTCTCTCTCTTCTTCTTCTTCTTCTTCGGTGTACACATTCAATCCGACAAATACATCGAATAAGCAAGCCTACGAAATGATACTTAACGAGGCAATACGACGACAACGTCTTTTCTTTTCTTTTCTTTTCATTCGTATTTCGAATTGAAACCACAAAATAAAAATGTGAAGGAGACAGAGAGAGAGAGAAAAAACTCGACGACGAAAGAATTCTTCGTTTTTACACAAAGTGACCTCTCAACTGTAACCTAATTAGTATAACCTATCTTACTTGATTACAAGATCATCATTCGAGTGTGAACGTTGTAAATTTTTCGGTTGAATTTCTTTTCGATGAGCGTCTCGTTTTGAAGTCATGTCGTGTTGCTTTTATCTTCGAATATACACATTGAAAAACGATGAAAAAAAAGTGCGAAACTCCAATGTCGAAGAAAAGAACCTTCGATAATATATATGTATGTACGTAGTACAAGCAGCAGCAGGTGAGATAGAATCAAATACAAATGCAACTAAACGACCGAATCTGACGTGATAACTTTTTCGCACTTGCTTTCTCTCTCGCTCTCGTTCTTTCTCTTTAAAAAAAGAAACGAGCCGTTCGAATCGAAAAAAAATATATTTCAGACGAGACTACTATAATTGATGCAATCAAAAGATAGGTAAAGAAGACGACGACGAGAAAAAAGAAGAAGCAAAAAAATGTAAATTTTGTGTGTTCAAACCTGTTGCATTGCATCTGTCAAAATACAAAACGCTTCCGACAATGAATGATTGTAGTTTTTTTTTCAAATGTTAGCAAGACGAGTGCGTGTGTGTGTGTGTGTGACTCTATGTTTAGTTTGCTTTCGGCAGTGACCTTATCAGTATTATGGTAAAAAATGTAAGATAGAAAATAAGACGACGACGAAGGAAAAGAGCATCGAGATAACATCGTAAGAATTAATTGTCAAAGAAAAAAATTCGAAACTTACGGGAGAATATTGTTTAATGTTGTACGTCGTGGACTGAATGGTGAATAGATTGGTTGTTGTCTTGCATATTGATTATGAAGAATATCTGAGAATGGTTCCTTTTCGTAGCGTGAACGTTGTGCCGATGCTGACACGGCTGCTCGTCGTGTTGTCGGTTGAGTTTTCGTTGGCGATCGAGACCAACGTGTGTAAGATGACATTGATTGACCTGGATTGGTTTCACAAGGTGAATCACTGGTTGACAGAGGAATACGTGGCGGTCGATTCGATGGAAAGAGCATTTGTGTGCCAAAATGTAAATGACAAGTTCTTTGCGGTTATAGATATAGATAGAGATATATATATGTAATCACACTATAGAGCTAGGAAAAGAATGAAACGACCAAGGAGCAAATGAAGAAACAGAAAAAAGGGAAAAATGATCAAACACTATGTGCTCTGGTGAACTTTCTTCTCTCCCGTTTCTTTTTTTTGAAGCACAATTTTTTTCTCTTCTTTGTTAGCGTTCTTCTTTCTCACACACACACAAACCACACATACACATTTTTCTTCTCTCTCGTCTAATTCTCGTAATACAAGAGAACAAACCAAATAAAGAAGAAAAAAAAGAAAGAAATATTAACAAATCATCAACAAAAAAAAAGAAAGTAACTCAACTTTCTTCTTTTTTTTTCTTCTTCGTCTTCGTCTTCTTCATCTTTTATCGAGAAATAAATATCTAACTTCATCACTTTTGTTATCATGTAATCTGTATTTTCGAATTCGTTTCGTAACATAACGTTGTCACGGTTGATGAATTAAAACAAGAAGAAGATTGTTATGAACATAGTCATAGATATACATCAATGTTTTACGTCATAGTTTTGTACTTTTAAGCAAAAAATTTATCTTTAAATGAAGTTTTTTTTTTCTATTTTATTTTTGAAATTGAAGACGCATGCAAAGCTTTGTATGTTTGTTTTTTATATACAAATGTTGTAGTTCGACGTCATTAATCATCTTGATTGTCGGTTGTTTTGACAAGTCGACGAGGACCTCGAGATGATGGTGCTTTCGGTTTAGCAAACGATGATTTCGTTGTATTCGAAAGAACTTCAGGATGAAATTGAGTAGTTAGAAATTCATTTGTCAGATCGGTTGGATCACAAATTTCCAACTAGAAAAACAAAATTCAAAAATATATAATTATTTTAAAAAAAAAGATTTACTTTTTTCTCAAAATGTATGCCGAATCGTTTCTCAGTGTGATCAATAACACTTTCCTTACAACTTGCATACATCATTCGTTGTTTTATTTTTGCACCATGTCCAGGAACGGAGTACATGAAAACTAGAAAAATCAAGATAGACAACGAAAGAAAAAAGATGATTTACCAATTGGTTCTAAATTCGTATGATTAAATTCATGTTTAAATCGATAGATATGATATCGTCCTTCTTGAGTCGGTAAACATTTTTGGATACGTTCGGGCGTTGGATGAGATTCAGAATGAGATAAAAGAATGACTTCTTTTTCGAGATCGATTTCCTAGAAATGAGAAAAAAGATGATTTTGTTCTATTGAATCAATGATAATATCTACTAATTGAATGTAATCAACTTGATGTTTTTTAAATAAATGCAAAGCTTCGATAACATTTTCATCGAACGGAAACATCAGTCCTTGCAATGTTGGATGACGAGTATCGACGCTGATATCTGCCGTTGCCTAATCGAAAAAGACATTTTAGTTTCTTCTTTTGTTTGTTCACTGACTTCTCGTTGATGAATTTCCATCATTTCCTCTTCTCGCATGGTTCGTGGCGGTGGTGCAGCTTGCGTTCGAACATGTTGCTGAAACGATTGAATTGTCATTTCGTGAATCGATGAAGCTCGAAGTTCTTGAGTGATATAGGTCAAGCCGAACTCGCGTTTAAGCGTGGCAATTGTCGACGCATATAACATTCTTTCACGAACCTAAACATGTTTTGATTGAAAGCATGAAAAATATTTATATTGTTCCGTGTGTTTTCGTACTTTGGCATCATCAGGTATGAAAGTTATTAAGAGCCAATTATGTCCACTTAGTTCGCTGATTGTATCGAGACGAACGAAGTAAAATGCTGGATGATTATTGCGAGCTATTGGTGGGATTATACGTTCGAAGTCTTGACAAACGTGAAAACAAAAAAACTAAGAAATTTTCTACTTGTGAAATGAAGTTTCTACCTTCGTTGAACGAATGTTGAGCTTTATGTTCTTGTTTATAAACAAGTTTTTCTGTTTACAGACAAAAAAGAGAATATTTTGCTTTTTATTCGAATGAAAATTTTCTAACCATCTTCGATAACTACGACCACAACTCGAATATGTCCATCTTTCATTTCTGCGAATTTTTCTCTTAACGAATCAGTAGCTAAAACAAAACAACAAACGAACGAAATATTTCTTAGTCGATTGTAAATGATTTTTCTCATACCAGTAATCCCCGATTGATGAGACATATTTCGTTTTTTTTTTGCTTCTAAATGATCGAATGAAAATGAATGAATAATATAATAGACATACGCCACACCAAGTCAAACAATATTAGTGTACATAAACGTCAACCAGTCAGATTTTTTTATTCCAACAACGAGCACCATCTAGTCAAGCAAGGTTAAAGTACTTATTCTAATTCGTTTATTCATTCATTAGCGATTGATAGATTCATTAATCGAATCGATGATTCATAAAATTTAGAAAATAAATCTAGATCGATTCAATAAATATATCAAAATTGAAATCAATCTATTAATAGATAACTTAAATCAAATAGAGAACGAAAAAAAATGAAGGGGGAAATATCGCAAGCATGCACTCAACATAGCAAAGTCAATGTATCCAACTGCTTGTAAACATAATTGCTATGCAGATAGTATTTAGTATATTTAAGAGAAGATATGTGAATTTAATGTTTTTTTTCTTAATAGATTTTATTATTATTACTTTGAACAAGAAGATATTAAAGTATCTTATCTCCAGAAATTTCAGTCAAAAAAAATAGTTTACTTAATAATTTGATACATGATTATCAGCTTATTCTACTAATCGGTAATCAGTTAGATTTCTTTGTCCAACAACGAGCACCATCTAGTAAAGAAAGGGTAAAGTACCCATCTAATTCGTTTATTTATTCGCATATGATTATGTTCTCATTTGTGGTTTGTAGATCAGAAGGATATTTTTTTCACTTTGATTAACAATTCTGAACAAAACATATTTTCTGAGTCAAGAAACATTTACATCTGTTTTATGTCTAGTTGGCATTCAAAACATTATTGTTTTTTCGATGATAAATATTTTATGTATTCACATTCCGTGGTCTTTTCCCCTTTATGTTGTTGATGTGCTTGCTTTTTCTGAGCCTATAAATAAGCTAATCTTCTTAGTAAATTCAGCGTTGTATTCTTTCCAGTAGAAATCCTTTTCATATCTCCATCCGTTTCTTTTCATCACAGGTGAGTCAATTGTAGTTTCAAGAGAAAATTTGCTTCTGTCACGCAAACATCGACAAAAAAAAACGAGAGAATAGAGAAGATGAGATTGAAAAAAGAAATTCTGCATCATGTCATCATTTGTTCTTTGTTTTTATCAAGAAAATTTTTCTATATATAAAAAGAAGAACGAGAATATTCTTTTCATTTCAGAAGTGTGTGTGCGTGTGTGTGTACTATTTATCGGGTATAAATCATGGCTCTACCGGCATTGAAATGTCCGTATTTGGCGCAAATGACGCTCAAACAAGTTCGAGCATCGGCTCCGCATATTCTGCATACGGGAATCGAATCATGTCCCATTTTTGGACCATTTATTCGACAACAATCAACAACAGGTCTCAATTATCAACAAATCAAGGCAGCTCACGAAAATCTTCGTGGACAAAATAAAATTCCATTGCCAACAAATCTTAAAAAACGAACGAATCCTTATGGCGAAGGTATGTCCTTCGAATTTATTAAATAAAAAGAGCGAATAAAAATTGATTTTAGTTGTAATTTCGGCTGAATGCGAGGATTTGTTATGTCCGTTTTTAAAATCAACACCAATAGCTCTACGACGAGTTAATATAGATGAAGATGCTATTGAAGTCAAACGAAAAGTCATACCGACAACAGCGTCTCATCAAACGGTTCCAACAGAAGATTTATTTAAATATGATGAATATTTTCACGATAGAATCGAAGCTAAAAAACGCGACAATTCCTATCGAATATTCAAACGTGTCCAACGTCAAAGTGGTTCATTTCCTCGAGCACAAGAAAAGAAGAATCTCGATGATGATATCGATTCTCGTACGATTACGGTCTGGTGTAGCAATGACTATCTTGGTTTAGGTCAACATCCTAAACTCAAACAAGCCGTCATGTAATTATAAATTTCAGCTTTTTTTTTGTTTAAATATTTTCATCTCTTGTTTAGTGATGCAGTTGTTGCACATGGTTCAGGCTCAGGTGGTACGCGAAATATCTCGGGCACAAGTCCATTACATGAAAAACTCGAACAGCAACTTGCTCGTCTTCATCAAAAAGAATCGGCATTATTGTTCACGTCGTGTTATGTTGCCAATGATACAACATTATTTACATTAGCTAAAAGTTTGCCAAATTGTCAGATTTTTTCTGATAAAGGCAATCATGCATCGATGATACAAGGCATTCGAAATAGTCAAGTACCTAAATATGTCTTTCGACATAATGATATCGAACATTTAGAAAAATTATTGAAAAATGCTCCGAAACATATGCCGAAAATAGTTGCCTTTGAAACTGTTCATTCGATGGATGGTAAGAGATACGATTTTGATCTTTTTGAATTTGTGTTTGTGTGTGTGTGTGTTTTTGAATAGGCTCAATTTGCAATTTGGAAGCAATGCTAGATGTTGCTCATGCTTATGGCGCGATAACATTTATCGATGAAGTTCATGCTGTTGGTTTATATGGTCACAATGGAGCAGGTATTGGCGAACGTGATCATGTTTTACATAAGATGGATATTATCTCTGGCACGCTTGGTTTGTTAACTAAACTTAAGTTCATCAATGAATCTATATTCTTTTTCTTATTAATAGGTAAAGCCTTTGGTAGTATCGGTGGTTATATAGCTGGTAGTTCGAAAATGACAGATTTCATTCGAAGTTATGGTTCTGGATTTATTTTTACAACATCAATGCCGCCAACTGTTCTGTCAAGTGCATTGGCTGCAATCGAAATCTCGATGAGCGATGAAGGTCGATCATTACGTCGTAAACAACAAGAAAATGTTCGTGAATTACGTTCGAAATTAATCGATGCTGGCCTACCAGTAATGATGTCACCGAGTCACATCATTCCTATTCATGTAACATTCGTCATTCGATAATTAATTCTCATATATATATATATTCTATCTTTTCTAGGTTGGTGATGCGGCACTAGCTACACTCTTATGTAATCATTTACTCGATCGTTATTCGATCTATTTGCAATCAATTAACTATCCAACGGTCGAACGTGGCACTGAACGTTTACGAATTGCAGCTACACCATTTCATACAAGTGAAATGATCGATCAATTAGTTGATGCATTGAAACATGTTTGGAAAGATGTTGGTTTGACATTGAAAGATATTGAACAGCAACCATCATCAGTCAATCTACGACATCATGCGTAATCGAAATATTTTTATCCTCGAACTCTTTTTTTCTTTTGCTATTTCCTTGAATTCCGCTTTATTGTTTTCTGAATCGCCAGTAGAGGTCGTTTGAAATAACAATTTGAACACGAGAGTGTTTTTATTCCTGTCCTTGAAAGTTTGTTTTCTATAGCCGTCAAATAAAAAATGAAAGAACCTGAAATAAACATTCTTTTTTTTTGCAACGCAAAAAGCAAATCTAATCAATTAAATATGTTATGTCGACAAACAAATACAAATCGTTAATCTGTTTTTTTTTCGAATAATTTCAAGAAAGAGAACGAGCAAAGAAAATAAATGTGTTTCTGTAATATCAACAAAAGTATTTGATTTCAATCACAAGGTAGATGCAATGTATGGATTGGTTCGTTCGTTAGTATTTTGTTTTCTTTTTCTCTTTCTCTTTCTCTTTCTCTTTCTCTTTTTTTATCACCTAAGAAAAACGATTTGCACTTGATCGTATTACGATTCTTTTTGTTTTTCAAGTGAGATATTTTAAGATTATAAAAGTTATGGATGTGACATATTCAAAACAAGACACCGAAGTCCGACATCGACATGAATCTCCTTCCAGTAACGAATGGAATCAACAGACACTTGTCGATGCTAGACATGTTCTCCAAGCGCAAGCTTCTCTCGAAACAAGTCCACAACAATATCAAGAACAATTATCAATCAATAAATGTTCGACTTTTCTTTTCTTATTGTTGTCGAAATATTTATTTTCTTCGAATTCTCGACATTGTTTTTAGTTAATAAACAACAAAGTTATCCAAATCATATTCTTCATCCCGAAGTGATTCCCTCGCTTCAAGATGTACCTGAACAACTACAAAAACGACGTAATATGCATTATACCGATCCGTTAGAATTCGAAGGCGAAGAAAATGAACTACCCATTGTGGCAGCGAGCTCATTGCAAGATGAAGTTCAACGTGCTGTACAAAATCGAACTGTTCAAGATAATAATCAAAACGAATTCGATTCACAACATATATTCGAATCGATTCAAAGTCATCAACATTCCGAACGGCCATTTGAGTTTAAAATTCAACAATCATTTTTTCATAATGCATTGAGCAGCGACACGAAAAGTTTAACAGAAGCCTTTCAACGAATCAAAATCGCAGGCAATTTAGGTGATATGTCATATATCGAAGATCTAGAAGAATCAGTTGGACCATTACTTCGAGCGTTAGTTATTCGAGAAAAGTAAATTTTGATCGAACAATGAATGAATGAAGATGATTCGATTTGTTTGATTAAAGATATATGGCATTTAGTTTACAATCATTTCCGACAACAGTCGCAAATTTTCTCACGAAAACTCTTGAACATGAAGATCAATCACGTCGTGCATCTTGTACCGCCTTTCGACCGCTCAATGGTTTGCAAATGAATTTCTCTGCTTATTTAGTTTAATTGCTCTTTCTTCTGCTTCTTCTCCTTGGTTTTGATTGATCTGTGTGTTTGTCAAATCACTTATTCTTCTTTAGAATCTCGTAAACCAAATACTACTACTACTACTTCACTAAAATCATCTGATTTATCTACAAGTCCACGAACATTGTATCAGTTATTCAAAAGCTATAGTGTTGTAGATGAACCTAACACCGGTATTATATTAGATCTACTAAATCTAGACAAAAAAAAACGCTTTCTCTTGACTGTTGAATTCATTTGAAATTAACATTATTTTCTAATTTATCTAGATGACATACATCCATTTCATCCACCTATAATCAAACGTGAAGATGCATTTAATATTTGTCTTCTACCATCGATTGATGTTTGTGTCAAAGCTGAACACGGAATTTTTTGTGTTTATACATTAAATGAAGATAAACAATGGATACGAAGTGATTATCCGGTAATAAAACGAAATGATTTCATTGAGGATTATCATCTTCTATCGACGATGATCAGCGATGGACCATTGAAATCATTTTGCTATCGACGTTTGCAATATTTGAAATCGAAATTCGAATTACATTGTCTACTCAATGAAGTTAAGGAATGGGCAGCCATTAAAGCAACACCTCATCGAGATTTTTATAATGTTCGAAAGGTCGATACACATATTCATGCAGCTTCGTCAATGAATCAAAAACATTTGTTACGTTTTATGAAAAAGAAAATGAAAACATCCGGTGATATGAATGTTTATAAGACGAAAGACGGTCGTGTAATGACGCTGAAAGAAGTATTTGATGAATTACAAATAACAGCCTATGATTTGAGCGTTGATATGCTTGGTGTTCATGCGGTATGAGAAGGATTTGTTTTTTTCGTTTTTATGTACTAAAAAATGAATATTTAGGATCGAAATACATTTCAACGTTTCGATCGTTTCAATGCAAAATATAATCCACTTGGACAAAGTGCATTACGGTAATAGTGTCTTCATATTTCGTATTCAAAAATTCAGATTTTGTTTCTGTTAAATAGTGAAATTTTTATCAAAACTGATAATTATATCGATGGTGTTTTCTTTGCTGATCTATTGAAAGAAGTCATATCTGATTTAGAAGATAGTAAATATCAACATTCTGAACCACGTCTATCGATCTATGGTAAAAGTCCTGACGAATGGGATAAACTAGCACAATGGGCAGTTAAAAATACAATGTATTCAGCAAACATTGCTTGGATGGTGCAAATACCACGTCTTTAGTAACGACATATATTCTATTCTTGTTTCATTATTCGAAAATTTTTTGTTTTGTTTTCAGTGATGTTTATCATGCAAACGGTATAACGAAAAATTTTCAAGAATTTCTCACGAATATTTTTCAACCATTATTCGATGCTACGATTGATCCACCATCGCATCCCGATTTGTGTCGTTTCCTATGTCATTTGACTGGTTTCGATTCTGTCGATGATGAAACTAAACCAGAAAAACCAATTTTTACAAATGATATGCCTCATCCAGAAGAATGGAATATGAAAGATAATCCACCATATGTTTATTACTTAGTAAATAAACAAACAAAAAAGCTAAATTCTATTTTTCGAATTTATTCTTGTCTAGTTTTATATGTATGCAAATATTTTAACATTGAATCAACTTCGTCGAGATCGAGGCTTGAATACTTATCAATTTCGTCCACATTGTGGCGAAGCTGGAGCTGTTTCACATTTAGTCACAGCTTATATGGTGGCTGAGAATATTTCTCATGGTCTTTTGCTACGAAAAGTAAAATCTGAATTGAATTCAAATTCTGTCAAAACTAGTTTTCTTCTAGTCTCCGGTTTTACAATATCTTTTCTATTTATCACAAATTGGCATTGCTATGTCACCGTTGAGTAACAATTCATTGTTTATAAACTACAATCGAAATCCCATGTTGGAATATTTCGAACGAGGTCTTTGCGTTTCACTATCAACTGATGATCCAATGCAGTTTCATTTTACTAAAGTCTATTGAATTCTTTTTTGTCAAAAAATAAACACACAAACTTCTATCTGTTCTTAGGAACCATTGATGGAAGAATATTCGATTGCAGCTCAAGTTTGGAAATTATCATCGGTTGATATGTGTGAATTAGCACGAAATTCAATATTAATGAGTGGCTTTTCTGATGAAGTAAAAATTGAAATGAAAAAAACAAAACAGCAAATAATTCGTAATTCTAGGTGAAAAAATACTGGCTCGGTCCAGATTATCAACTTGCTGGTATCAGTGGCAATGATATTCGTCGTACAAATGTACCCGCTATTCGTATTGCCTATCGATATGAAGCCTTACGCGAAGAACTACATTTATTAGCCATGAGCTATCGTAATCGACAGAAAACATAGAGTTGATACCAAAACCGATTTGATGTCATGCATATTTATCGATAATAAACTAATAAATCTTTATTTTTATTTTGCTTAATCATCCATATTTTACCAGACTTATTTTTTTCTCTATTGCGTCGCATTTTATCTCGAGAGCGTATATTTAAATAGAGCATAACTGCAGATGGAGCTGAAGACTCGATAGAGAAAGAAAACAAGAACGCACGAGATTAAAGGTTGTTTTGCTCATTTGCTTGTATCCAAACATGTTTGTAAAAAACACGAAAGCTCTACTATTTCGTTCGCAAGCGAGCTTGTTTGTCTGTCGTTTAAGAACGAGACAAAATTCATCGACTATACCGCCAACAAAATTGAAAACAAGTTATTTTCATCATGCATCATCGTTACCATTTTCGAACAAAACAATAAGTCAGACATTTGATGAAACAGTTGCAAAACATCCTGATCATGAATGTTATGTTTTTAAAAGTAGAATCATTTTGGTTTCTTTTGATTTTATAATAAATTTGCATTTATTTAGGCGAACAAAAACGATATACATACAAATCATTTCAAGATGAAGTCGATAGTCTTGCAGCATCACTTTTAGAATTAGGTTTCGAAAAAAACGATCGACTTGGTGTTTGGCTACCGAATACATCTGAAAATGTCGTAATGACCTATGCTGCATCGAAACTAGGACTTATCAAAGTAAAATAACATGTTGTTGACTTGTTTTCATCTGCATATCTCCGTAGGTTAATATCAATCCTGCGTACGTTGGTCGTGAACTTGAATATTGCATAAACAAAGTCGGCTGTAAAGGTCTAATTCTCAGTCCACTCGTCAAAATCATACCATCATTGAAAATCTTTCAACAACTTGTACCTGAACTCGAACAACATTCAGCAGCTCGTGAACTTTCATCAAAAGCTTTGCCAACATTGAAACATGTCATTTTAACTGGCGAACAAAAGGTACCATCGGGCATACATTCCTATCAAGATTTACTTCAACGTGGTGCTAAACTCTCACATGAAAGACTTAGTCAACGTCAAGCATCAGTCAATCCTGATACTCCAATATCAATTTTTTACACTTCAGGCACAACTGGTCAACCCAAAGCTGCAACATTAACCAATTTCGGCGTTATCAATCTCGTTCATGCTCAATGGGAACATTTCCACCATTTGTTTGCTCGCGTCTGTGTGCCTATTCCGATGTTTCATATATTTTCCGAAGTTGTTGGTGTTTTAAATGTTGCTGTTGCCAAATGTAAAATTGTTTTTCCTGCAATCTTACCCGATACAGTATCAACTATGAAAGCTATTCACGAAGAAAAATGTACAGCACTTATCGGTGCGCCGATTATCTTTCGAGATATTCTCGGACATCCCGATCGAAAACAATACGATCTATCATCATTAGAATTCGGTGCACTTGGTGCAAGTCCAATGCATCCCGAATTTCTTGCGCAATTAGAAAAGGAATTGCCTGTCAAACGTCTTTCACAAGGCTATGGAATGACAGAAAATTCAGCATTGCTTACCAGTGGCTATTGGGCAGGTGATGCCGATCCAAAACGTCGTCTCGGCTCATTAGGACGTTGCATGCAACGTTTAGAAGTCAAAGTTGCCGATGACGATGGTACTCCTGTGCCCATCGGTCAACAGGGTGAAATTTGGGCACGAGGTTATCCGATAATGACAGGTTATTATAACGATCCTCAGAAAACCAAAGAAACACTAACACCAAATGGTTGGCTTCGAACAGGCGATCGAGCCACGATGGATGAAGATGGCTACATGTATTTTGTTGGTCGAGAAAAAGAAATGATTATTCGTGGTGGTGTGAATATCTATCCGATTGAAATCGAAAATACCATTGTTGAACATCCAAGTGTTGCTGAAGCACAAGTTTTTTCAATTCCTGATGAACGTTATGGTGAAGAAGTATGTACTTGGATTAAATTGAAACCAGATGCACCAGCAATTCAAGAAGAAGATATTATCAAATTTCTCAAGGATAAATTAGCATTCTTTAAAATTCCGAAACATATTCGATTTGTTAGTCAATTTATAATGACACCGACTGGTAAAGTGCAAAAATTCAAATTATCCGAAGCTATGGTGAAAGATTTGAAAGAAGCCGCAGCTGTTAAGAAAAAATAACAAACAAAACTCGATAGTTTTAGTATTGATCGATTGATATTTTTCCATTTTATTATTGAATAAATCGATTGTATAACACAAGAACAAGAAATTGTACAAAGTGCGACCTCTTTTGAAATTAGTTTCTAAATTTTTAATTAATCTTTTACGAAATAAAATAAATTCTATTTGAATCTTAAAAAAAACAGCACAATTCTATCCCATGAAATCTTCATCATTCATATTTCCAATTAATCACACTGACAATGCTCCTTTGACTTTGTTCTTTGTTCGTCGTACAAATTCAGTCTAGATATTATTTCATTTTCATTTCATTCATTCGAACAGACTATGTCGAAGACATCATTAATTCCTCTCGATTATTTTCTTGATCTTTGTCCATTTGATCTCTATTCAAAAACTGGACCAACAACACCATCATGTACACCATCGATTGCACCTGATGTTTCAATGATACACGGCATGAGTCTTTCAAGCAATGCACATAATAATACGACTTGTCTCGAATCTCAAACTATACATCCAGCGTTCAATGGTGAACTTCTTCTCTCTTATTGTCCATCGACATCAATCAATATTCCTTGTACAACCGAATCTGTCAAACCAGTTCCTTCACTTATCCCTTGTGCACTCACTCAATCATGTTCAGTAACCAATCAACAATCAATTGTACATTTATGTAAAACAATTAATGAATATCTTGATGATATCATACGTCTACTTATTCTCATGGACACAAGTTCCGATCGACGTATGCATAATATAAATAATCTCTTGAAATCCATTCAGTTCATTGTCGAACGATTCATTTCTATTCAACAACAAATCATCAAACCATTGAATGATTCATCGAGTGATATGTTAAAATTGAACATGTTAATTCGTTCGAATACAAATCCATCGAATCATCAACAAACATCGAATCATTCGTTTTCGTTGGATCATCGTTTGCATAAAGATGTCATTCAAATTCTCAAACAACTTGTTCATCTTATTGATTCATCACGTTTATCATCGTCATCATTGACAACGAATTCGAATGTTCAACATAAACTTGACTCGATTCATGAACAGACTAATCTCATGCATGAACATCTCATTACAATAACACGAAAACTTGAAACGAATATTATTTGAAAAGTATGTCTATTTTTTTTTTCAGATGACTACTCCATCGAAAACGAACGGAACACCGTCGAAACAACGTCGAACACCGGGGAAACAGACGCCTGGTTCGACACAACGAACCCGTAAGAATAACAACAACCGATCGAATATTTTCATCGTTTTTCTCTTCTAGCGGCAAAAAAACGAAATCCACTCACGGCTTTACAAGAAGACGAGCCCGTGCCAAGTCCAGCACCGAGTTCAGTTCAAATGCCGTTCACACCCGGTCGAACGCCAAGCAAAAATCGAGGCATGGCATTTTCACCGATGACCTACACGACGTCACCAGCACACAGCAATATGTATGCAAGCGGTCGAAC
>Ga0209952_1001099_pt1 | contig 24780 bp, 30 predicted proteins | sample ThiBiot_750_biof_2_FD_183951 | JGI IMG/M metagenome (GOLD analysis project Ga0209952, IMG submission 183951) | Wastewater bioreactor microbial communities from Cape Town, South Africa - Thiocy_cont_750_biof (SPAdes) | ecosystem: Engineered > Bioreactor > Thiocyanate-remediating >...
TATTAATATCGAGACTCAATTTTCGTTTCTCTTCGTACGTCATCGGTATGGAATTATCCTCGGATTCGATATCAAATGTCGACAAAGTCGATTGCATATTCGCATTGGATTGCGCCGGTGCTTTCTTCGGCGTTCGCTTCGGTCCGGCGGCACCTGCGCCAGTACTTCGACTGCCTTTGCCCGAGCCTCGATTCGACAGTCCAGCGCTGATGCCCGTCATCGGTGTGACGTTCTTCGTCGCTTGAACTGCAGGTTTCGCTGCCGGATTCACATCGGACAAGAGACCTTGTCCGGGATACATATTTCCGAATTGATTGGAGCCGTTTGCTGATGACGTCGTCGATGATGGTGTCAATAGACCAGCGAGCGTTGAACTATCTGATTTTTTCGTTGCTGTCGGCAATTGTGGATTTCGTGTTGCGGTTGGTGGCATCGACGACGGGGTGCCCGTGAATGTGTTCGGTGGAAATAAGGACGAATTGGCTGATCCGAGTGGATTGACTGGCGTGGATATCGGTGTTGGAAGCGTCGATGTTTGACGTGGCGTTCGAACTTTAGTCTTGTTTCGTTTGACTTTCGGTTTGCGTTTTCGTCGGTTGGTTAGACGATCGTTTTCTCGTTGGATTAGTTGATTGATTGTATCACCAAAACGTTTCAATTGATCTTGAAGAACTTTCAATTGACCGAGAGTCTGTTCGTCGTTGATCTGCATTTCATCGTCGGAACTGTCGTCAGTCGATCGTCCGTCGTCCGAACTCGGCATCATCGACACATTCGAGCCGGTTAAATGACTCGGATTTTTCGATGATGTTCGACTTCGTTTACGTGGATGTGCAGTTCCGTTGTTCTTGCTCGTTGAATGCGTTGGCAACAGCGGTTCGAGATCGTTCGCTGCCGTGACCGGTTCGTCGGGCATTTTCGCGTATTTATTTTCAAACATTTGTTCGACTTTTTTACACATTGCAACGACGTCGGTCTCGGGTCGATTGTAGAGATAACAATTGCTGAAAACTAAACGAACGTCGCTGGCGAACTCTTCCGGTGTTGCATATTCTCGATTTTCGAGTTTCTTTTTCACTGTTCCGAGATCCATGGGATGTTTGATGATTTGATGATAATCGGGAAGATTCAAGTCTTCGGCATCGACAGGCGTCGAAAATGGCCAAACAAAAGCAAAGTTCTTCTTATGCAATAGATCTTTGATAATACTGAGACAATATTTTAACTGTTCGGTCATACGATTCTTCGGTCGTTTGATCTATTCGAAACGAATCAGTGAAGTCAATTCACTCAACAAATCGTTGTTCTTACATCGTTCGTTTCCATGGAATAACTACTATCGTATTTCGTTCGTTTGAACGGTCCACTCACGCTATTCGTTCGTCTAGTAGCACTATCACGTCGAGCAAGAACTTTAGTCGAATCAGTTGTTGTTGTTGTTGATGATGCTGTTGGTGGTGGTGGTGGTGGTTCGTCGGTCATATCGCCTTTGCGTTTTGAATTCTAAATAAAACTCAATTGAATGAATAATTCAAAGATTCGACTTTTGTTTTACAGATATCGGCGTGTCAACATTAGTTTCGCTTGCATTTTTAGCTGCTGTTGGTGGTGGTGGTGGTGGTCGTGTTGAAGTGTTTGGCATCGATTGTGAAGATGCTGGTGGTGACATAGATTGTTCGATGTAGTTCGAGTTAACATTGGGTGAAAGAGGAGATGTGATACCACTTGGATTCGTTGCTGATGACGAACGATTTCGAGTTAGAGTTGTAGTATTAGCAACACGTGTAGCTATTGAAGGCGTCGATGGAGATGCTAGAATGGAATTTATAGATTCGATCGATGAGAAAATATGAGATTTGGATTGTTTTTTTACAAGGTGAATTAAGATTTTCACTTGGAGTTGAAGGAGAGATAATTGATGTTCCGAGATTAGCAATCGTCGAACCTTTCGAAGCTGTCGCTTTCGATGAATGTGGTACAATTTCAATTTCCTTTACAAAAACAAAGAATAAAATTCAATGGTTAAATTCGTTTTTAATTTCCACGTACATCTGACGGCATTTCAGCTAGTTTTTCATAGAAAGCTTTTTCTAATGCTACACCCATGATAACCACATCCTGAAAACACACACACACAAATCGAATTAGAAGACTTTTTTTTTTCGTTTTCATCGTCATCCTACTTCTCCTGGTTTATTATACAAATAACAATCGGTAAACATCATATTGAAATCACTTATACATTCCTTTGCACTATAATAATAATTGGTTTCTAGACGTCTTTTTATTGTACTAAGATCCATGGGATATTTAACAATCGTATGATAATCCTAAACGAGAGAGAAAATGAATCGAAATCAAAACGAATCGTTTATTATTCGTACATGTAGATTTAATTTGGCCGCATTGACAGGCTTTCGAAATGGCCAAGAAAATTCATGTTTGATTAGAGTTTTAACGAGAACTTTGGAGAGAAATTGTAATTGATTTGTTTGTCGGCCACGTTTCGTGGCTGGGATGTGAGGAATTTTTCCTGGGATCGTACTTGTTGTCTTCGAAAACGACATGAATAACATTGAGAGAGAGAGACAACGTTAATGAATCATACGTACCTTCATGTTTCGTTGAAAAGAAGAAATAGAAAGAAATGATTAATATATATATATATTTGTTTTTTCTTCGTTTAGTTTGTGTCTTTATATAAATGATGAGCCGAAAAACCGTTGATATACAGTGGCTTCATCTAAAAATGAATTGAATGTGTATGTTTTTTGTCAATGACAGGTCGCACTTGTTTCCTATTCACGAAGAAAAAATCAACAAACTGTCCGACACAAAGAACGTTCGCCCTATTGTTTCCTTTGTTAATCGGCCTTCATTAATAACTTTCACCGTCGAATGCATTACTATGCTACATTTAGTTACTTGTTCTTTCATTCAACACGACAGAACGCAAGAGAGAAGAAGAAATTTCCTTGTTCTTTCTCTGCTTGCATGCATATAAGATGGCTCATTGCCAAATTTCTACGATCGACATAGATGTCGTCGTCAATGATTATGAGAAATAATAAAAACGAAGAATATGTTTCGATTGTTATCTAAACTAGACCTATGACTAAGAGATATCTTGCAATAACCGGTGGCTGCGGGTATATCGGCTTGCGACTTGCTCGATCTTTGCTTAGAATCGATGAAACAAATCAAGTGATTCTAATTGATATTCATCCGCCAACGTTCGACACGAACGAACGATTGATTTATCGATTTTGTGATATTCGTTCGTACGAATCAGTTTCGATTGCATTAGAAAACGTAAAATGTGTTTTTCATCTTGCAAGTTACGGCATGTCGGGCAGAGAAATGTTGAATCATGCGTTGATTGAGCAAGTGAACATTCAAGGAACGAAAAATATCATTGACGTTTGTCGAAAATATCAAATCGAGAAAATAATCTATTGCTCGACGTATAACGCTATTTATACGGGCGAAAAACAGTTGATTCATGTTACCGAAGAGCAATGTTCGTATCCGACTGATGACAAATATTCCGATGACTACAGCCGAACGAAATCATTGGCCGAACAGATGATTATTCAGGCGAATTCAACGACTTTATCGACAGCTGCTATTCGACCAGCAGCGATCTATGGCGATGGTGAACTCAGACATTTGCCTCGAATCTTGAATTTAGTTCGTTGTGGTCTTGCTTTTTTTGCCATTGGTCATGAAAATGTTCTCTGCGATTGGGTTTATGCGGATAATCTTGTTCATGCGTTGATTTTAGCTGAACGATCGTTGCCGAAATATGCTGGCGAAGTCTATTTCATTTCGGATGATTGTCCAGTGAATAATTTTCAATTTCTTTCGAAATTAACAACTGGTCTAGGTTACGGGAAATGTTTTTATTTTTATATTCCGACGATTGTTATGTTCTACGTTGGTTATTTCATTGAAATTATCTATCGATTTCGTCAGTTTTCGCCACTACTTACGCGTGCCGAAGTTTTAAAAGTCGGCGTGACACACTATGCGAATATAACGAAAGCCAAGCAATTCCTAGGCTATAAAATTCAAGTTGAACCGGACGAAGCGATGCGAATTTGCATTCAATGGTTTGCTGAACACGGCTACCGAAATAAACAGACAAAAACTGACAATTGTCGTCTTCTTCTTTTCATTATCGTTCTTTTTCTTATGATTGTGATTGTGCTTGTGCTTTTTTTTCAACGAATAAATATTCAGTAGGGATGTCGCTAAACAACCGACGATTGGTTTAAAGAATACATTTGAATTACTTTAGATTCGATTCACTTAGAAGAGTTTGTTTCAATGTCGACCGGTAGTGTCGACGAACCTCTATCAGAATCTTACGATTTTTGTGATATCAACAATGAAATTATCGTTACACTCTATGCTCATGGAGCATTCGAAGTCAAAGACATCGCTGCTTCGATTGATACTGACCAAATAGATATTCGAACGCCTGGTAAATTCCAGATTAAAAAGAAAATCTTTATTTTTTGTTCGTTTCTAAGCTAATGAAGTTTGGATATTTCAACTTTGGGAACATATCTACTCCGATCGAGTTGAAGTTGAGACAACAATCAATCAAGCTCGTACGCAAACATCCATCGAACTACGTCTTATCAAACAACAACCGAAAAAAGTCTGGCCACGATTGTACAGTTATCAATCAACACCAATAACGCCGGCACGTGACGGTCTACCGACTGAATATCACGATGCTAATACGATCGGCGATGATGTTTTTGATTTGTCAATAAAAAAATTGAAAACCAATTTCTTCGAATCTGATCAAACATTTACAACGAATATCTATCTAAAACAAATTCGAGATTGTCAAGTGAAGTTTACTGAAACTAATTTTACAGCTAGTTTTTATTGCGAGTAAATCAATTCGTTCGGTTTTTTTTTCTTCGAAAGACATTCGTTTGTTTGTTCAGTGATGAACAATTTCTCCAAACCAATTCAATAAATTCAACAAAACAAATTCGTCTATTCGTTCGTGTCAAAGAACGTATCATTCCCGAGAAATGCACGTTTAAACTCACGCCAACGTTCATGGAAATCAAACTCTGTAAAGACAATCCCAATCATACGAAATGGGGTCGATTAGAACCGAATGAATATTCAGAAGTTCGACCACCGTCATCACCAACCAGTACGATGACAGGTGAGCTCAATTCTTTCGCTAGATTCGAGTTCTATGCTTTCGTTATTTAGCCATTCCATTGCCACCACCACCTCCGCCGATTGCACTGCCGGTCAACGATCGACAAGTTCGAAATTCAATTGAAAACCGTCAATCATTTGTTCGTTTGTTTAGTCGAATAAATATCCATCATCATCGGCATTTACATCAGCTATTCATCAGAAAGAAAATACGCAAACACATCCGATCTGTTCGATCTCGAACGGTTTTACTGGCATTCATAATCCGGCGAATTCATGTTTTATGAATGCAGCCGTTCAATGTCTTGCCAATACTCGAGAATTACGAGATTATTTTCTTCGTAGGACGAAAAACGAATTCGTTTTTCATTTGTTTCGATTAAATTTATTCTAGAAAATTGTTACGCATCCGAAATCAATCGAATCAATCCACTCGGCATGAAAGGCGCTATGGCCGAAGAATTCGCGAGCGTTATCAAAAATCTCTGGTGCGGAAAATATAACTGGATCAACGCCAATCGTTTACGAGTTTGTGCTTGTTCAATTTCGAAACAAAAAACGAAAAAAAGAGCATTTTTCTCTAGGCTTTCGCTGCTCAACGACATCAGGAATTCGTGGGCAATGGTCAACATGATGCACAAGAATTACTAACGATTGTATTAGATGCAGTTCATGAAGTAGATCGAGACTTAAATTGAATGAAGATCGACAGTTTTGACTTTTCAGGATCTTAATCGTGTGAAAAACAAACCACTTGTTCCAGCAGTCGAAGATCAAGGTCGACCTGATCATGTAGATTTGATTTTCTTTTCCATTTTTCTTGTGCAAAAAAAAAGAGATTTATTAGATTGTTGCTGAAGAATATTGGCAAGGATATTTGAAACGAAATGATTCGATTATAGTTCAACTATTCACCGGTCAATTTAAATCGAAAACCAAATGTCCACAATGTCACAAAGAATCGGTGACATTCGATCCGTTTACATCGATATCTGTTCCACTACCAAAACGTACAGCTATTGATACGATCATCACCTATCGAGATGAGACAAAACCGCCGACGAAATATCGAATCATCATGTCTGCCGATGGATCAATCGGCGATTTCAAACGGCTACTATCAGCTAAATGTGGACTGTCGGTTAATAAAGTCAGTCGAGCAAATAGATTTTCTGCAAAAACGAAAATGTTTTTCAATTAATTAGATGTTAGCCTACAAAATTCGAGGCAATCGAGCAGTTGAATATTTCAAAGATGACGATCGAGTAGCATCGGGCAATGCTTCTTGGAACAACGCAGATCTCATCTTTGTGTAAATCGAAATGACTCAATTCACCACTCAAACTCTTAACTTTTTTTGTTGTTTTTAGAACGGAAATTTTAACTAGTTCAGAATGTAATAACGAGCCGATTGTTTGTCTAACGTTTATTCAACGTATTTTCAAACTTGCTGAATATGTTTCGCCGTGTAGTTACTGTCAAGCACCACCGAATCCTCTTATACCACCGAAATGTTGTCCGAAATGTTATCAAGTTTTCTATTGCGATGAGTAGGATTCACTCGATTTGTGTTCAAAAAAAAAACAAATCTTCTCTCGACATAGGACCTGTCAAAAACTCCATCAAACTGAACATAAAAACTACTGTGGATTTCGTTCATCGGATAACTATGAAGTTCTCGGCACGCCATTTATCATATCTTTGCCTGAATCGAAATTAAACTGTGAAAATGTTTTCAAACAAATCCGTATTTATGCAAAGTATGAAGTTCTATCAAAAGAAAATGATTGTCAATCGGTTTTTTTTCGAATGTTTAGACGAAGTGTAGATATTCATATCGAACATAAAACACGTCGATTGAGTGAAACGTCGAGTGACGATGACGAAACGTATGAACAAAAAAACAATTCGTGATGATATTTTGTTTTTATAGTTTTAGTGATATTGAAAATATTGATTGGTCAACAATAAAAAATACTCTGTCATCATCGGACTCGTGGTCGATCTGTCGTCTTGGCGATTATTTTGTTAAAACATCGAGAAATAAACGTCGGCGACAAACAGATAAATCGAATCGAAAAGAGAAAATCTTGAAAAATAATGATTATTCAATGATAAATAGTGATGGCAATAGTAGCACAGATGAATACGATATGTTAGATGATATCTATCGAAATCAACCGTTATTTCGTTTAATGCCACAGACAACACATAATACGAGTAGTTTCCTTCAGCCAATTGTTGAAACAGGTAGAAAGAAGAATTATTTATTTGAAAATTGATTTTCTGTTTTGGATTAGGCGATGATGCTGATAAAATTCTTCGATCCTATCCAATGTTTTCAATCGATTGGTTTACAGATAATAAACTCGAAGCACCTCTACGTGTTATTCCGTCGAAGAATCGACACGGACTGAATAATCTCGTTGAAGATTCGAGCGTATTCGATTCATCGTTTGGTAAGCAATCGAATTTTGTTTATATTTTCTTTATCAATTAATCTATTTCAATTTACAAGATCAAGATATAACTCTGCAACAATGTTTACAAATGTTCATCGAACCGGAAGTTTTGGGTCCGGATGACAAATGGTATTGTCCAAATTGTAAAGAACATATGCAAGCGGAAAAGAAAATGTCTGTGTGGCGTCTACCACCGATTCTTATTATACATTTAAAACGATTTAAATATCATCATAATCCGTCATTTGGTTATCTTTCGGATTCGAGAGTTAAGATCGACACACATGTGAAATTTCCTATTCAGTAAGTAAAAAAAAATCGAAATGAAATTATCGAATTGACATTTTTTCGTTTGATTTAGTGATTTGAATATGGAACCTTATTGTTCATCAACGAATGATTCGTCTCAAACACGTTATGATCTCTTTGGAATTATCAATCATCGAGGCAGTGCTTGGTTTGGACATTATACATCTTATGGAAGACTTTTAGGATTCAATGATCCAACAAAAACAGATATTGGTATGTTAAAAGTATTCCGTTGAATTGAATCATCATGTTTTGTTTTTTTTGTTTGAATTTAGGTTGGAGAAATTTTGATGATGAACATGTTTCGTCGTTATCCGTTGATAAAGAACTTGTTCGATCTGATGCCTATGTACTTTTTTATCGCCATCGTCATTTGACAGTTCCATTTGTATTTAACGAGCAAAATCCATCGCCAATGTCCGTTGATAGTTATCAGTCATCTGAAGAAACAGTTGTTATGGAATCATCCAATTTGAAAGATATCCAAGACTTAATTCGTTAAACAACAGCAAACAGACACCTTTGTTTCTCTTCTTTTTTTTGTATGAAAACAACTTGTGTGTGTGCGTCCGTTTCTTTTTATTTTCGCGTCTAGTAAAAAAAACGATAATTCGTTATACAAGAAAAAGTACTTGAGTTAACGATGACAAACGAATGTCCATCTAAATAGCTATACAATAATCATTCTCTTCGAGTTATAGTCAGCGATGTGTTTCATATAAAATAAATACCCATTTATTCTTATCGTCTTGTATCAGGAACCAAATCAGTGTAAAACACGTAAACTCCAAACATACCATTTAGATTCGTTTGTGGAAACGAATATGAAAAGTACCACGAAAAAACCTTTGAAGTTCATTTTTTTAAACTTAGCTGTTCGAATAAAATTCTTGCATTCATAAAAAAGGAGTAGATTCGTTGCTTTTGCGCGCGCAATTAAGAAATGTGCGATGACTGAACCGTATCTCTCGTTACCAGTCGATTCCGATGAATATACACAAAAACTTTATGCAAATTTAATTGAAATTAAAGATAAAATCGATGAAGATGAAAATCAAATGATTTTAATTACACATTGTTATGAACAAACAGGACGTATTCCATGGAAAGTTCTGTCGACCAAAGAGAAAATCTATTTCATTTTGAATCTATTGATTCGATTGAGTATTTTAATTGTTTGTTTATATCTATTTATTGTCACATTAGATTTAATGACGTCAGCATTTATTTTATTAAATCGTTCGATAATCGGACGAATGTTTAAAAGTCGAATATTTTTACGCAATCCTATCATTGGTTTAATGTTCGGAATAATCATAACAACAATAGTTCAAAGTTCATCAACAATAACATCGATGATTGTTTCACTTGTTGGTAGTGGACTTGTTGATGATGTTCGAACAGTAGTACCGATGATTATGGGTGAGAAAAATGTGTAACGTCGATTTCGAAAATGAATCAATAAATATTTAGGAGCGAATATAGGTAGGACAAAGAAAGAAACGGAACGAATATTTTATCTAAATGAACTAAAGGTACATCAATAACGAATACACTCGTTGCATTCAGTCAAATAGGCAATCGAAATGAATTCTCTCGTAGTTTTTCATCAGGTGTTCTCATGGATGTATTTAATTATTTGACAACATTAATACTTTTACCATTAGAAATCCTCGTTGATCGTTTAACAACACCAACAGATCAATTTCATCGTGGCGGTTATTTAGCACGTTTAAGTGGAGCAATAGCTTGTTTAATACCAGTTCAACGTGATATGAATATTCAATTATTGAAACTTCTGACTAAACCATTGACAAAATCGATTATACAAATCGACGAACAATCTCTTCTAACAAATCAAACGATTGGTAAAATCTATTGTGATAAAACTCAAACAATAAAATGTCAATATTTATTTCGTTCAATGATCGAACGATTTGGTGATACTGCTGTTGGATTTATTCTTTTTCTCTGTTCAATAGTCATTCTTACGAGTATACTTCTACTGATGGTTAAAATTCTTAAATCGATTATAATTGGATTAATCGATAATACATTAAAACAAATCTTACATGTTCAATATCGTGGTTGGAAAGAATATCTCTTAGGATATGTATTTATTTTAATTGGAATTAGTGGAGCTATTCTTTTGCAGAGTAGTAGTAAGAGATTTTTTGTTTGGAAATCGAATGTAATTGATTGCAAATTGAGGTGTATTTTGTTCGATATTAACACCATTAGTTGGCCTACAAGTTCTTGCTCTTGAACGTAATTATGAATTAACTATTGGTGCAAATATTGGCACGACAATAACAGCACTTCTTGCGTCATTAACACAAACCGGTTTCTATTTCCGTCAATCAGTTCAAATTGCATTAACACATTTGTTCTTCAATCTCACCGGTTGCATACTTTGGTACATAATTCCCTATTGTCGTCGTCTGCCACTCTATCTAAGTCGACAAATAGGTTCAATTGTCTCGGAATATCGTTGGTTTGCATTCGTTTATATTTTTGTTCTATTTTTTTTCTTTCCATTTCTCATATTATTCTTAGCTTTAATTCATTGGTTAGTTGCAGTTAGTTGTCTTTTACTGATCATTGTTTGTTTTGTGTTTATTTGTTCGATAAATTATTTACAAAACAGCCATCCAAACCAATTACCATTCGTTCTACGTTCATGGGCATTTTTGCCTCGATCATGCCGTTCATTAGCCTATTGGGATTCACGTTTAGCAATGCTTGTCAAATCGATTTGTTGTCTTCGTTTGACAGATTCGAATAGATCTTTAAAAGAACAATATTTAACAATGAAAGATCAGTATTTAACTGCACTTGATCATCGATTTTTATCGCACACCAATCAACTCAATCAATTATTTGAAAAACATCACGCACCGATCATTGCTGTGCACGAATCGAGATATCCAATAACGTACTATGTCGAAGATTTCTATCGAAGTCTAACAGGCAAAATAAGTCAAAGCGAGAAGATTCTAGCAGATTTAAAACAAAATTCAACGGAAAAAGATGATGAACTAATCGATCGAATCATTGTATTTGATCGAGAGAAAAATAAACACGCGAGTTCTTTGTCTTTTTAATGGATTTTCAAAACTAGACGCTGTCATAATAAACTTGTTAATTAGTCGAATAAAAGCAGTTTTTTCCTCTGGAATCTTTTTTTGGAAAATGTCAATGATCGATCATTATTAATGCTCATCGAAATGAGTTTTGTTTTTCTCTTTTTCCCGTTCTAGTCTGCATGTATATATAAAAGCCTGACGAACAGCGCTTCGAGTAGAAAAAAACGCTCACACGCACGCACGCACGCACATCGAAAGTCATTTTTCACTGATCAACTATGTCGACGAGTACAAACGAAACGAGATTGTGTTTCAAATGTGGTCTAACTGGCGCATTTCAATGTAGCGGCTGTCAACAGTTATTTTGTCTGAATTGTTTTCGATGTCATCGCGAAGATATTTCAACACAATTAACGAATATTCTCGATGAAAATGCTCGATTGAGATATGTGTACGGTCATCGAGAAATCTGGTCGGACCATCCTGTACTCAATGAAATTAATAATTGGGAACGTCAAACAATCGATCATATCAAACAAATAGCATCCGAAACGCGAGACGAACTTCGACGATTGATTAGCGAAAGAAATATACGAATGGATAAATTATTAATTCAATCAAGTCTCAATCTTCAACATCTCCATCAGGAACATGAATTTATTGAGAAGGCATTGATTCAAATGAGAGAACAATTGAATAAGATTAAAACGGAACTTGAAACACCATTTCAAATTCAATTGAAAGAAGATCACGATCGAACACCCATTTATTACATTCAATTACAAGTATCAAACGAAATCAATGATCTACCTAACATAGAATCACTTACAGTACAAATAGATAGCCGAGAAAAAGTATCAAATACTCTCGCTCTAGTTCAACTGTCGACTTCAGAAATCGATTCTCAATTATGTGCAACTTTAAAGAAATTGCATACAGGCGAATTGACATTGATGGATGACAGTAGCGACTGGTTAACGCAATTAGTTCGAAACGAACCCGATACATTAGTTATCGACATGCATAAGAAATCAATTGAAGAACAAGACAATCTATTAAATCAACTATCGACGAATCTCAAACATACACGATCGATTTATATTCAAGGTAATCTACCCGAGAATGACAATGATTGTGTGACATTATTCACGAAATATCCATTTATCAAAGCGATATTTGACAATGAACAACGTTTGATTATTCAATGGGCTATGGATACGGTTAATGAACATCGAAAATTTGGCGATAAGTTTATTCAAAATGGAAATAAAGATAAAGCACGAGCAAGTTTCGTCGAAGGCATTGAATTATACAAACGTTTATCGAATTTTTTAAATGAAAATAAATGTATCATATAGAAACGATTCATCATGAAATAATTCGAATACGTGTATTTGGCAGTTCTAAATTTAAATGTAATTGCCACGGGAACGGACATTTTTCTGTATCGACTTGTAATTTCAGTTGTTTATTTGATCGTTCATTGATCAATTTAATCGATTTTTCATCACAATTGATAATTAAACAGACTTGATCACCTTGAATAATATCATGACCTGTTCCACCTACATTCGCTCCAGCTGCATAAACGAAACTTTGCCCATTATACCAACCGTAACAGGATGGCGATACGTATGAATGTGTTTGTAGAGGAGTTGATTTGGAAATAATTCCGAACAAAATCCAACCGTTCGTTTCTTCGATAAGAAAACGAATGGGATGTTCACCGAATGAATATTCACATCCGCCACGTACTTCTGTGTATGAATTCAGTTGATTTTCGAGACAAACAACTTTACCATTGTTTTCGAATTTAACACTGGATGATGACTGTTGAAAACTTTCATCGGTTTCATGAAAACGAATGGATAATTTTGGAATTATTTTTTCATAATCTTTTTCAATAAGAATTTTCGATGGTTCGATTAATTCGGTTTTTAAACGTTGAAGTTTATCAAACCACGAGTGTAGATCCGTTTCATGAAAATCACGACGTTGACGACGTTGTTCTAATTCGTCATTAATCACGTTCAATTTCTTCTTCATTTGAGTTAATCGTTCAGTTGTATACATTGCCAATTGCTCTCTCGCTTCATTTGCCAATTTTTGAATTTGATTAACGGATTTTTTCTCCCACTCATCAATAGTTTTAACAAGTTCCTTATAAAGTAATTCGTTTTCCTGTTCTTCCATTCGATTAAATTTGCTTTCTAGAATTTGTTTTATTTCATTATGAAATTCTTGTGTTCGATCCAAATCTTTAATCATCTCGTCATGATGTTCCAGCACATGATCAACACAAAATCCTTGCAAACATCCATTGCATCGAAAAATGCCATGGTTTGTTTCACAAACTTGACATAGACAGTTGATCATCGCCATATTTTCAAACTGATTGAAAAGGCTAAAAACAAGTCTCTTATATATTTGTACGCTCGATTGCTTATTCATGATGCAATAACAAAAATTATTTATATTTTGCTTAAAAGCATGACGAGAAAAAAAAAGCACGAATATTGTTAATTAATTTATTTGATTTAAAGCATCACAAAACAAATATTCACTTTTAAAATTGCAAAACAAACAAAGCTACGAGAACTTGGAATGACAAAATTTATCAATACGAGACAACAGAGATTCAAGTTTTGATCTATTGACTACGAAGATCGTTCAATTATGTTTTTCGTTTGGAAATTTTCACACCCTTTTTAATCTGTGGTTTGTTGAGAATAACGCCTGGTTTTCTTAGTTGTGATGAGTGTTTTTTCACTGATGAATAGATCGATTTACGTCGTTGAACTTGTCGAAGAACGTTCTTAGCTGGATTTCGATTGGACGGTTTTTTAACTTTATAAATTCGGACAATCCAATGTTCGGTTGTATAAGCTTCTTCGACATGTTGTAAATCAAAATTTTTATTACCAATTTCGACATTACGTGTTCGATCGAAGCCTGGTGGCGATCGAAAATCCGTTTGTATCTCTCCAAAACGATAATAACATAATTTATACATTAAACAATTGAGTAAAATCGGTGAACCCGCGCCATCAACACGAAATTCACCATGACTAGTAAAATAATCTTGTTCACGAATATCTTTCGGATGTTCGCCTTCAGCAATTCGAACCATCCATAAGAATTTATTAATATCATCACCTGAATATCCAATCATTCCTCCGAATATCACAAGAACATAATCAACATCTAACATTCGCATTATTTTATAAGCTTCACTTTCATTACTTGACATGGCTTTGCCAACCAAAGCTATATGACTATTATTCCACGTATTATTATCGACTAGAACTGTTCGATTGCCCATGCCGGCTATTTGATAGCCGTAATCCCACCAAGACATGACTCGTGCTTTTTCAGGCGTATTTTTTCTTAGCCAATAGTAAGCTTCACGAAAATCATCGATTATATATCGTGTACCATCGTTATTGTACGAAGCGAGAACAATCGACGGCGATGAATAAGCATTCGATGTTACCCAAGTACAATGAACAGCGAGTAACATTAACATAATTGCAATACAAATGACGACAATTGTTTTGATATTTGCCGAAACAATGTTCGTATCATCGTTGTTTTCAGTTGGATTCGTATTTTGAGTTGAGACTGAACGTCGTCCAACAGCTGATTTCGATTTGTCAACTTTATCGTAGAGATTTTTATTCTTTTCATTATCACCCGTGTTCTCAACAGTTGAGAATACACCCGGACTCGAACTCATATCCGAATTTTCAGTATCGGCATAATAATCCAATGTTTTTGACACAGCAATTGCCGCTAAAAAAAAGAAAAACTCCTGTCAATCAGTCCTGTTTTCTTCTTTCAATCATCATACCAAGTACGCAAACACATGGCGTTAATGTTAACATCAATCGAATCATGACACCTGCAAAATACGATGCAAACACAGCGTAAAGAACGATAAAAACACGTTCATCATTCATTTCCTTGATGCAAAACCAAGCACCAGCAGGAAATAAACAAATTAATAAATGTAGATCTAGAAAAAATTCGTTCTCTCATCATCAAAAACTAACAAGCTAATTGTCTCATTGATTTACCGAAAAAGAACGCTGTCCATGTTGTCGGTTGATGTTCACTAACACTCGTAATAATCGGTATATGTACTTTAGCATAATTCGTATCCCAAAGTGAATAGAATCGTCCTGACCAAGGTGCAATATAACCGGTGTAAGTCAAAAGAACGACAACAGCAAATACTCCCAAACCAATCAAAAGTATCAAACCGAAAAAAACCTTTTTTAAATCTGCAGCACGTGGCAATTTCGTGTAGAGATAATCGATGAAAGCGTACGCTTGAATAAGAGCGAAAACGGCGGCTGCAAGCATATGTTCACTTGTACGAACCGGTTGAAAACCGACGAATGGCACTTGCATCGAAAGAATCAATCCGAGAATGTAAAAGATCGAATAGGCAACGTAAACACGAAGTGAATACCGACCGAGAATGAGTAAAAAGAATACATGAACTGGGATTAAATTGATAATAAACACGTAACCGCCCCAAGCTGAAACCATGTAGAAATACGAGAGAGCCGAGCATGATGACCAGAAGACGCTGCCAGTTTTCACCGAACGTATCCAAAGAAAATACGTAAACATCAATGCAAAAATCGCAATGCCTTCGTTATCATACGAGCCAGCAACGCTACGCGATGAATAACCAGGCGAAATGGCGATAAATGCAGCGGCAAATAATCCGGCACGTCTCGACCACAATTCTTTGGTTAATAGATAAGTTGCGATTGCTGTTAGGCCGCTGAAAAATGGCGCAAGAAAAACGCAAATTTCACGAATATGAATCGGAATATTGATCAAATGCAAAATCCAATGAATAACGCCACTGGTTACCATTAAACCTGGATAAACTGTTCCGCCAACAATTCGTCCGAGCGGATACCAAGCTAATTCATCGAACCAATTCAAGAAATTGTAGAAACCATTCTCTGTCATATACGCTGTCGATCGATAGTTGAACCACGGATCGAATTCATGAATGATCGATTCGAAACGAATGACAGAAAATAAACGAGACATAAAACCTGATATATACGCGCATGTCAAGACAACAAATGTAATCAATGATGTGAGACCAGTTGGTGAGAGCAAAGAATTGGTTTGCAATGGATTCGATGAACTGGACAGACGTTCTCTCGGTTTCTCAGTCGCCATTCTTCTTTTGAACGTTGGTTACGAGCAATGAACGTGAGAGAAGGAAATGGAAAAGTTGACAGACAGTCTGGAATGATTCGATAGGCTCGAGAAAAGAGCAAATCATAAATTCAAGAATTTTATTTTGTCATCTACTGCTACCTATAATCGATTTTATTATTAGAACCAAAAAAAAACAACAGAGTCAATTGAACCGATCGAAAGACGTGTTTTGATATTTATCAATATCGAGATCGTATCCAAATTTTCAATAAATCTCATGGTTACTGTTATTATTAATCTGATAGAGAATCAATCAATTCAAACAAACATGTCGTTGTCGTCTATGCCAATGCATTTTGTACTTGAATATCGTTTTTCCTTTCTATAATTAGTAGTCGATACTGTTATAAACAGAAACGACAAGAAGAAAACTGCCAGCCGCCGATTACTAGCGATCGTGCGTAGTTTTGCCTGCGGTCTATTATGTGCGACATCCTATTCAAAAGATTTGTTGTCTTCGGGCAAGTTTCTTGCCAACACATCGATTCTTAATTTAAATAAATCAATACGAATCTCAATAAATATTTTAAATTTGATTTTCAAGAGGCAAACCAAAGAAACAAAGGTCAATTCAAGTGTTCTACTTGAAATATAGAAAATCAAAGCAAACTCTCGTTTTTTTTTCTCCACTAATAACCTTGATTCTTGCTCGTCTTTGTTTCTTGTATAAGATTTTTTTTTATTTGTGTGTGTAAGAAAACTTCATTCAAGGAGTTAGAAGAGACACGCACACACAGACACAGAGAGAGAGAGAGAAAAAAAGAAGATACAAACACATTTGTTTTGAGAAAAAAAAGAGAGAGAGAGAACGAGCGAGCAGAAAAAAAAGAGCGAAAAAAAAATGACATATGTGTATATACGCGGATTAAAAAGAAGAACAAAAGAAAGAGAGAGAGAGAGAGAGAAAATTCAAATTAGACAAAGTGCTTATTGACGTGCAAATTTCGTTTGTTTTTTATTCATTATTATTATATTATTCTTTTTTTTTCGAAATAAAAAAAAGCTAAACGAGAACTATTGATTCTGTATGAGTATGTGTGTTGTTTCTTTCGAATCGCATCACTGTCGTTGTTAGATCAGAAGAAGAAAAAAAAATGAAAACAATTCATGACTATTGCTGTGGCTAACAATGAGATATGAAAAGACAAAAGGCACTCAGGCCGAGATTCAAATTCTATGATATTATTATTTTTCTTTCTCTCCAGGATTAGAATGAATGAATGAATGAATGAATACTCTCAGAACAAAAAAAGAAGAAGAAGAAGAATATTGTGTTTGACGGTCACTGTTGGCACACGCGCAAATAAAGAAGAGAAGAAAAAGCACGACTAACCTAAAGACAGACTGTACACGACGAGCATAAAAAGGGTCTCAGTGTTGATTTGAGGGTGTTGGAGAAAGGAAACGAATTGATTCGTGGGTGTTTGATTTTGTTTGAGCTCAAGACAATGATGACAAGAACAACAATTAGAATGAAGAACAACAACGAAAGATTCATCGACAGCACCAAACAGTTTCGACGTGCGCGTCTTAGGTGTGTGTGTATGTGTATTTGTTTGTTCTTCGGAGAAAGGACGACGGGAAGTCTAGTTGAGGATATTGAAAATTGAGCATCGCGCGCGTGTTATGGGCAAAAGAGAGAGAGAGAGAGAGAGAGAAAAAAAAAGAGAACACCAAGCTTATTTTGCTAATAAAATAAATATATATATGAAGACGAGAAGTGTTGTTGCGAGGATCGCAAACGAAAGAGACAAAAAAAGAGTTTGGTTTTTTTTAGAGAAAGAAATACAACTCAAAATACAAGCACACACACACACAGATTTACGAGATGAGAAATAGGAGAGAGAGAGACAACGAGAGACAGGAATCACAGTAATTCGTACTGTCTCAAGTGCATACGTTGAATAATGTCGCGACAATCGTTAAATACTCGACGAATATTTTCCGTATCAACCGCACAAGTGAAATGCGGATAACAATAATGACGATTTTCACCGGTAGCCGTGCTGACTCGCTAGAAAAAACAAGGCAAACAGATTGTTTTCATGGAAGTTGGCCGGTTCGTCTTACTAGAAATTCATCTCGAATGAAATATTTTGCTCTTGTTACTTCGGGATCTTCATCCGGCTCGGCTTTGTCTAAACAATCGAATTGAGATTCTAAATTTTTTTTTCCTTTCTTTGGTCTTACTGTATTTCTGTGCGGATAATTCTATTGAATAAAAGCGAAATTAGAAGAGAAATCTCGAGTTTTTCTTTGCTCGATCCTACCTGGTTCAACTTGTGAAACGGTGTATCGAGTAAATTCCGGAAAATAATCTTCAAGTCGACGGCCACTTTTGATTTTTTCAGCTAATAAATCTTGTTTATTAAGAAATAAAATAACAGATATTGTCCGTAGCCATCTAAAACAAATGTACTTATCGAAAATCACCTTCATTTTGTCTTTTCCCTACCGATTATTCCAGATATTTTTAAACAGTTCAAGTGATTCTCTTAGACGGTTTTCTCCTTCATCTTCGTAAAGCATCATATTAAAACTGTCGCATGCTGTGACGAATATAATTGCAGTGACATCATTAAAACATTGTATCCATTTTCGTCGTTCTTCACGTTGTCCCCCCACATCGAACATACTAAATGAGTTTTTTCAAATCGATTTTGTACAAGAGAAACTAAAAATAAAACCTACTGGAAGCGCACGCGTTCAACGGTAAAAATTGTTTCGTAGATGCCCGATGTGAGCACACGACAACGGAGAATATCCTAGAGAAAAAACTCGAAAATTTCGATCGATTGACGTCGAACTCAACACATACTTGTTCACTGGGCATATAATTCGGATTTTTAACTTCATGAACACGATCAAGAAAGTATTTAGCACAATCGATTAGTTGATATTCATTCGATCGTTCGAAACAGGCTTGAATACCCGCATCACTCCAAAGTGTAGCGGCATGTTCGAAAAATTCGGGTGGATACTCGAAATCTAGTTGATGTGCAGTTGTTATCATGTAGGTTGCACGCGATTGATTTTCCGGGTGTTCGAGAGTGACAGGTGGAGTGATTTTGTCCATAGCGCGAATGATACTCTAGATAAACAAAGCCGAAATGTTTTTTTTGCCGTGAAAAATATGTCAAAACATACAGTTAGTGAATCACGAATATTTCGTTTGATATCAGGAATTTTATCGATTTTTTCTCTGGAAGAAAAAAAAACATGATTTTATAATTTGACTCAAATGAATATTCGTCTTACTGTGTAGTAAAAGGATTATGCAAGATTTTCATTTGTTTAACAACAGTTGATTTGCCGGATTCACCCGCGCCTAAATTCACACGATTAATCAACACAAAAAAAACATCGAGCAAAAAACAAACCCAAGAGAAGTAACCGATAAGTAGCTTTGTAGATTTTCTCATCTTGTTTTAATTTGGCATTGATTTGTTTGTTGATTTGTTCACGTTTCTTCTCGTCATCATTCTTCGGTGCAATACAACTCCAAAGTTTCGGCATTTTGATTCTTTCGTTTAATTGATCAACATATTCGAATGAACAAATCGTCATCTGCTGCCATGTAGAACACGCTTGAGCAAGCGTTCGAAAGTTCGATCACAATAAATCGTCGTTGTCTCTTCTTGCTTTTTGTCTTAGTTTTTCTCGAGAAAACAACAAACAAATGCACGCACGGACAGCAACAGCAGCAGCAGCTTTTGTTTTTTGATTTAAAACAATCAAGAAAAAGAAAAGCCTTTTTTTTTCTCGATAATCTGCAAGAAAAAAAAAAGAAACCAAGTCGAAGAAGAAAAAACAACAACAACACGAAGAGATAAACAATTGTTTCCAAGTCTAAACAACCGCATAGAATGTCTGAAAGACGAAAATTTATGACAAGCTAAGATTAGTAAATGTGCCTAAAATAGCTTATTAGACATCTATGCACTTGTTTTAAAGAAAAAACAAGACAACTAACAGTGAAACAGCTCATTGAAAGAACGAACAAACTCGAAATCAACTCAATTTCATCGAATTTCTCTTTTCTGCATTCTTATTCGACTGTTGTTATTGTCATTAGAATTATTATTATTATTATTATCATTGTTGTTGTTGTTGTTGTTTATTTGTATCGAACGAGCAATTGAGATTGATGGTTGGTGGAACGAATACGTGCATATGATTGGTTGAGTTTGTCAGCTAATAGAAAAAAACCCAACGAGACATAGAACGACGATTCTTTTGTATATTCCCCCCAAAAAACAGGTCCATGTCATCGAATTTAGTTTATGATAGTGACGATGAACGAGGTGATTTCGATATTGAACGACGAGAAATCACTGAATTCCAACGAAATCTTTTATCTGCATCGATTGAAAGTAGTGACGACGATGATGAAGGAATCATCGATGGAACTAAAATACCTTCGTCGACCAAATTAAAAACTCGTGCAAAATATACATTCTTAGATGTCTCGACATCGTCAATGTCAAATGGCGAACAGACCGATGATGACGATGATGGACTCGAGAGAAATCCATTTGAAATCCTTTCCAAATCAATTCCCATTGAAAATGACAAACCGATGAAGAAGAAGAAGAGCTTAGGCGTACCGAAAACGAGACGAATTTCGGACGCCAATGACATCTACGATCAAGATCAAGATGAAGATACGAAGAGTAAAGTTCGTAAACCAACCAAAGCAGCAATCTTAGAAACTGAGCGTAAAATGCAACAGTTAAGTCGTTCGGAGCAATTAGTTTTGCCAACATTCACGCCGAAACCATTGGAAACATGGCAAGCTTTAGAAAAACGATCTCGACAAGAATTAATGAATGAAATTCGTGCACAAAATCCTTCGTTCACTCCTCAAGATCCCGAACTTCCCGAGTTGCCTCAAGTTGAGCCGGTGGAATCAACAGCCGCGTCAACACTCTCCGAACTAGTGAAATTAACCGAAGATAAACCAGCACCAACGAAACTCGATAAACTCAGTCGTTTTCTTAATCCGGAAATTTTGAAAAAAAAACCAACGATCTCCAATCTCAATCAGCAATCGTCCGATACATTGATTGATTTAACTGATACAAAAAAAATGCCAACTGTCAAACCGAATGTTAATATTTCTTTTGATTCTGTGAAATCGCCGTCGTCGAGTAAAAGATTATTCGAAATTCAGAAACAATTAGGCATGCGAATGCAAGCCAAACGAGCTGCTATGCTAGCAGATCACAATCCTCAACTACCGAGAGACGATGATGAAGAGGAAGAAAAAAGTGAAGATGAAAAAGAAGAATCTGATGATGATGATGATTCGATGGATATAGCTGAGGATGATCAAGAAGAAAAACTATCGGATATCGAAGATGAAGAAAAAGAGATTAGTGAATTATCGAGTAAATTCAGAGATGATTTTGTATCTTTTGTTGAATATTTTATTTAGCTGATGAAGAGATTCTCGAAGATGAACAAGAAGAAGAAGAAGTTCCTGAGCAAACAACTGATTCCAATCGACCATCATTAAAAGTGAATTTCCTTCCGAAAAACGAAAGACAAAATTCTAATTTCATAAACAAATTTAGACAATTTTAACACGATTAGAATCATCAAGTGAACCAGCACAAATTCAGCCTCCGTAAGACCGATCGATCGAGATCTTTTCTCAATTCACTAACTTTCATTTTTTCTGCTTAGAGAGCCAGTCGGTCAAACCGAATGGTTTGATTCTGCTCGACCCGCTCAAATCGATTCCGAACTCGAAATGCTTTGTTCAGGCGCATTCGGTGGCGATAATATGTACGTTTCATATCTCGAGATTTCCAAACTCACATTCCTTTTTGTTTAGAATACCTCTCTCGCAGAATATTCATCGTCAAGAACCGGTGGTATTCTCTCCTTTACCACCAACGCAAAACGACGACGATGATATCGAAATTTCCCGACCAAAAGTTCGACAATTAGTCGATGATGATGACGAGGAGGAGGAGGAGGAGGATTCGAATGAACAACAAGTCAACAGTGGAGAAACGGAGGAAGAGATTGATGATGAAAATGAGGAATTAATTGATTATAGAAAACAATTATTTGAAATGGAAGCTGAAGAATCCGAAAGTGATGATGAAGGAAATCCGACGAAGAAAAAAGATGAAGACGAAGAAGAGAGTGAAGAAGATGACGACGATGAACCCGATGAAGAATTACAGAAATTTATCGATACAGCTGCAGTTGAAATGGACGAAGACGAAGTCGATGACCTAGCGAAAGTTCATCTGTAGGAAATTTTGTTCTTTTTTTTTTATTTCGTAAAACAAATCTTTCTCTTTTAGAAAAATGAAAGCAAAAGAAGATGAACATCAGTTGAAATTACTCAAAGAACAATATCTCGATTTCGATGGCGACGACGATGGCAGACGAATAAAAATCTCGAAGAACCACGATGAATACGACGAAGATGACGATGATCCGGATTATAATAGCGAAAACGAGGACGACGAAGACGATGACGAAGAAGAAGAACAAGATACCGAACAGGCCAATTTTGTTAATCGATTGAATGATTTAGAACGACAACGTTCGTTACAAGATACTCAAGCTGAAGAACTTCATCTCGATGAAGATTTAGGCAATATCGGTCAGCATAGTTCGATGTTTCAAAAAGGTCTTGCACTCAAACAAAAACGTATTCAATCGACAACAACAAGTCACACCGAAATAACGACGGATTCGAACGCGAAAAAAGCTCGTTCAGTAACGCTTAGTTCGAGTCTGTTAGCCAAACGATTTAGTTCGACTTTATTAGCGCCGATTAATCGAAATATGGTTTCGATTTCGAATAGTAATAATTCGAATGAAACAACAATAACAACGAAAAAACAGCATAATCCTCGGCGACACGTTTTTACAACGAATGAAAATCAAAATCCTGCTCAAACATCGGGAGAAAAAGTAAAGTTATCTTGTCTTTTTTGTTGTTGTTGACAAAATCGATTCTTTTAGCGAGCAAATTCAGCTGATAAATCGCCGAAAACCAATACCAAACGTTTCAAACAATCAACAGCTCTAATCACGAAAAGCAAAGAAACAACCACAACCACCACAACAACAACAACAACGAGTGTTTTCTCAGCTCTCGCGTTTTCTCATCCTAAACCTTAACTATGTTTGCCTTTTATATGTCAGATACTTATTTGTATTGCTCAAACTTAACTTTATATGTATTGTTTATTATCCATTGCATGTATTCTCATTCGGTGTGAACTTTGAAATTAGTCAGATAGATATATTAATAAAAAAACAAATCTAGATTGTATACGAAATCAAAATGTGTATCGTGAGCATATGCCATCTGCATTAGCAAAGAATACCTGATAAAACGCACGCTCATTCGTCGAAGGCTTTTTCCTTGCCCAAAGAATGAGTCATTCGATGTATTTCGGATTGGTTTTGTAAGATTGTTAGTTTTAGATAGTAAAAAGCAAGTGAATATGTCGGATGATGAGGATATAGCTGATCAAGATTTCGATTATGATAATGATGACAACGAAGATGAGCCTGAAGATGATCTCGAAAATCAATATTACTTTTCCGAAGCTTTGATTGATGATGATCCTAGTGCAGCACTCGAGAGCTTTCAAAATGTTCTTTCGTTGGAGAAAAAATCCGGCACAAAAGGTGATTGGGGTTTTAAATCGCTTGATCAAATGACAAAGATTTATTTAAAAAAGAAGAACTACGAAAAAATGTTAGATGTTTACAAAGAATTGTAAGTTGAAAAGATTTCATTTCGATACGTTTTACGTTTTCATATGAATTAGATTGACTTATATCAAATCATCGGTAACGAGAAATGAAAGTGAGAAAACAATTAATAGTCTAATCGATCAAGTTTCATTATCGGGTGAATTGGATTTGTTGGAGAAATTCTATGCAACAACATTAGACGCACTTAAAGAAGCGAAAAATCCTCGTCTTTGGTTTAAAATCTATTTAAAACTCGGCAAATTGTACGAAGATAAAGAAGATTATGTTAAATTACAAAAAATTATCAAAGATTTATACAAAGCTTGTAATTCACCTGAAGGCATCGATAATCAACATCGTGGCACGCAATTATTAGAAATCTATGCACTCGAAATTCAAATGCATACAGCAACGAAAAATAATAAAAAACTCAAACAACTCTACGAAGCTTCTCTTAAAATCAAATCAGCCATTCCACATCCGTTGATTATGGGTTCGTAGGAATTTTTTTTCGAAAGAATAAACATTTCATTTCTATGTTTAGGTGTTATTCGTGAATGTGGCGGTAAAATGCATTTGCGTGAACAAGAATACGAAAAGGCTCATACGGATTTTTTCGAAGCGTTTAAAAGTTACGACGAACCGGGTTCGCCACGTCGTATCACTTGTTTGAAGTATCTCGTTCTCGCCAATATGCTCATGCGTTCGACAATCAATCCGTTCGATTCACAAGAAGCTAAACCGTA